>Ga0247841_10001855_pt1 | contig 44422 bp, 30 predicted proteins | sample LaCruzMarch2015__2_FD_192410 | JGI IMG/M metagenome (GOLD analysis project Ga0247841, IMG submission 192410) | Freshwater microbial communities from meromictic Lake La Cruz, Castile-La Mancha, Spain - LaCruzMarch2015_18m | ecosystem: Environmental > Aquatic > Freshwater > Lake | place: Spain... | reverse complement strand
TATTGTTACCGCCCAATTCTTTTTGTGAACATCTATCCCGATATAGAAACTTTGATTATTAAAATCAATTTTGCTATCTTTACTGAAGTTATTTGATAATTCTTCGCTTTTTCTCTTTGACTGACTGCCGGTTCTTTTTTCCATTTTAGCATCCTTGTCTGTTGTTAATTTAATTTTAATTTCCTTATTAAAAAATAATAAATTTACAGCGAGGATGCTTCTTTTTCTATTCCTTTTATATCCTTAATTTTCTTGCTATTCTGATTTTAAACATACTATCTCTTCCTTTTCCTTACTTTATCATCATCATCTTCTTCATATCAATAAACCGGGGGATGTTTCCTTCACCAATTACTTCTATCCGGTAAAGGTAGATTCCGCTTACTATATCATTACGGTAAAACGTCTCAAACTCCAATATCCCCTCCCCCCGTCTCCGCTCCTCTTTTGTCGGACTGAATTCCACCTCATAATACCCCGGATTCTGATATCCGTTCTGAAGCACCTTTACCACTTCCCCCAAAAGGTTATACACCATTATCTTCACATATCCCCCATCCTTTAACCGGTAAGGAATAACAGTACTTGGATTAAACGGATTCGGGTAATTCTGCAGCAGCTTATACTCCCCAGCCGCTATCGGAGGACCCTCTGCAGCTCCCGTTACCACCACCTGAACCTCCTCACTTGCCGGTGACTGGTTTATCGCACTGTCTATTGCCGTTATCTTGTAATAATACGTTCCTGCCCTATAATAATCTGGGAGGTTATCAACGTAGAATGTATCGGAAACTACAGCTATTATCTTTGTTGTGTCATAAATGAAGTTCTCTACAGTATCCCTGTAAACCCTGTACCTGAAGAAGTCCCCTTCCGTGTTCTTATTCCACTTAAGGAGAATCTTCCCCTCAGCAAGCTGAGCTGTAACATTCCCGGGTGGTTTAGGAGCCAGATCCTGATATGTATAAACCTGTCCCAGCGGTCCCCCAAATAACCCTATATCACTCCTGCTCCCGTCTACATCAAGTATACTTGGGTTACCCGCATCTATTCCGGGTGAGTATTTCTGCAAATGAAAATCATGGTCTGAAAGTGTTGTCGGTTCTTTTTCCTTTACAAACATCGGGTCTGCATATACTGTATTCGGTCCTGCTGTCACAGTTCCATTAAAGTCAATTATATTCTTGTAAAATAGATTATAGTCATAAGTCATTGGTGAGGCTAATACATAGATTCCGTAATAACTGTTATAAATAATATTGTTTAAAACTCTTGTACGGCTCCCCATGTGTATATCTATACTCCCCCAATCTGAATCCTGTCCTGAAGAAGAAAATACATTATTTGCAAGATAAGCTGAGTCTCGGGGGGCAGAGTCGTCGTAGGCTGAGCTAAGCTTAAATCCACTAATTAAATTATTTGTTATTATAGCACTTTGCACCTGATCGATTAAAATTCCAAACCATCCAAATCTTGTTAAAGAAAGTATTACATTATTATGAATAAAAAATCTACGGCCGTTGGAAACTGAGATACCTCTTCCAGGGTTTGCTGGAACAAGAAAGAGATTATTAATGATATATACACTGTCGTAACTTCCTGAACCGGAAGAGTTTATACCAACTAACAAATTAGTAAAAATATTATTTTCCACAATTGATCGATCTCTTGTTCCAATACCCGCGGTTGCATTACTTATGTGACAATTTCTAATTATTGCATCTCTTGCTTGCATTATAATTACCGATGTTGAAAGAATATTTCCTATACCAATTATAGTAAAATTATCAACCGTCGTTCTTGCACGTAAGTAAACTGTATTATTAGGTAAACCTGTTCCGTCAATTATAGTACTATCCATACTGGTGCCAAGAAGATAGATTGGGGTGTTAATGTCAATTCTTTCTTTATACACCCCATTCGTAACGATAACAGTATCCCCGTCAACGCAGATATTGATACATTTCTGAATACTGTCGCTTGCCGTTTCCCAGCTTATATAGGGCGGAGTGCAGCTACCCGTTTTGCTGACGTAGCGGATGGTGCCAAACCCACATTCAGCAAGCAGTATAATCAGGAATATTATTTTAACCTTTTTCATTTTATTTACCATTGAAGTTATAAAGTTTATCAAGTTATCCCGCCCAAGACCTGTCCCGCAAGCGGGATGAGGCTTAGAACGCCTCATAAAGTTAATAAAGTAAAACGCATCTTTCATAATCAAGTTTTTAGGCGAATAAATGTAGAAACGTGCTGAGGTGAGCCTTCGCGTTGGATAAAATAATCGCCAAAAGCGTGATTGTTATCATCTATATGGGGAGTGGTTGAATAAGTGATGTCCCAGTCCGGTTTTCTGAGAATACTTCCCCGCGAGGGAGGTTTTAGAATCATTACAATCTGTTTGTCAAGATATTTCATTGCTCATTTTACAATATTAAATCTTTTTTGCAATATCAATTTACAAAATTAATTAATACAAGTCTATCAGCCCCAGGCTGATTTTTAAAAATAAATGTGGCGTTTTTAGCGCTTTTTCGCAACCAGGGTTTTTCAAAATTCACGAAATGGTTTTTATCACTTTTTGATCTTTTGCATTTTATAACTGGTCTGAACAGTTGAAAAGATGAATCCGCCTCAGCGGGGGAAAGGAAGAACAGTCCACCATCCCCTTTTCTCTTTTCTCTTTTCTCTTTATTCTTTACTCTTCTTCCCTCTTCCCGTCCTCCTCCGACCTCCCCTCTATCTTGGTCTTTGCCTTTTCCTTACTTCACCATGCTCATCTTAATCGTCTTCACAAAATCACCGGCGATTATCCGGCAGATGTAAACACCGCTCGCAAGTCTGCCCCCGTTGAACTTAACTTCGTAATTCCCGGCTTCCTGTTCCTGATTTACAAGCTTTGTTATTTCCTTACCCAGTATATCATATATCGTTAAAGTCACTTTACTGTTTGCCGGCAGTTGATACTTTATTACTGTTTCGGGATTGAAAGGGTTAGGGTAATTTTGGGAGAGGGAGTATTCAACCGGGAGTTCAGTAATTTCATCATTTGCTGACATTACGGTGTTTGTGTCGCCATAGACTACTCCGTCAATTATGCAGCCGGAAAGGACTTCGAGTCTGTGATTGTTTTGAAATGACGTCTCGAGCAGAGAGAGTCCAAGGTTCCTGATAAACTGAGTTGTGTAATCCGCCATGGCATTGAGAATGCGTTGCGAAAGGACTTCCCTGTATGAACCCCAGTGCATCTTAAATGAAAGGCTGTCTACATATAGGAAAAGGAGATTGCCCACAGGAGCGGTAACTAAAGAGTCTCCGGCTTCTGCCAGCAGGTCAAGCCAGAGAAACTCAGTCCATGTTACAAGAGAATCATGGAGTTTATAAACCTGCAGGTTTAATGAATCAATCCGGTAATATTCGGGTGCGGGGAGATAACCCGGTGAGCCGGTAAACCTGCTTGTGATCCGTGTGTATGTGTGAGTTCCTATTACCGTGTCACCGGAAACTTTCGAAATTCTAAACCCGGTGTTAACCGAGTCACCTGACTGGTTAATATCGTAAACCTTATAAATCCATTTGTTGTTGTTTCTTATCGGGAACAGGGATATTTCGTTTATTATACCTTCGCGGCTGTTGATTACAGAGGATGATGTTGGTGTAAGTTCAAGCAGAGTGTATTTTGTAAGGGCATAGAGTTTATCTGAAGCGGGTTTTTTGTATATGCCAATAGTTTTGTTATTCAGAGTTTTCCAGATTGAAAAAGTTGTACCGGAATTTGTGGAGAGGAAAATACTTCTTCCGTTTCCAATATAGATATGCCCGGTATTGGATTCATCAAGAGAGACGTAGAAATCATTCCGGTTCCTGTATATTTCAGACCAGCTATTGGCATTGCCAAAATTATCTGAGCGAATCAGGCAAAAGAACCCGTCATTACTGACCTTTCTGTAGATATACCGGGAATCTCTGTCGAAATAGTAACCCCGGGATCCATAACCCCTGTTAATTGAATCGACAAGAGTGAAAGTAGTTCCCCTGTCTGTTGATTTATGGAGTTTGGTGCCGGTGAAATCGGAATAAGAAGCAAACAGGACAGAATCGTTGTGTGGGGAAACAACTTCAGAACTGAACATATTATTGGGAAGAGATTCCCAGTTATGCCCACCGTCCGTGCTTAAGTTATTCGGGTGAAGAAAAACAAGGCTGTCGTTTTGGTTAGAGATGTCTATTTTATACCCCGAAATCCATGCTGAGAAGTTGACCGAATCATCCCATCTTGTGACAAAAGGAGATGCACACCAACCCCCGGCTAAACCTGTATAGATATACTTTGAAGTGTCACTGTTCCAGAATGCATAGTCTTCGATATGTATGGCCATTGAAGATATGATGTTTTCTTCGTAATAGTCCCGAAGGAATAACCTTTCGGTTCCGATGTTTACATTAAACTGATAAATTGACTGGTCGGAGGAGTAGTAATTTGTACCTGATGTTGAATGATTAATCCGGTAGAACAACTGAGTTTTGTTAACCATCTCCATTCCTCTTAAGTCTGAGAAATAAGGGTAGACATTGTTCTGAGGGGATGATGTTACAGTAAAAGCAATCAGAAATAATACAATTGCCAACATATTTGTCTCCAAAAAAAAGTTTACCTGACAAAAGTAATACTTTCGTCAGGTAAATGCAAATGTAAGAAGGCTTTACTGAGGATTAGTAGTGGAAGCGGCTGCCACCGATGAATTCACGGAGGACTGAGTCTTCGGGAACAGCAGAATCATCCGTTACCGGTTCGACAGATGAGAGGAGTTTAGCAATTCTTGCCGAGCGGAGATAAGCATCCTCACGAAGGGGGTTACCTTTATAGTTCTCTTCCCATTCTCTGAATTCTTTTAACAGTTTTGGAACGTACAAGGGAAGTTCATAAGGCATTCCGCTGCTGATTATATAATCTGCAGTATTGTTAAAGGGAATGATATGTCTCATTTCGGCGTTGCGGACGTAATGCCAGTGTTCGAGGGTCTGCTGCGGTTTATAGGCACGGTGGACAGAGTCTCGAAGCATGCGGCGAATCATCCTGATGTCCGTCCACTGGACGAAGTCGCCGTCGCTGTCTTTTAACTGAAGCAGGGGTTCTAAGTAGATTTTGAATTTCAGTTCAGCAGGGATATCTTTTGTCATTTCCGGGTAGAGTCCGTGGAGGCTGTCGATAAGGAGTATCTGGTCTTTCTCAATTTTGACTTTTGTCCTGTTCAGATATCTCTTGCCGAGTTTGAAATCGTAGAAGGGGATCATAACTTCTTCCCCGTTACATATCTTAACGAGATGCTCATTTATTAAAGCGAGGTCAAGAGCCTGTGGGGTTTCGAAGTCGTAATCGCCGAATTCATCTTTTGGGTGCATCTCGAGATCATAGAAATAGTTGTCGATGATAAGGGGAACAAAGCGGAAGCCTTTTCTTTTGAGGCGTTCTTCAAGCTTGATTGTTGTAGTTGTTTTCCCTGAAGAGGAGGGGCCGGTGATAATAACCATTCTAAGGTTTTTTGAACGGTCGATAATCATCTCGGAAGCCTGGTCGAGCTGGCGCTCATAATTGGATTCTGATTCTTCGACAATCTTAGCGAATTCGCCGTTTTTGATTCTTGCATTAAGTTTATTAACAGTATTGAGGTCGTTTTCAACCGACCAGTCAAGTATATGCCATATTTTAGCCCAGGGGATATTCTGAGGGGGGCGTGAGGCATTCCTGTTTTCCGATTCGCGTCTTTTAGCCCGCTCAGAGCGATAAATGATATATGCTTTGCCTACTTTGGCGTGTCCTTCTTCTATCAGAACTTTCTCCACTACGTCCTGAATCTCTTCAATGTGAGGGAAGTGTCCCTGGATATAGTTTGCCTCGAGCTGACGGATAACGCAGTCTGCAAGTTCACCGGCTTTTTCTTTATCCCTTCCGCCGACTTCAACAGCAGCGCGGAAAATGGCGTTAATAACGCGGTCCCTGTTAAAGGGGACTAAAGCTCCGGAGCGTTTTATTACAAAAGGTATTTTAGACATTTTTTCCTCACATTTTTTATTAAAAATAATAGCGGCCACCAAGCCCAGCATCGATATTGAAATCAGTTGCGGGGACAATTCTTAATATCGGAGCCACTTCCAAAAATATATCTATTGGCAACTTTCGCGGGTACCACATAAGCCCAAGGACTCCGCGTATTCCGAGAGATGAGTTATTGGTTTCATAAGACTGAAACTTTCCGCCGATTCCGAAATAGACAGGGAGCCTTTCTGCGGAACGGATTAAATTTTCGTTGTGCCAGACATAGTCTATATGGAGATTAATCCTGTTATGCCGGTTGCTGAAAGAATAGCCAAGTCCAAAATCAAGAGCGTTTTTTGAAGAGACCCAGTATTTTGCGGAAATGCCGGTGGGTTCACCTATGATAAATCCAAGTCCGAATCCTTTTTCCTGCGGCATCAGGGTTGCAATTGGAAAAAGGAAAAGAAAGGCGATCAGTAATTTTTTCATTTAGTTCTCCATGTTAGTTTTAAGCAGTTCTGATTCAATAATTAGCGTACAGAGAACCGATATTTTCCATCCATGAGGTGATTTCTTCAACTGCGCGAGGGATATTGTTACCGGAAATATCCACCCGGGTTTTGGGAAGTATGGATTTTCCGTAAATTAAAGATAACAGATCCTGTTCTTTTTTGAATAGATCAAGATCATTATACTGCAGCGGATTGCCGGAAACTTTCAATCTCTCGTCTCTTGCCGATGTGAAGGATTCAGGGCTGCGGGTAAGAAGGACGAGGCAGAAGCCTATCTTCTTAAGTCTTTCTTCGAGCCATGAGAAGTCGAAGTCTTTTCCATATTTCATTTTCTGATACATCATGGTTGAGAGGTGGAACCTGTCAACTATCCATGAATAATATTTCTGAAGTTCAAAAAGACGAACCCATGTGGAATAAGTTTCCATAGCCATTTGTTCTTCCTGAGGTTCAAAATTTATGAGACCCCTGCCCCAGGGGAAATTAGTGAAAGCGCACCACTCAGCGGAGACTATCGGGGAGTGATACCGGTATTTTCTTGGGCCGACAAATCTTTCGTACCGGTTGAGTTCAAAAGCTATTTCGGTTTTGAAAGTAAGGCGAGTCCCTTCAAGAATTATTTTGGGACAAAGTTTGGAGCCCATATACAATTCCGGTTATTCGTATTTTTTGAAAATGACCGATGTATTATGCCCGCCAAATCCGAAAGCATTGCTCATCGCATAGTTAACAGTCCGTTCCTGAGGTTTATTGAACGTAAAGTTAAGATCGCATTCGGGATCAGGATTCACAAAGTTAATTGTCGGGGGAACAGTTTGATTAACAATCGCCAGAACAGTAGCAATAGCTTCCACAGCCCCGGCAGCACCGAGAAGATGTCCTGTCATACTTTTTGTAGAGGAGGCATTAATTTTATAAGCTTTTTCACCGAGAAGATGTTTGATAGCTTTAGTTTCGGCAATGTCACCAAGAGGTGTAGAAGTTCCGTGCATGTTGATGTAATCTATGACATCAGCTTCGAGATCTGCTGATTTCAAAGCACGCTTCATAGCAAGGAGGGCACCTGAACCTTCGGGATCGGGAGCGGTAATGTGATGAGCATCTGCAGAGAGACCGACACCAACAACTTCCGCGTATATCTTTGCATTACGGTTGAGGGCGTGAGTCAGTTCCTCAACAATAAGAATTCCGGTTCCTTCGCCCATGACAAAACCATCGCGTGTGATATCGAACGGTCGGGATGCTGTCTCAGGAGTATCATTTCTTGTTGAGAGGGCTTTGCTGGCATTAAATCCTGCAATTCCGAGTTCACAAATAGCTGCTTCAGCACCACCGGCCATCATCAGGTCTGCCATTCCGTTTTTAATAAGAAGGAAGGAGTCAATAAGGTTATTGTTTGAAGTGGCGCAAGCAGAAACAGTGCAGTAGTTAGGGCCCTGAAAGCCGTAGTTTATAGAAATCTGACCGGCTGCGAGATCGGGAATAAGCATAGGGATAAAGAAGGGGGAGACACGGTTGGGTCCCTGGGTGTGGTTAGTGACGGACTGCTGATCGAAGGTCTGAATGCCGCCGATTCCGCTGCCGATAATCACACCAAAGTTTTCTTTATCTTCGGCTGACATTGTCTGAGGGTCAAGCCCTGCATCGCTAAGAGCGACAGGGGCAGCGGAGAGGGCATACTGGCTGAACGGGTCAAGCCTTCTTGCTGCTTTTCTGTCCATATAGTTTGTGGGATCGAATCCCTTTAATTCACATGCAAATTTAGTTTCTGATCTTGAAGTATCGAATTTGGTGATAGGAGCGGCACCGCTCTTACCTTCCATCATGGCGTTCCAGAAATCGGCAACAGTAAGACCGATAGGTGTAAGGGCACTAATGCCGGTAATAACCACTCTTCTTTTGGAGCTATCCATACTGTCCTTTCAAATTGAATGAAATTTAACTTACAAATTTACGAAAAATTTGGTGAAAAATGATATTGAGACTGAAATTTATAAGGTGGGAATTTGGGTAAATGGCGAGCGCAAAGGAAAAAAAGGAAAGATTAATTTTGGGAATAAAAAGTATTTTGGACAGCAGTGAAATTTTTGTTGATTGGTTTTAAGGGAAAATTGTCTGAATTGCAAATTACTCAGATTACTCAGATTACTCAGATTAAAGGATTGATAGGATTAAAGGGTTAGTAAGTTCAAAATTTAGAAATGTTGATATGTTTGATGAACCTTAGTAACAGAAGGTAAGCTCCAGCTAAGACAACCTTATTATCTTATTGAAGTAAGAGAGCAAAAATAAGGTAATAAGGTCGGAGGTTAGCGAGATATGATGCTGTTTTACTAAGGTTAAAATTTTAGGGAATCCGGATTACGGATGAATTGTCTGATCCGACATCCGTCACCTGATGGAGACTGACGGACAGACGGATTTAATTTTGGACGGAAGTGGTTTTTTGGGGAATAAAAAATATTTGGACAGAAGTGAAATTTTTGTTGATTAGAATGGAAATATTGATTATTTTTATTTGAACCTTAAAATTTATTAAAGTTGCATTAGTTTTTGGAAAGCAAAGAATAATATTTTGCACAATTTGATTTTATTAAGCGGAGAAGAAAATGAAAAAAGTTATACCGTTTTATGGAAAGAAGACATTGATTGTCATTCTGCTCATACTGAATTTCAGCTTAAATTCCCAAACCCTTCCCGGAATACAAATAACCGGCAACCCGACCTTACTTACAAGTGAAAGCATACCCCCAAACTCAGAATATCGTGATAAAAACGGTGAAGCGGCTGCCGGACTTTTAATTGTAAGTGACCTTCCCGGATTAAATTTTGAATCTTCTTCAGGAATAATAAAAATTGAGATAAGAGAGAGCAGCGAATACTTTCTCTATCTTTCCCCTTCCGAACTATTTGTTAATATTTCCTGTGAAGGTTATGCACCTCTGAAGCTGGAATTTTCCGGTTTAGGGATAAAACCTGAAAGCCAAAAAATTTGGGAAATAAGAATATCAGAAGATGCGGGGAAAGATACAGTTATCAGTACAGAGGATGAGTTGCTGGGAAAATCCGATATAAGAGGGAAATTAATAATTACGGTAACACCGGGTGAAGCCTCCGATGGGGATGTATATATAAACGACAGGTTAGAGGGGAAAGCACCGCTAAGTATAACACTGCTGCAGGGAAGCTATAAGTTAAAAGTAAGAAAGGAAGGATATTTTGATAATTTCAGAGAAATCCGGATAATAAAAAAAGAAGAGACTAAAGTTAACATGGAAATGATCCCGTTGATAGTAAAGAGGGAAAGCAACAGGACATGGAACTGGGTTATATCGGGATTAGCAGTTTTGGGGAGCGCGGCTTCTGTTTATTACTACACGGAGACAAAAAGCAATTATGATAATTATCAAAATAACACAATATGTATAGAATGTGAGGAATTGAAAAATAAGACCGAGGAAAGCGAAAAGCGATATAATATAAGTTTATCTGTCAATGCTGCAACACTGATTACATCTTTAATGCTTTGGATATTTAATTAAAAGGAGAAAGGGAGAAAATGAAAAAGATACATTATTTATTATTGCTGGGTGCATTTTTTTTGCAGGGATGTTTATCTCTTAATTATGATAATCCGGTATGTATCAGTCTGGGGATACAAAAACCACAGTTGTATTCACCTGCAGACAGCTCAGTAAATCAGTCAATAACACCTCTATTCATTTGGAATTCCGTTGAATACGCAACCGGATACAGATTGCAGTTATCAACAAACGAATCGTTTAGCAGTTACGTAATAGATGAAAGTGAAATAAAGGATACATTAAAACAGGCTGGGGGGATAATGAATGATACGCTTTACTACTGGCGGGTGAGTGCATCAAATGAGCAGGAGACTTCAGAATGGTCAGACATTTGGAACTTCAGGACGGTAGGAACAGCTCCGGAAGTCCCCACATTAGTCTTGCCAACAAATGGTGCAACGGGTCAGGCAACGACACTGAGTTTAAGCTGGAATGCGAGCAGCGGGGCAACGAGTTACAATATACAGGTGGCGACAGATAATTCATTCACGAGTTTTGTTTATAACCAGAGTGGATTGACGAGTACAAGTCAGCAGGTGAGTGGGTTGAGCAATTTGACAACATATTACTGGCGTGTGAGTGCAACGAATACTCAAGGCACATCGAATTGGTCAATTGTATGGAGTTTTACAACAATAGGTACAGTTCCAATCGTACCTACATTAATATCACCAACTAATGGAGCAATAAATCAATCTGTTTCGCCAACATTAAGCTGGAGTGCAAGCAGCGGGGCAACAAGTTACAATTTGCAGGTAGCGACTGATAGTTCATTTGCAGTTTCAAGTCTAATAATAAGTGAGAATACGGGAAATAATACAACCAAGCAGATAAGCGGGTTAAGCAAAAATACGACTTATTACTGGAAAGTGGCAGGGGTAAACAGTATTGGTAATTCGGGATGGTCGAGTGTGTGGAGTTTTACTACCTTTTTATGTGGTATCAGTGCGGTATCATATTCCGGTAAAATATATAATACGGTTCAAATTGGAACTCAATGCTGGTTGAAAGAAAATCTTGATATTGGAACGAGAGTAGATGGTAACCAGAACCAGGATGACAACAATGTAATAGAAAAATACTGTTATGATAATTTACCTTCAAATTGCATTACCAACGGGGGTTTGTATCAATGGAATGAAGCGATGCAATATACTACAGCGCCTGGTACACAAGGGATATGTCCATCAGGTTGGCATATACCCGCATTATCTGAATTTGAGACATTATCTGCAGCAGTCAGCGGTAATAGTAATGCACTAAAAGCAGAGGGACAAGGTACAGGCATAGGAGAGGGAACCAACACGAGCGGTTTTTCGGCGCTATTGTCAGGCTTCCGCTCTTACGATGGCACATTTAACAATTTAGGTATTTACAGCGATTTTTGGACTTCTTCATGGTACACTACTTATAGTTCATACTACCAATACTTGTCCGGAAATGATACCGGTATGTATTTCGGACATTACAACATGATGCACGGATTTAGTGTTCGATGTATAAAGGATAATTAGTCAATTACGGTACTTGGAGGGACTGGAGTTGAAATGCTCCGGTCTACTCGACTTTTGTTAATAGGAAAAAAAATATCTTAGAAATAATTTGGCAAGTTGTTTTTGTGAGATGTTTCTAAATAAAAGAATTTTTAGAATCTGTATTAAAGCAGTAAATCATTAGAATATGAAAAAGACATATATAGTATTATTGATATCAATTTTTTTGCAGGGATGTTTATCTCTTAATTATGATAATCCGGTATGTATCAGTCTGGGGATTCAAAAACCACAGTTGTATTCACCATCTGACAGTTCAGTAAATCAGTCAATCACACCATTATTTATTTGGAATTCAGTTGAACATGCAACCGGCTACAGATTGCAGTTATCAACAAGCGAAGCTTTTAGCAGTTACGTTATAGATGAAAGCGAAATAAAGGATACGTTAAAACAGGCTGGGGGGATAATGAATGATACACTCTATTATTGGCGAGTGAGTGCGTCAAATGATCAGGAGATTTCCGAGTGGTCAGATATCTGGAATTTCAGGACAATAGGAACAGTTCCGGGGATTCCGGTATTATTAACTCCGGCAAATGAGGCAACAGGTCAGGAAACGACATTGAGTTTAAGTTGGAATGCGAGCAGCGGGGCGACAAGTTATACATTGCAAGTGTCAGTAAGCAATTCATTCACGGGTTTTGTTTATAATCAGAGTGGATTAACAAGCACAAGTCAGCAGGTGAGCGGGTTGAGTAACTCGACGACATATTACTGGCGTGTGAGTGCAACGAGTACTCAAGGTACATCAGCTTGGTCGAGTGTGTGGAGCTTCATCACAATTGGCACGGTTCCCGGAGTTCCCACATTAGTTTCACCGACCAATGGGGCAACAGGTCAGGCAACGACACTGAGTTTAAGCTGGAATACGAGCAGCGGGGCAACGAGTTATACTTTGCAAGTATCACCAAATAATTCATTTACGAGTTTTGTTTATAATCAGAGTGGATTGACAAGCACAAGTCAGCAAGTGAGCGGGTTAAACAATTCAACAACTTATTACTGGCGTGTAAGTGCAACAAATACACAAGGCACATCAGGTTGGTCGAGTGTGTGGAGTTTTATAACAATTGGAACAGCTCCGGCTGCTCCGACATTAATATCCCAGATAAATGGAGCAACATGTGTTGCAATTCCATCCACATTAAGCTGGAATGCAAGTAACGATGCCACAAGTTATACATTGCAAGTATCAACAAATAATACATTTTCAAATTATGTATATAATCAAAGTGGATTGACAAGCACAAGTCAGCAGGTGAGCGGTTTGAGTGACTCGACAATATATTATTGGCGTGTAAGTGCAACAAACAATAATGGTACATCAAGTTGGTCAAGTATGTGGTCATTCACTACAGGAGTCATTATGAACGTTACATGTACGGGAACACCAACAGTAACATATTCCGGCAAAACATACAACACAGTACAGATAGGTAATCAGTGTTGGTTAAAAGAGAATCTTGATGTAGGGACTATGATTAATTCTATGCAAAATGCTACTAATAATGGTATAATAGAGAAATATTGTTATGATGATAATGCAGCCAACTGTAACACGTATGGAGGTTTATACCAATGGAATGAGGTAATGCAGTACAGCACAACACCCGGCACAAAAGGGATATGTCCCACCGGCTGGCACATACCGACAAATGCAGAACTTCAGGTACTTGCAGAAGCTGTATGTAATAAAAGCAACGCACTAAAATCAATAGGGCAGGGATCAGGCAGTGGACAAGGAACAAATACGAGTGGCTTTTCCGCGCTGTTAGCGGGCTACCGCTACAACGATGGGTTCTTCTACTATTTAGGGAACCAGGCTGACTTTTGGAGTTCTACGGAGATCAGTAGTAATCTCGCATACATCCGTCACCTGTACTCCACTGGTAGCAGTATCGCCTTGGAAATCGATTACAAGGGACTCGGTTTCAGTGCGAGGTGTGCGAAGGATTTTTAGTCAATTTGACGATTGGCATATAAGGTCGATTGTTTTTTAAGGGGAAATTGTCTGTATCGTAGATTGTGGTCTGAACTGTTAAAATTTTGACCTATGTTTATTTAGCTCGGTTTTTAGTTTCTGCTTGGTTTCTTTACTAATTTCGCAATTTTTAAATAACTTTATTATGAATTATTTAATGGAGAAATAATGAAAAGGGTTCTGTATATTATATTAGTAAAGACTTTATTAGTCTTACTCTTCTCACTTAATGTTAGCACTAATGCACAAACACCCTTGCAAATGCAAGTCAACGGAGAGTCATCCTTACTGCTAAATGAAACGATATCAGAAGCATCAGGAGTAAAGGAGCGAGATACAGTTATCAGTACAGAAGATGAGCTGCTGGGAAAATCTGATATAAGAGGAAAATTAATAATAACGGTAACACCGAGTGAAGCTTCTGACGGGGATGTATATATAAATGACAAGTTAGAGGGAAAAGCACCGGTAAGTGCTACATTGCTCCCTGGCAATTATAGGATAATAGTAAAAAAACAAGGATTTGTGGATTATTATGATGAAGTAATGATTCTGAAAAAAGAGACAATTAGAGTAGACATAGAAATGATCCCACTAATAGTAAAGAGAGAAAGTGGCGACAGGACATGGAACTGGGTTATATCGGGATTGGCTGTTTTGGGGAGCGCGGCTTCTGTTTACTACTACACGGAGACACAAAGCAATTATGATAATTATCAAAGTAATACAATATGTACGGAATGTGAGGAATTGAAAAATAAGGCAGAGCAAAGTGCAAATAGATACAATGTCAGTATAATAGTAAATGCGGCGACATTGATTGCATCTTTAATGCTTTGGATATTTAATTAAAAGGAGAAAGGGAGAAAATGAAAAAGACACAATATTTATTATTATTGTTTGCAATTTTTTTGCAGGGATGTTTAGCTCTTAATTATGATAATCCGGTATGTATCAGCACTGGGATACAAAAACCTCAGTTGTACTCACCAAAAGACAGCTCAATAAATCAGTCAATCACACCCTTATTTATTTGGTACTCAGTTAGTAATGCAACCGGATACAGATTGCAGTTATCACCAAACGAAACGTTTAGCAGTTATGTAATAGATGAAAGCGGAATAAAGGATACATTAAAACAGGCTGGTGGGATATTAAATGATAAACTTTATTACTGGCGAGTGAGCGCATCAAATGCGCAGGAAACGTCCGAGTGGTCAGACATCTGGAACTTCAGGACTGTAACAGCACCGGGAGTTCCCACATTAGTCTTGCCAACAAATGGGGCGACAGGTCAGGCAACGACATTGAGTTTAAGTTGGAATTCGAGCAGCGGGGCAGCGAGTTATACTTTGCAAGTATCAACAAATAATACATTCACGAGTTTTATTTATAACCAAAGTGGATTGACAAGCACAAGTCAGCAGGTAAGCGGACTAAACAATTCTACAACATATTACTGGCGTGTAAATGCAACGAATACACAAGGTACATCTGGATGGTCGAGTGTATGGAGTTTTACTATAGGAAAGATTCCCGGAGTTCCGACATTAATATCCCAGATAAATGGAGCAGCGTGTGTTGCAATTCCAACCACATTAAGCTGGAATGCAAGCAGCAACGCCACAAGTTATACATTGCAAGTATCAACAAATAATTCATTCACAGGTTTTGTTTATAATCAGAGTGGTTTTACGAATACAAGTCAGCAGGTGAGCGGTTTGAGCGACTCGACAATATATTATTGGCGAGTAAGTGCAACAAACAATATTGGCACATCAAGTTGGTCGAGTGTGTGGTCATTCATTACAGGAGTAATTATGAACGTTTCATGTCAGGGAATCCCGACAGTAACCTATTTCGGTAAAACATATAATACAGTACAGGTAGGAACCCAATGCTGGTTAAAAGAGAATCTTGATGTAGGAACGATAATAAACAGTAGCGGAAATCAAACTGACAACGGGACAATAGAGAAATCTTGCTTTAATGATAATGTGGCCAACTGTAACACTTATGGAGGTTTATACCAATGGAACGAGGCTATGCAGTACAGCATAGCAGCAGGGACCAAAGGGATATGTCCCATCGGGTGGCATATACCGACTGTGGTAGAATTTCAGGTACTTGCAGCAGCTGTATGTAATGATGGAAACGCACTAAAAGCAATAGGACAGGGAATTAGTGGTGGAGCAGGAACTAATACAAGTGGCTTTTCCGCGCTGCAGGCGGGCTACCGTTACGACAATGGTACCTTCTACGGTTTAGGAATAATCTCTAATTTTTGGAGTTCTACGGAGGACAATAGTTTTTACTCAAACTACTTGGGCCTGGGCGATTATGGTAGCGGTATCAGCTGGTGGTATTACTACTACAAGGGAAACGGTGTCAGCGTTCGTTGTGTGAAGGATAATTAGTCAATGAAATTGATGTTTGTGGAGGTGTTGATTTGCTAATGGAATGGGAAAAGTTTAGAAGTTTATTAGCTGAAGTTGTAGTAGTGAAGAAGTGCCTGTAATGGGAATGGAGCGAGGGGTTTCGCTTGACAGCATTTAATTTTCGATAAATGGAAAGGCTTTTTAAGATATTGCGTAATTTAGGTTTTATGAAGGAAATAAAGTATGAAGAAAATAATTTTTATTTTTGTTTTAGGACTATTGACAAATGGAGTTTTTGCCCAGGATAATGCTTTTTTAACCGAAACCTGTACTCCTGAAACATTTGCACGGTATGATAATTTTATTAAACTCAATGCACCCGGTGAAGATGCATTTGTGGCTGTGCTGCGAGTTGCAGCGCAGTATGTGCAAGAGCGTCAATGGGAAAAAGCTGTAGATGTTTTTAAGATGTATAGTCCTTTGTTTAAGAAAATGGAGAAGCGTTTTGATAAAATAATTTCTATGTTGGAAGCAAAAGAAGAAAAGCTGATTTTAAGGGGTCTGGGATTGGGAGTCAATAGTGAATCAAATGAATATGTCCCAACCCCATCCGCGGATGGAATGCTAATGTATTTTACCGGATATGAGAGAAGTGACGGTTTTGGCGGGGAAGATATATTCTTTTCAAATCTCATAAATAACGAATGGCAAAAAGCTGAAAATTTAGGCTCAAAATTAAACTCAAAAACCAATGAAGCCATAGTATCTGTTTCAGCCGATGGAAACAAAATCATTCTTTTTGGGAATTACAAAAAAACTTTTGGCAGGGGTGATAATTTCTACATAGATAAGACCAATACCGGTTGGAGTGATATCCGGCATTTTCCCGAACCAATAAACAGCCAATACTTTGATGCAAGCGCATTGATAACCAGCGATGGTATCGCGATGTTGTTTGTTTCGGACAGACCCGGAGGAATTGGTGACACCCACTTTAAGGGTGAACTATTTCATGGCGATACGTGGGGGAATACAGATATTTATGTATGCCTCAAACAAGGTGACGGATGGGGTGAACCGATAGATTTGGGAGCCAAAATCAACACTCCTTATGCTGAATTTTCGCCTTTTTTACATCCGGATGGGAAGACTCTTTATTTTAGTTCCACGGGACATTACGGATTAGGTAATTTCGATGTATTTAAATCTGTCCGGTTAAGCGACTCTTCCTGGACTGAGTGGAGTGAGCCGGTAAATCTTGGTAAGGAAATAAATACAGCCGGGGATGACTGGGGTTATAAAATTTCAACGTCCGGGGATATTGCTTATTTTTCAGGTTATAACAAAGACAATCTTTCAGATGATATTTATTCTATTACATTGCCAAAAGAGGTTCGTCCGGAGAGAGTTGCAACAATCCGGGGTAAAGTAACTGATGATAAAGGGAATATGCTGGAAGCGGATATATTGTGGGAAGACCTTTCTTCGGGGAAGAATGTAGGACAGTTAAAGAGCAACCCCCGGGACGGAACGTATTTTATTGCTCTCCCGTTGGGTAAGAATTACGGTTATTATGCAGAGAAAAAGGGTTATTACTCCGTTTCCAAAAATATAGATTTACCGGGAACAATTGAATCAAAAAACATTACGGAGGACATAGTATTAGTGTCAATTCGTGATATTAAAGAGAAAGAGATTTCGGTTCGAATAAACAACATTTTTTTTGATTATGATAAATATGAAATCAAACCTGAATCTTTCCCGGAACTGAACCGTCTTGTAAAAATTCTGAAGGATACGGATTCGAAGGTAGAAATTGCCGGACATACAGACAGCAGAGGGAAAGACAAATATAATCTCGAGTTATCTAAGAACAGGGCACAGGCTGTAGTTAATTATCTTATTTCACTTGGATGCAGTTCTATAAATTTAACAGCCATAGGGTATGGCGAAACGAAACCGATATCAAATGAAGCAACAGAAGAAGGGTATGCTCGAAACCGGAGGGTTGAGTTTAAGTTTATAAAGTAAGTCTCTTTTGCACTCAAGTTAATGACGGACTTTTCTAAGGTTACTTAAAATATGGTGCAATGCGAGGGATAAGAGTATTTTAATTAACGGAGGGGGAATTATGCGTTTTCTACTTTTATTGATTTTAATTTTTCAGTTTTTTTTATTTGGACAGGATGTGAAGGTCAAACTGACCAATCCAAACTATCAGGATGCTAAGATAGCCACACAAAATCTCGGGAAACGAATTCTAAAAGTTTCAGTCACTAATAATGACGGGGAATCCATACAAAATTTAGGCATTAAGGATTTCGAAGTTTTTGAAAAAGAAACAAAAGCCAAAGTGACAAAAGTAACACCGCTTTCAGAATCTGTTGAGGCGACAATAAGGGTTTTTCTATGTTTGGATAATTCGACTTCGATGTTTACGCATACTGAGAAAGTTCTGGAAATTCTCGATAGATTGGTTTCGCTATTCCCAAAGAAATCGAATGTGGATGTAGTACTTTTTGATGAAAGTGGGGAAAGGAAATTATTCCAATATAAAGATGCGACTCTACCGGTTTACACAAAGAATTTTAACGGAAAGAATGCAAAATTGAAGGATTATTTCCGAATGGAATATAAAAATCTTTCTTCAAAAACATTTCTTTATGATCAAATTTTCACTGCATTTCAGATTGTAAATTCGGAAAAAACAAATCCGGATGAATTATTTATTATTGTTTTATCTGACGGAGCTGATGTTGGAAGCAATGTTTCACAGAATGATGCGATTAACGAATACAAGCGGGGTAAGTTATTCCTGGTTGATTTTTCACTTCAGGGGAATACATTTTTAAGGAGACTTGGAGAAGAAAAAAACGGATTGTATTTCCGGGCAACTAATACGGATGAACTGGGGAAATATTTTTCCGAAATAAGCGATAAAATCATCTTTTCGGGATATGAAGTTACTTATGAATCACGAGTTCCCTCGCAGATATTTTTAAACAGTTTTTCAAGTATGGTGAATAAAAAGTCTGTACTTGTGAATAAGTTAAAAATTGAGGAAGTTAAGAGCAGAGAAATATTCCCATTGTTAAACTATGTATTCTTCTCAAATAATTCTTCAGAGTTAGCCGGTAAGTATGTAAGGTTAAGCCCTGAGGAGGCGGGGAAATTTGAAGTAAAAAATATAGTTCCTTCCCAGATGAATGTTTATTACAATGTGCTGAATATAATAGGGGCACGTCTAAACAAAAACTCAGAGGCAACAATAACAATAACAGGATGTAATTCTGATGCTGATTTGGAGAAGGGTAATAGTAGTTTAAGCAGGGAGAGGGGGGAGAATGTCAGAAAATACCTGGCAGATGTTTTTAAGATAGATAACAGCCGTATGACTTTAGCCTGGAGGAATTTACCTCCGGTACCCTCGAATAAAAGGGACTCACTTGGAATTGAGGAAAACAGAAGGGTTGAAATCACTTCAAATGACCCACAAATTCTTGAAGTAGTTGAGTTTTTTTCAAATTCTCTCGTTGCCGATCCTGAAATTTTATATATAAACACCAGTGCTGAAATTATTAACGAGATAAAGAACTGGACTTTCACTGTCTCGCAGGATGGCAGAGTGTTATATGAGCAAAAAGGAGTCAATAATTTTTCATCGAGTATTGCATGGAATGTAAACTCAGCACTTGCGGGGAAAGAAATAACATTTTCAGATTTTGAATTTAGGGTTAAAGCTATTGATAAATTCGGGGTTGAATCAGTCCCAAACAGTTTTAAGCTGCCGATTAATCTGGTTACTCAGGAGAAGAAGAAGCTTGAAGCACTTGGTGATAAATTTATTGAGAGGGTTAGCCTAGTTCTTTTTGAATTTAACAGTTCAAATATAGATACACGAAACAGGAATGCTATTTTAAAGTTAAATGAATCGATTAAATTAACCTCATCACTTATCGTTAAAGGTTATACAGATGCTATTGGATCGGAAGAAGCTAACCTAAGATTATCTCAAAACAGGGCAAAGAACGTTCTTGAGTCGATTAAAAAGCTACTCAAACCCGAGACTAAATTTTTATCATTTACAGGTATTGGAAAGACAGCTCCGCTATATGATAATAATTTACCGGAAGGAAGATTTTATAACCGAACATGCCAGATAGTTATTGAGACTCCTATCAGCGGGAGTTAGTTTTTGCTGATCAGGAAAGTCATGATGTTGAAAAAGTCAACATAAATTTTGGCAGTGTAAATTAGGGTATTATTTTTACCCTTATGGCTACTTTGATCGAAGTTAGATCGAAGTTAGGGCGAAGGGGGAGGGACGGTGTTCAGGGTAAAAATTCGGTATCTTTTGTAAGTGGGTGTTGAGAAATTCAACACCCTTTTTTTATGAATACCGGATTATAGGTTAACGGTAAAATCGTTGTGCTCGATGGCTGAAAGGAATTTGGCTTTGGGGTTTTTATCGACTGCCATGTGATATGTGTATTCCGACTCAGCGATGAATACGAGATGCCCGTTTTTGTCTTCGTAAAGTGAGTTGTAACGGAGACGTTTAAGGTCTTCAATGTCTTTTTCATTTTCGTAAATGATCCAGAAAGCTTTGTATGAGGGCATTGCGAGGAAATCAACACTTGCCCCGTATTCGTGGAGAAGTCTGTACTTAAGAACATCGAACTGAAGTTCGCCTACTACTCCAATTACTTTTTTGTTTCCAAGATTTTGGGTGAAGAGCTGGGCGAGGCCTTCATCTGTGAGATACTGAATGCCTTTTTCGAGCTGCTTTGATTTGAAGGGATCGGTGTTACGGACAAGGCGGAAGACTTCGGGTGAGAAGGCAGGAATTCCTTTGTACATGAATATTTCACCTTCCGTGAGAGTATCGCCGATTTTGAAGATCCCTGAATCGTAAAGGCCTATTACATCGCCCGGGAAGGCATCCTCAACGAGGGATTTGGTTTGTGCCATGAAGGAGGCGGGATTAGGGAATTTCATGTCGCGATCGAGCCTGACATGGTGATAGTATTTATTCCGCTCGAATTTGCCCGAGCAGACGCGGAGGAAGGCGATACGATCGCGGTGTTTTGGATCGAGATTAGCGTGTATCTTGAATACGAATCCGCTGAATTTTTCTAAAGAAGGCTCGATAAATCCATTTGTTGCTTCGCGGGGAAGGGGAGTGGGGGCAATTTCGACGAAAGTTTCAAGAAGTTCTTTTACACCGAAATTATTGAGAGCGCTTCCAAAGAAAACAGGAGCGACTTCACCGCTTAGATAACTATTGAGGTCGAATTCGCCGTAGATTCCTTCAACCAGATGGACATCGTGACGAAGTTTTTCGGCATCAGAACCGAAGCTTTTATCAAGTTCAGGATCTTCCAGCCCATCGAAGAGTTTAACGTCCTCTTCGATCCTTTGTTTATTTGTCTGGTAAAATGCGAAAGAATGCTTGAATATATTATAGACACCTCGGAACTGATAGCCTATTCCGAGAGGATAGGAGAGGGGACAGACTTTAATATCGAGTTTTGCTTCAATTTCATCGAGGAGATCGACAGGGTCTCTTCCTTCACGGTCTAATTTATTTATGAAGATAATCACGGGGGTTTTTCTCATGCGGCAGACTTTCATGAGTTTTTCAGTCTGCTCTTCGACTCCTTTAACGCAGTCGATAACTAAAATTACGCTATCCACTGCTGTGAGAGTACGGTATGTATCCTCAGCGAAGTCTTTATGGCCCGGGGTATCAAGCAGGTTAATTTTTTTATTGTTGTAATAAAATGAGAGTACAGATGTGGCGACCGATATCCCTCTTTGTTTTTCAATTTCGAGGAAGTCGCTTGTAGCAGTTTTACGGATTTTATTGGATTTAACTGCGCCGGCGATTTGTATGGCACCTGAGTAAAGAAGAATCTTTTCGGTTAAAGTCGTTTTGCCGGCATCCGGGTGACTTATTATTGCGAATGTTTTTCTATTTTGTATCTGGTCTAAAATTTCTGACATGTTATAAAAGGTTAAAAGATTAAAAGGTTATCCGTAACAGTCGGAGGTTAAAAACACTAATTGATGCGGCGATTACCCGAGTCCGGCATTATCTGCTTTTTTTAGCGAAGACCCAGCCGCTTTCTTTATTCAGATTAATGATTTTGAAGTCCGGATTATCCTTAATCATCTCAAAACTCCTGAAATGCTTGAGATGGTTAATATCGTCAAGAATAAGGTAAAAGGGATAATCTTTCATAATCTCAAGAAGAATGGAAAATTCGAGATAACCTATACCACCGCATGAATCGAGCAGAATAAGAGGATTTCTGTCTTTGAATCTCTGAAGGTACTTCCTCAAGAGGTCATCCCCCTGATAAAATTTGGACCTGTCGAATTCTTCGAGTCTCTTAAGAATTTTATTTACAATTGAAAAACGGGAGAAACCGAATTCACCGCTGATTTCCTTCAAATAAAAAGCTGCCGGATCATTTCCGCCATCAATATAGATATTGGGATAGTTATTATGATTTTTAAGGACTTCATCTTCTTTAATGAATGAAACTGCTTCATTGTAAGGGACGCTTTTGCCCCAAACAGGTTTAACGAAAGAGTATTTCCGAAGATTCATTTTTGCCTGTTTCCAATTGATCCAACTTGCCTCGAGGGTATAGAAGTCAGGGGTTCTCCCGAGTTCTTCAAAGACAGTGGCAATAGTTTTGGTAGACCCAAGTCCTTTAAATGTGCCGGATTCGATCACGGTGCTGATATTATTGGTCTCAATTTCATGTTTAAGAGAATCTGATAAGAGAGAGATATTCTCCATTGAGGCAGAAGATGTTTTTTTATTTGTGTATTGTTCCATTAAAGTCAAAAAATCTGAAAAAATGTCTGCAAATATAAGAAATTTTTCGATGAGTTCCCGAAGCTTGGAAGAAAGAATTTTGGATTTTAATTCGACCGCTAAACTCGTATCTTTACAATTAAAATTTAAGAAAATATCCAAAACATATGATCAAAAAAGTATTAACAATAGTCGCATTTATTCTAATAATCATTTCTTCAAAAGCATTCAGCCAGCCGAAAGAAGAGGTAAGGGCTGTTTGGCTGACAACCGTTCTGGGTTTAGACTGGCCAAAAACCTACGGAGCAACTGCTCAGCAGGGAGAGATGAGGAACCTGCTTGATCTTTTGAAGACAGCAAATTTTAATACGATTTACCTGCAGGTAAGAGCCAAGGGGGATTTATTATATCCTTCAAACATGGAACCATGGGCGACATCGTTAACGCAGACTTTGGGACAGAATCCGGGCTATGATCCGCTGCAATATGTGATTACTGAAGCACATAAAAGGGGAATTGAAGTTCATGCCTGGTGGAATGTTTATAAAGTATACGGCGCGGGAACACCGCCAAATACCACACCTCAACATATCGTCATAAAAAGACCTGATTTGTGCAAATTATATGACAATGAATGGTGGCTGGATCCCGGGAAACCGGATACAAAAACTTATCTCTTGAATCTGGCGATGGAAATGATCAGGAAGTATGAGATAGACGGAATACACTTTGATTTTATCAGGTATCCAAATCCGGATTTTGATGATGCTGCAACATATACACAGTATGGCGGAGGGGTGAATAAATCGGACTGGAGGCGCGGGAATATTAACCAGTTTGTTTTTGCATTATATGATTCCGCAAGGGGAGTGCGTCCAAGACTTAAAGTTGGGAGTGCTCCGATAGGGATTTATAAGAATATGAATGGATGCACTTCGGGATTGGAAGGTTATAGTCAAGTATTCCAGGATTCACGAAGATGGCTGCTGGGAAAAAAGCACGATTATCTGGCACCGCAGGTCTACTGGGCAATAAATAATTGCCCCCGTTTTGACAGTCTTGCAAAGGACTGGGTCAATAATTCGTACGGAAGGCATATATATACGGGGATCAATGTTTACGCCTTGACCCCGGGTTATGGTGACTGGCCTGCATCTGAAATAATTGCCCAGATTGACCTTGCAAGAGGTTACGGGGGGAAGGGGCAATCATTTTTCAGAACCCAGAGTATTACGGATAACCAGAAGAATATATACACACTTCTACAAGGGGGGAGGTACCAATACCCTGCAAATATTCCGGCAATGTCGTGGAAAGACAATATTAAACCAAATGCACCCGTGAATCTTACACTATCTACAGGAGATTCAATTAATTTCAGACTAACTTGGAGTAGACCCGCTCCCGCGTCTGACGGAGACACAGCTTTTTATTTTAATGTTTACAGGGACTTACAGCAGCAGATTGATTTAACGGATATTAAGAAGGTAGTAAAGTTCAGAGTAATGAACGATACGACCGCCCTTGTAAGCTTTGCATACAAGCCGACAAAGAATTACTATTTTACAGTAACAGCATACGACAAAGGGTATAATGAAAGCGATCCTTCGAACCTTGCGAGCATAATTGTGGTGGGAGTGGAGGATGAAAGAAGGGAAATTGCATTTAATCTTGAACAGAATTATCCTAATCCTTTTAATCCGGAGACTGTCATAAAATATAGTTTAGCAAAGAGCGGATATGTAAATCTGAAAATATATGATGCGTTGGGATACGAGATAAGAGTATTGGTAAGTGAGAATCAGAATGCGGGGAATCACACTGCAACTTTTAACGGAGAGGGATTACCCAGCGGAATATATTTTTACCGTTTCAGTGCGGGAGATTTTACCTCTGTTAAGAAGATGTTGCTGCTTAAATAAAGAAACTGCTATGGAAGAGGGCAGGCCCATAGCAGTTTGATGTGTTTCTATAAGGAGGGTGAAACGATTTATTCCACCGTTCATAATAATTTTACAATAAGCGTGCCATTTCAAAAACCTTAAAATTTTAGCGAAAACAAGCAAAAAAAACAGGTTTTTTCATAATGAGAATTATTTTCGCAACTTTTAGAAAATCGGATAAAAACAAATTCCGGAAATTCCGATCCCGACCAGTCGGGACCACCGCCCAGGCGGGGCAGGCAGAAAAGATTAATACCAGTATAATAAAATGATAAATTTAATCAATAAAGAGAACAACAATAATCTTGCAGCTAAGATAAAACAATTAAAAGAAGATATGAATGGAGTAATCCTTGCGCATTATTATCAGGAAGCAGATATTCAGGATATTGCCGATTTCATAGGAGACAGCCTGGAATTAGCCAGAAAAGCAAAAACCACTGATGCGGATGTTATAGTTTTTGCGGGAGTACACTTTATGGCGGAGACGGCAAAAATACTAAACCCCACTAAACTTGTTTTAGTACCTGATATGGCGGCTGGTTGTTCTTTGGCAGACAGTTGTCCACCTGAGTTATTCAAAGCATTCAGGGATAAGCATCCTGATCATATTGCAATTACTTATATTAACTGCAGTGCCGAGATAAAAGCTCTGTCGGATATTATCTGTACTTCGAGCAATGCCGAGAAAATTATTAATCAGATTCCGCGGGATAAACGGATAATATTTGCTCCGGACAAAAACCTTGGCAGGTATCTTATGAAGAAGACCGGAAGGGAAATGCTGCTTTGGGAGGGGGCATGCATTGTGCACGAAGCATTCAGTGAAGAAAAGATCCTGAAGCTGAAAATGGAATTTCCAAGTGCGAAACTTATAGCCCACCCGGAATGCATTGACTTGCTCCTGGCTCATGCTGATTTTATTGGTTCTACAAGCAGACTCCTGAAATTCGTTCAGGAGGATGATTCTGAAGCTTATATAGTAGCAACGGAATCGGGAATACTGCATCAGATGCAAAAAGCCGCTCCCGGGAAAGTGTTTCTCGCAGCTCCGGCGACTGAGAATTGTGCATGCAACGACTGCCCTTACATGAAGCTGAATACGCTTGAAAAGATTTTTAACTGCATGAAGTCCAAAGCTCCCGAACTGATCATGAGTGAGGATTTACGGCTGCGGGCACTTAAGCCAATAGAACGAATGCTGGCGATGAGTTAGTTTTAATAATTTAGAAAAAAAGAGTAAATTTAATTTTCAAATAATAATATTTTACAACCGGAGAAAAAATGGATAGTAGCCCCAAAAAATTATACATGATAGTTTTTCCCATAAATGCACTTGTTTCATCACAGTTGAATCCACATCAATTTGCTGAGCATTATACAGTTGGAAGTGCAAAACACTACCGCGGGAAAGTTATTTTTGCAGAAATAGATATTAATTTTAGAGATCCTTACTTTGATATTGACCATTACTTAGAACATACGGTTTCCCGTCCAAACGGACAGCCTAAAAAAACAAAGTTTATATGTTCCTATGGAGTTTTGGAACACATGGATCTGAAAGCAATTAAAGCCCTCTATTTAGTAACCCCGAATGGGAAAGCACTGCAAATCGATGCTGCACCTTACGAGGCGAGAAATGAACCCGGAATGGTAAGAATCTATCAGGAGATAACCCCCTTAACGAATTTAGTTGCATCAACCCTGGACCAGAGGAGCTTTGGTAAATACATAACCAAGGGGACAAAATCAAAAGGGTGCCCGAAATTATTTTTTACACAGTATGAATTGAATGTAGCGGAATTCCTGAAGTATAATCAAAACAGGGATCTGATGCACAGCCCTATTCCGGACAGCAATCCACAGCGTTTGTTTGATTTCCTTTTGGAACTAAAAGAAAATCCCGAGAAGAAAACAAAGACAATAAGCCTAAGTTCCACATTACTGGAAGCCTCTTATCAACTGATTAGACACGGATTCTGGTTTGCGGCCGGTGAGGAACTGGTATTCTTCCCGATGCCGACTGCACAGCAATTAGAGAGTCATTACTATGACTGGTGGAAGTACGTAAAATAATTTCGAATTTATCTGAATTAATGAAGAGCGAGGCAAAAGCCCCGCTCTATATTTACCTGGTAAAATTATTTAATTAACATCAACTGTTTTGAATCGGGAGAAGACTAATTATTTGCACTTTCAAGGATTTTCCTGAAAAAGTTAAAATGGTTCAAAATAGCTTTGCCCCAGTAAGCTCTGTCGTGTTTTCCGGGTTGAGAAATAAAAGTGAGAGGAATTTTATTTCCAAGGCACTTTTCGTAAAACTCTTTATTTGTGACATAAATCCTGTCTTCAGTGCCACAGTCGATCATGAAAGGCTTAATCTGTTTTAGTTTATCAAGTTTTTCAATAACATTGACATTTGTATAATTTTCAGGATTGTCCTCATATATTCCAATCGCCTTCTCCAGACCCAGACTATTTTTGAAAGTCTTCAGGTTTAATACTCCGCTTGTGCTTGCGCAACTTTTAAAGAGGTTTTGATTATCAAGGAAAAACGAGACAGCCCCAAATCCCCCCATACTAAGACCTGAGACGAAAATATTCTCTTTATTAACAGAATACTTGTTCGTGATATAGGGGATTAATTCTTTAATGAAAAAATCAGCATACCGGGAATTTTTCCTGACCGGATTATTCACGTACCATGAATCGTTGAAAGCATCCGGACAAATAATTATAAAATTATAATCATCGGATAACTTCCGGAGATTTACAAACTCAGACCATTGATAATGGTTCCCACCCCATCCATGCAGTAAAAATACAGCAGGATATTTTACCGATTTATTATAATTTTTAGGTGTGAAAACCAGAGATGTGTCTGCAAAAGGAGTATTTTCACTTTTTAAGGTGACTATCTCCTGTGCAGTTATTAAAACAGAGCTAATTACTAAAATAAACAAAAAGAACTTCATAGAAACTCCTTGAGGGGGATAATAAAAGTTTGAACTTGACAAAATTTTGGATATAAGTCCTAAAAAGAACATTTCTAAACAAAAAAATAAAAATATAGTCTATTTATTTTGGTAATTCAAAATAATAAATCTATTTTTAAAACTAAAATTAATGAAAATTTCCTGATTAAAATAGAAGTGTTTAACAATAGCAGTAATTAATAAAAAAGTCATGCCATGAGAATCAGAACATATCTACTCATTATTGCCATCCTGTCAATATGTAAAATATATCCGCAAAGCTCTTTAATTGATACGACATTTCACCTTCCTGAGTTCGTTGATACGGTTAATTCCTATTCAGTTGATTACAGCGATACACTGGGATCATTAAAGATTGCACTTGGAGAAAAAGAAAATCTTTCATTAAAGCGTTATGCTTTATTGAGTTATGGCGGAACACCTCCGGCAGATACCGCAAGAAAGAATCCATTTAAGTTAATTGATGGACTGAAAACAGGGTCATTTGTAGAATTTCCCTCTGAAAATGTTGGGGGCCGGGCAGGCAGCTATATTATAATTGATCTTCAGGCAGTCCGCAGAGTTAAGCGGGTTCTCTTTTTTGCGCTTGGAGGTAATATTAATACCAGGGTCCGTGCTTACACTATATATGCAGGAATGGATACAACCGGATTAGGCATGGAGAAAGTATTTGTTGAAGCTGATAATCAAGTTGCAAATCCGGAGGCTGTTTTTACTCCGGTTACTGCGAGATATGTCAAAATTGTACTCGATGTTATCTCTGCAACTTCCAGTACTGTAATCGCAGAAATAGAAGTATATGGTGAGGGGTATTTACCTGTTGGAGTTTTTGTATCATCTGTCCGGAAGCTTGAGAAGAATGTTAACTTTAGTACCTTTGAGTTTGAAGCAGATAAACCTACGGGTACCGAGATTTACTACAGTGTGAGAACAGGAGATACATCCGTTGTTAGTGATACCTGGTCTCCATGGTCGGATTCACAAAAAGTAAGCAACTCCTTCTTCTCAGTGTTTGAACCAAGACAATATGTTCAGTATAAAATGAGGTTAGAGACAAGCACATTAGAAACACCAATAGTACAAAAAGTCCAAATTTACTACGATACGAATAATGTGGCAAATTTTACGGATGCCTATATTTCTCCTCAGTATGCTCAAATTCTTGATGAACAGGTTTTCACACTGACAATCGACACGAAGTTTCTCCCTAATGACTATGGCATTGATACAATTACCGTATTCACTCCTGCTCCCTCTATATTTGTTGAACTAAGGGTGAATGGTGTAAAACAATCAGTCCAATACACTGTTTTGGGAGACAGAATAATAATAACTTTAGGGGCTACATTAAAAACCGACTCTAAAATTGAAGTATTAATCAGAACCTCTCCTTATCTTGCAGTTAATCCATTCCGTACAATAATTAGCAGTCTATCAAAACATAATCCACAACGGGTAAATTCCAAAATCACGAATCAGATTGACGCCTGGAGTATAGTCACAGTCGGAGTACCCGAAAAACTGATTATTGGAGGCAAAGCATCCCCAAATCCATTTACTCCTAACGGTGATGGGTTAAATGATAAAACAAGAATAGAATTTTTTATAGGCAATATTGCCCAGCCACCAAGTATTCTTGGGAATGAAATGCGTACGGTAAATATTAAAATTTTTGATACTACCGGTAAAATGATACGGGAATTAATTGACCAGAGAACCAGTGCTTATGCTTATATAGCCGAGAACTCTATTGAATGGGATGGCAGGGATGAAAGCGGAAAAATAGTTCGACCGGGCTTATATATTTATCAAATATTTATCAATAGCGATAACGGAGGCGAATATGTTACTCGCACCGTTGTAGTTTCTTATTGAAATTAATTGAGGTGCATGTGAAAAGATTTTCAAAATATTTTTTAGTTTTAATAGTAACTATAACCATAAACCCTGTCTTTGCCGGGGGATTCAGCGATTTAGGGAACAGTGCCAGGGTAGCTTCTATGGGAGGGGCTCATATTGCGGTTGGGAATGCCCCTTACTCATTATTTTATAATCCGGCTGGGATTTACTCAATTAAAAATTTGTATATTTCCTCCACATATTCAAGTCTGTTTCCCGGAATCATTGATGATAATCTCAATTATCTGTCATTATCGGGTGTAATTCCATTTGATTTTATAGGTCAATTTGGTTTGGGTGGTACCTTTTTGAATTCCGAATTGTGGAAAGAGTATACAATCAATTTTACTTATACACGGGAACTGTTTGAAAATTTTGCTGTCGGGGGAACATTTAAACTGCTTGGTTGGTCTGCTGAGGCTGCTCCCGGGGAAAGTCCTCTTTCATATACCGGATATACAGCTGATATAGGCGCATACTATACATTCAGAGCAATAACCCCTTCAAGTGATTTGAGTCTAGGGGTAGTTGCGCATAATATAACTCAGCCCAGTATTTCAAAAAGCGGAAGTTCGGATGCAAATTTACCAATGCAGCTTGGACTGGGTTTTGCTTACGTTTCTGATCTTTATGATTACATAATTACAGCTGACTTTTACAAGGAAGAGGATCAGATCAGCGTTAAATCGGGTGCAGAGTTTTCAGTCTTTTCTCAGGCGCTGTTAAATTATAATACCAATTTACTAATAAGGGTGGGATATAACCGTATTATACAGTCGGATTTTGCAGAGCAAAGCGGAATTAGTGGCGGTTTTGGCTTAAATGTTGAAAAACTGGAAATTGACTATGCATATCAGCTGCCTGTAGAACTAACGAATGTCGGAGGCTCTCATAAAATTTCTTTGTCTTATAAGTTTTAATCAATCAGGAATTAGGAATTAGGAATCCGGAATGAAACAAATTACCTACAAATCTTATTTTACATTACTATTTATCTTTCTGTTTCTATTAATTATGCAAGAGAGTTCTTACGCCCAGTTCATCTCAAATAAAGGTAAACAGCAGGATAAGTACTTGAACTATGCCGGGCGTAATTATGAGAATTACAGTACTACATTTATAAGAAAAAAATTCTTCGACAATTTCGGGAATTTTCTTGTTGAAGGTACAACTGTCTATGAGCTAAGCGAGTTGCAGAGGCAAATTCCTATGACTGAGGAAACAGGCGGGAATAGTGACATTATCAAATCGCGCTATTATCAGAGCTGGTTCAATAACCTTGTTATAGCTAACGATGCATACGGTGGTTTTACAACCAGATTATTAGTCGGTGATGCTATCAGGACAAAATTTACTTCAATGACTTTTAATAAAGCGAGATTTAACGGTATCCGATGGGATGGCGGGACATCAAAGTACCGGGCTACCCTTATTGGTTCAAGAATCTCAGATCCAATCAGATTCAGGTTTGATTATGGACTTAGTTCCGTAGATGGTATTCGTAGAGTCAGGGACTGGACACAGTATCTTCTCGGCGGACATTTTGAAACCGATATAGGCGATATTTTAACCGTTGGTTTAACTTATGTAAATCAGCACCAGCGTAGAACTAGTATAGATGCAGGTTCTGCTGAAATAAAAGGCGTTGTTACAAATGCAATTCCGAGAGTGATTTTTCTTAGAATAAGCGATGATTCTCCCGGAGACAATTCCGGACCTGTTCTTTTTGGCCGTCCGCAAGTCATCATCAACGGACAGGCAAGACAAACGGTAAATATGCAGTCAAAACAAAAGCCTACCGGTGAATCAACCACGCTTGACATGCCTATTCAGTTTTATTGCTTAAGAGAAAATGAAAGACAACTCGGATTTTCTATTGACCAGAGATTATACGGCGGACACGACACAACCAGTTATACGTATTTTACTCACTACTCAAGTAACAGATATTATGCAAGTGAGCCAAAATATCCGGTCATGATTCCTTCAGTAGCTACTGAAAATGTCACTTATGCTTTCATCATGCCCGAAGGAGTTGAATCAGTTCAATTTAAAGTAATGCTCGCAAATGATTACAAAATTGAAACTGCTCATGATTACACGAATACACTTGATACTTATGGCGGCGGTGCTTTATATAAATCTCACTTCAGAGATTCAGTCCTGGCCACACCGACACCATTTTATGTTAGAAAAAGAGCTGAAGGAAATGTAAGGGACGGTAGTAATAAACAGGTAGTTATGGTTAATTATGGTTTAGCCACAGGAATGTCAGTATATGGATTGAACTTCAGTTTTAATTGGAAAGGTTTTGAAATTGAAGGTGAATTTAATGAAAGTGTTGATTATCTGAAATATCCCATACTGTCCGGCAGCAGGTATGACAGCAAAGGCCAGGCCTGGTATATTAAAGGTAAGAAGAAACTGGGACGTTTGACCTTTGGGGGAGAAAAGTATTATATCTCATCCGATTATATTACCTGGCTAAATACATACGTACTGGAAAACAGTTACTTTATTCAAAGCACAGGTTCCACTTCGTTAATTCCATCAGTTTCGCAATTGACTCCTCCGGATTTCCTTGGATATGATGCTTCATATACTTATCAAAGGCGTGTTTTATACCCTGGCGGAGCATTCTATCCTCTTGTGGATGACAATGACGATAATGACAGATGGGAAGATGGTTTCTATTTTTATAATGTTCAAGCAACTGATGTTAATGAAAGAAACAAAGACATAATCAACGGCAGAGGGGACTTCTTTAAACTTGGTTACAGACAGAGTACGAATGAATTAAGAAGCCTTGACGCTATTACCAGACAACCTGATGCAGGTATCTTCCCTGGAAAAGATAAAGACAATGACGGTATTCCCGATGATGACAGAAATGCCAACGGTGTTCCAGATTATTCGGAAGATTTTCTGACTTACTACGCTGATCCCCCTTCTTTTGAATATGGTGATGACTGGAATAATAACGGTGTGATAGATGAGCAGGAGAATGATATATATCCTGATTATCCATACGAACCTGATACTAAAGGTTATCACATTTTCTCAAATCTGGAGTTGATTAAAGACCTTAATCTGGCTATAGGTAAAATTGATGAAACAGCTATTGCCCGAGGCGGAAGGAATAACGTAAGTTATCTAAAAGCGAATTATTTCACTGAAACCCCCAAATTTGGATCACTTCGTCTCTATTATGTATTTAAACAGGTTCAGGATAATATCTTAAACAACCTTTATAAATATTCAGGTGTAATTACTGTTTCAAATCCCTTCCCGGACTATTTTATTGACCCCCTCTATTACCGTAATTCGTTGGTTAACTCTTTATATATGGGTACAAAGTATACTCAGATTAAAAATGTCAATATTGAAAATAATTTCAGGATTGAATTAAATCAACAATATAAAATCGGTATAAAAGAAAACGCCTTTCTTCCTGAAGCAAAATTGCTTGGTGATCAGATGCCGGGAAATATTGTTCAGTGGGGATTAGTCAATAAGATTGATTATACTTTTGGGCTTTTTAATAATAGTCTGAGAATCAGTCCGCAGTTTAAACTAAGAACCGAAAAAATAATACGCACGAGCGAAGATAAGAACGCCAAAAATGTAATTACTATCGATATTCATCAACAGGAAGTTATTCCGATTATAAGAATAGACTATAACCTAACTCCATCCACAGACTTAAGGTTTGGATTACAGGGCTTTAGTCTTTTCGGATTGACCGACATATTCAAATACCGTATTAGAAATTTAAAAGATAATATTGGAAGCCAGGATAGGTCTACCCTGGCGGTTTCAATCAGTAATAAATCACAGTTTGCCGGATATCAGGTTGTGTTCGATTTCGGCTACACTTCTACGAGTATAGACTATTTGCGGGAGGCAGATAAAACCCTTGGAACCGCACAGTCTATGTTATTCTTTACAATTTATGCCGGATTTTAATTTGGAAATGATTATATAGTTATGACCTGGAAAATTATTGTTGTTTTAGGATTAGCAGTAGCAAGTTTCTTTATTCCCACTCCGGTTGAATTGCAGAATGCATTCACATCGGGGCAGAATTTCTATGCTTCCAATAACTATAAAAAAGCAATTGATCAATATGACCGCATAATCAACACAAAAAGTGATTTTGTTAATGAGGACAGCATCAAAGTTACTTTATTTAACGGGGATCTTGTGGTTGGAGTTATTGATGCCGCACATTATCAAAAGGCGAATGCTCTGAAGAGTCTGGGGCAGAAGGATTCCGCAATTTCTATCTACCGTCTCGTGGAATCAGAAGGCAAGGAGCCTGAACTGGCCACTCTCTCTCAGTTTATGATCTATGATATCTACTATAAGTCTAAAGAGTTCAGGAAGGCTATTGATGAAGCAGCAAAACTGGCTGACAAATATCCGCAACACAAAAAAGCTGAGGGTGCATTATACGATATTGGATGGGCTTACAGGGAATTAAATGATCTTGAGAAGAGCAGAGAATATTTTTATCTTCTGAAACAGAAATATCCCGGGACAGATTATCTTGCCAGGGCTATCTATCAATTGGGCCAGAACAGTTTTGACCTGGGGAAATTTGACGATGCAATAAAATACTGGACAGAACTCAACGAGAAGTTTAAGCCTGAAGCTTTTAAGGACAAAGATTGGGAAAATGTACAGCTAAAAACGGTGAAGGAGCGTCAGATATTCGAAGCTTCGTCGGGCAGGGAAACAGATGAAACCACTCTGGAATTAGTAGCCAAAGCACAATTGAAAATGGGAGATTGTTACAGGGAAAAAGGGGAATATGATGTTGCAATGGTTAATTACAAAAAAATTGTAACGAATTATTCCTTATTGCCTGTTCTTGTTGAGGTTTCTTACATTAAAATGGCTGATTATACTCTCGAACAGAAGGGCATTGATGATGCCATGGCAATATATCTCAAAGCCATTGATGACAACTTTGCGAATAAAGAGCTTCAGGCAAAAATGCAATTCATGATTGCAGACACTTACCAGAAACAGGGTGATTTTAATAAAGCGGCAAAGGAATATTTGTTCTACATTAAAGCTTATCCGGATGTTGCGGAAACTATAGATTTTGGCATAGACAAAGCTCAGTACACAGTCGTTGCTATGTATTATAATGCAAGAAATTATGATGCTGCCGCAAAAGAAGCTGACAGTTTATTTGCAAATTATCCAGGAAGTGAAACAGTTCCTGCAACCCTGTTCCTTCAGGGATTATCTCAGATAGAAACTGGCGAGTATACGAAAGCCAGAACGGCGTTAACCAGGTTAGTTAACAAATACCCCCAGAGTCCTGACTTTGCCTCTGCACAGATTCAAATTGGTTATACTTACTTTAAAGAAGGGGAAAAGGAGAAAGCTTTAGAAGAATATCTGAATGTTCTAAAAAACAATCCGGCGAATATTGATTCTTCACAGCTCTTTTTTGAATTAGTAAATGTTTACTCGGAATTAAAAAGATATGATGAGGCAATTTCAGCATTTGATAATATCAAAATATCCTCTCAATACTATACACCGGGTTTTGGAAAAATTGTAAAGATATACGGGCAGCGAAGCGAATATGATAAGGGAATTGCTTTCCTTAACGGTATTATCGAAAAGAATAAGGGAAAAGATTCAATAGACTTAACTTCAGATCTGAATTTTGCATTTGCAGATTTGTACATCTCCAAGAGTGAGTACAAAACTGCAATAGAGTATCTGACAAAAGTAGTAAATGATTCGACGCTTGCTGAAAATAAAACGATATTGAGATACCAGTCGCGCTATGCACGCGGAGTTCTGAATTATCAGATCGAAAATTTCAAGGAGGCTATTGCGGATTTAGAATATTGCATCATGGATAAAGATTTCGCGAGTCGCCTTTCCGGATTCCTTAAAAACGCCAACGAAAAATTAGCTCTCTCTTATTCAAAGACAGGTAACAAAGAAAAGGCTTTAACTTTAGCAAACGAACTTATATCCAAAGCTAAAGATGAAAAAGAAATAGGCTCAGTTAATAACCTGATAGCAGGTATTTACTTTGAGGCCGGTGATCATAAAAATGCCATTGAAACCTGCAAAAGCGTAATTAAAACTCCGGGTATGGATGATGAGATTCTGATAAAATCCTATATTACACTTTCAAATTCATATAAGGGTTTAAATGACATGGGTAATGCTGCTTCCACGCTACTTGAAGCAAGCGAAAAGTTCCCTGAATCACCTGAAATTCCGATAGTGCTTTATACTCTCGGTGCTATGTATTTTGATAATCAGGAATATGAAAAAGCAGCTAATATTTTTACTAAGTTTGTGGATAAATATCCAAAGCATGTAAATGTGAAAGAAGCAAGGTACTTTAAGGCTTATTCACATTATGAGGTAGGAAACTGGACGATTGCTGCTTCATCATTCAGGCAGTATATAGCGAATTATCCGGACGATCCTGCCGCTATTGAATCGCAATTTTATGCCGGCGAAGCTCTCTATAACGCTAAAGATTTCAATAATGCAATAGTGGAATACAGGAAAACATATCAGAGATACAGCACTTCAGATTATGCGCCTATGGCAATGTATAATGAGGGATGGTGTTACTTTGAATTGCAGCAACCTGAAAAAATGATTGATATCTTCTCCAAATTAGCAACCAGATTCCCTAAGTCAACTCAGGCCGGGGATGCTTTATTTACTATTGGTGATTATTATTATAATTCCAAAGATTATGTTAAATCTTCTGAAGCTTATACTGCCCTGATAACTAAATTCCCGAATTATGAAAAAGTTGAGGAAGCAAAGACGCTGGTATATGACCTTTCACAAATCAATTCATATTTGGAATATGAAAAAGCCATGAAGTCTTTTGACGGCAGGGATTATAAAAAAGCTATCGAAGAATTAACAAAACTATTTAATAAATACCCTGATGCCAGCATTGCTGTTGGTTGCCAGGTGAACATTGCCGCCTCCTATGAAATGCTGGAGGAATTTAAAGATGCCGCTAAATGGTATAAACAGATTATAGATAAATATTCCAAGAGTGAGGACGATAACGAGCGAAGCGCCGTCTTTTTTGCAAAAGAGCATCTGGAATGGATTGAAGCAAATTATTAAAAATTAGTAAACTTATTTTGGAGGATACAACTTGTACTCATTATTATTTTTATTTCAGGAAGTAACACAAAACACTAAAAACTGGTTTGAACAAAGCTTTTTGTGGGATAACTGGCTAATTGCACTCTTGATAAAAGGGGGTTGGTATATTATGTTCCCTCTCTTTTTCTTTTCCATAATTATGGTTGGCATTCTGCTTGAGCGCTTATATAAATATTATTCTGTCCCAAATATTGTTAAAAGTAATAACATACTTTCCGAAATTAATGACAATATAAAAAAGCATGGCGATATTGACAAGGTAATGGATTATATTAAATCACATTCTTCTATCTATTCATATATCTTTGCCTCTGTAATACAAAGATATAAATTCCTTGTTGAAGAAAAACGCCCGATTCTGGATATGCGTAATGAATTGCTGGATACAGCCGAAGGATCAACCCGAGAGTATCTGGAAGCATTTCTTCCTGTAATCAATACTATTTCGAGTATTGCCACACTCCTTGGTTTACTGGGTACAATTCTTGGTATGATCATGTCCTTTGATGAAATAGCTAAAGGAGGTAAGGGAGATCCGGCAGTTGTTGCGGGAGGTATTTCAGTAGCGCTTATTACCACAGCCGGGGGACTTATCGTGGCAATTCCTTCTGTTATTGCTTTTAGTTTCTTAAAAAGAAGAATTGAAAAGATAGTTCCTCATTTACAGCCTTTCTCTAACCATTTTGTGAATTTCATCCTAAGGGATTTAGCAAGAATATCCACATATAAAGCCATGCTGTTAACTGCATACAGGGACGGTAAACTTAACAAGGATGAGCAGGCCTTCTTAAAGGAAAAGAGACTCGAACTTAATATTTCGGATGATGAATTTGAAACACTCTTATCTGAAATTAAATCGGCTACAGGTCACCAGGTTAATCTCGAAAAAGTAGGAGAATAACCATGGGAAGATCAAAACACGGAGAAATGGTAGAACTACAGTTGGATATGACTCCAATTATAGACTGCGTTTTCCAGTTGCTTATCTTTTTCATGGTAACGACAGTATTTGCAGTCCAGAGCGGACTAAAAGTTGACCTGCCTCAGGCATCAACTTCTGATGCTCCGCCTGAAAAGGATTTAAGTATTACCATCTCCGAAAAAGGAGAAATGGATCTGAACGGAACCGTGGTTACATTGGATAATCTTGAAGAACAATTACGAATACAAAAAGATATTTTTGGAAGTAAAGTATTGATCATAAAGGCAGATAAAAAATCCCTTCACGGGATTGTGGTTGATGTAATGGATGCAGCTAAAATAGTTGGAATCGATCAGCTTGCAATAGCGACTGATGATGAAGAACCTAAAAAAGGTGGATCCTAGTTAAATAATGGCACTTAACACATTTTATATACCTGGTCAAGAAATATCTCACTTCCTTAAGAGTGTTGTTCATTCCTACAGGAAGGAACTCCTATGGTTTATTGCCCTAAGTATTTTTATTCATTTTCTGCCGGCGCTTTCTACTATCAATGTGACTGAAGATATTGCAGAGAAGAAAAGACCGCCAACGAGTGTAAAGTTTATTCAAAGAGCACCTAGGCTGCAAAAAACTATGGAGTTGCAAAAGACTCCAAAAATTGTTGAACGGACCATGCAACGCAGGACTTCCACTCCTCAAAGAATGAATACTATGCCGCGCTCTATGACTACTGCATCTTCTCACGGAGGAACAGCATTAAGTTCTCTTGGGCGCCCGGGTGAATTTGTAGACAGGAGTTTTAATCCTCAGCAGCAGCAATTTTATGGTCCTAACATCTCTACGGATGTAGTGAATACAAGAGCCGGAATTCGTTCAACTACGGGGTTACTCAAGGATGAATTAATTGACTATTCCAACTTTAAGGACAGGTTCTCCGGTTGGGTAGAGCAGGGAAAAAACAAAAAGGATATTAGCGGATATCTGGAGTTTTATCAGCTTCAATATCGTGGCAGTAAAATCGGAGCAGATGGTTCACCCGGATGGAATGCGGTTCCACTCGCCTTACAATCTGTCGTTGAATATGCACAATCTAAGACAAAACTCGATATAACATTAAAAGGAGCCCTCAGGTTAGATTCCCGTGAATTAATGCAGGTGCCATTATTATATATGATGGGTTATGAAGCAGAACCACTATATACTCAGCAGGAGGTTAAAAACCTCGAGAAATATTTACGCAGTGGTGGTTTTTTATGGATTGATGACGGTTTGGCAGCAAGGTATGCTTCCTTTAATAAAAAGAGCAGACAAATGATTGAAGAAGCTCTGGGATACGATGCAGAATTTGAAAAAATTACTAATGGACACTGGTTATATCATTGTTGGGAAGATTTTGCAGGACCACCGCCCGGGGAGGATGACGTAAGAACAGGTACATCCGGTTCTGTCCCGGTATTAGAACGGTATAAGTACTTAGAAGGAGTATTCCTAAATGGGCGTTTAGTCGTTCTTTTAAGTAGTAAGGGATATTGCAGAGCCTGGGGTGACTGGCTTCGCAGAGGGTCTAATACACTGGATAATACACGACAGTTGCAGTTTGCATTGAATGCCATTGTTTTTGCATGTACTCAAAAAGGGGGGATAATTGACCAAAATAAACAAAAGGTTGCTCAGCAGCAGTGATAAAATTAAAATTTAATAATGATTGATAATTAAGTATGAAAAAATTTGTTCTCTTTATTTTCGCACTTTTTTTATTCGCAGGATGTAATTCAATCTTTCAGTATGTTTTTATGCCCCCGGAGAGAGAGGAATATTCAATTATTCCTGATCCCGACTTAACCTCAAAGCTTGAAGACTCAAGTTACTTTGTTAGTAAAGACGGGAAAATGGTCGGGTATAATGCAAAAAGCTGGAAATTAGAAATCCGCTATATGTCAGATTTTCAATTGAACAATTATGAATTTCCGGATGAATCCGGAAAATTTGAAGCATCAGGGAATCCTTACACTTATGCAAACTGGATCGATCCCTCAATAGGATATACACCCAGAAGGTTCTCAGTTTTTAAGGTTACAATTTATAATTATACCAATTCAAAGATAAATTTTGATCCCGAAGCATCTCTTCTTGTTACAGACCGCGGAGACAAATTGAATGCCTATGCCCGTGAAAAGAAGAATGCAAAATTCTTTAGTATGGAAGAATATTACCAGAAAAGGAAAGGTACATCCGGCCTGGAGGACGAAGTTTTTGAAACTCGAATGGGTATCGTCCGCAGAACGATGTTAGCTTATGGCAAACCTATCTATAAAGGAGATTCACGGGACGGATTAATTGTTTTTGATCCGGTCTCGGATAACATAGGGAAATTGAAACTAAGTATTGACAAATTTGTCACCAGCTATGATGAGAATAATGATCCGGCAGAGTTTGCCAATCTGGAATTTTATTTCAAGCAGGTTGCTGTTCCCAAAGAAGAGAGGGAGGAGATCAAGTCTAATGGAGTTACTCTTAAAGACTCCTCCATTATTGAAATGTCCGTAGCTCAGATAAAATATGCTACGATGCCCGGACAATCTTCATTCGATATTCCCTGGAACCCGAAACCGAGAAGTCTCCCTAATCTGATGCAGACTGCCGCCAGGAACCTAAAACTCAAACCCAAAATTGTTGAAGGTTCATTTGATGATGAAGCCGTTAAGGAATCACATGTAGCTTTTATTTTTGGCAGCGGGATATCTCCTGAGTTCAGTAGCACATTTGTTTCCGGTTGTGCGGAATATCTTTCAAACGGTGGTTTCCTCTATATTGATAACTGCTATTTTAGCGGTGAGTATCCTTTCCTTACTCTGATGGAAAGCTTTATTGGTGATGTCCGGAAAAAACTTGTGGGGAAATCGGAAATTAAGAGGATAAACCTGGATCATCCGCTTTTTTCAATTTGGAAGGAGTTTACCGCGTTACCCACCGGAATGGATGATATAAGTTCCTCTCAAATGAAATCAGATGAAATTAAAGGTCTCTTTTGGGATGGCAAGCTTGTTGCAATAATCTCGAGCAAGGGTTATCCTGTGCTTTGGTCAGATGAAGGATCCAGTTATGACAATGTTACTCAGCTTGATTTTGGTGTTAATTTAATCTCATATTCGATAAAAAATAGGAAAAAATGAGTGTAGTTATGAAATTAATTTTTTATTTTTTGTTCTGTTTACTCTTATTTAATACTTCATTCCCTTTCGGAGAAGGTGGGAAGGAAGAAATTAAGAAACTTTCCAAATTGGAAATCTTGGAATCGATTAAGAACCAGAGTGTGGACGATAAATTGGAAATCCGATCCCCTGACGGACCGTGGTTTGATCTTAGTTCAAGATATACCAAGTCTATCCTCCTTTCTGCTGTTATTCCGGGATCGGGGCAAACTTATCTTGGTAATGAACTGAAGGGTGTTGGATTTACAGTCGCTTTCTTCGGAACAGGTCTGGCGGCTTTATTGAACCACAGTAATTTTGTTGGTCGTGAGGATAGGCTCAAAGTGTTAGTTGATACCTATCTGCAGGCGGGAGATTTTTCAACTGCTGACAGGACCTGGAAGGAGATCGTATTCGAGAAGGGTAACAGAGAAAATGATTATAACCGCAGAAATCTTTTTGCCTATTTAACTATCGGAGTCTGGGTTTTGAATATGGTCGATGTTATTTTGTATTCTGATGATAAAGGTGAAAATGAGTTCGCATCCTCACAATCCCCGAAATTTGAATTGGGATTGTCATCACAAGGACAATATAATGGCATTGCAATTAAGTTTAATCTTCCTTAAATTTTGAAAGTTATGAAAAAGTATTTAAAATTATCATTTTTTACATTAGTTTTATTATCAATAATTAACGGTTGCGAAGGTCCGACAAACTTACCAAATGCTACTCATTTTGACCGGACCCCCAAACCTTATAATCTGACAGCGGATTCAGCTCGATATGATACAACTGCCGGAAAAGCCAGAGTCTATCTCAGATGGGAAGTCAGCTCGATGTCTAACATTAATTATTTTGAAGTTCAGCGAAAGGGCTTATTCCCGGTCTTCTCCCGTGCCGGAATTTCCGAAAAGACTGCATATGTTGATTCATTTGCTGTCTCTTTCACGGATACATTAAAGTTATCCTATTATCTTATTCCTAATGGAAAAGACCGTTTTCAGGGAGAATCGTCTGATATTATGTCTGTTAATGTTGTTAAACCCAAATAAAATTTCTTAAATATCGGATTAGGAATAAAGAAAATTTGGTATAAAGTCGGGTTCCTTAATTCCTAATTACTAATTCTTAATTTAATCTATGGAGGTGCTTATGCAAAATAAATACTTTATTATTTTTTTGCTTTTCTTATTCTTCTCTCCCATAATTACAGCTCAGCAGGTCCTTGATTCTGCCAATGTAATATTTGTTGATAACACTTCAGATGGAAATACCGGATTAACTGTAGGAGCAATTGGAACTCTTATGAATGATCCGAAATATCGCGAGTTTCAGCAAACTTTATATCCATCCGGAACTCCCGAATATGGTTGGTTCTCCAACAATGACGCTGTCAACTTTTATGGTGGAAATTCAAGAAGGGCAAGTAGATCCGGATCCGGGGATAACAGAGGAGCTAATGCTCAGTTTTATTGTACTATCCCTACAACTGATTATTATGTAGTTTATCACCAGATGTTATCTGCGAATGCAAGCACTAATGCCTATGTAACATTCAAAAGATTTGGCGAAGGATTAGTTGCTGACAGTATGCGATATAACATGCTTAATAATGTTATTAATTATGATATATTGAAAGACGGTCGCATTGCAATAGCACAGCGCGGAAGCTGGTATCCGCTTGGAATTATCGAGTTATATAATTCGGATTCTTCCCTGACAGTTGAAATAGGCCTTGATTCAACAGGAGGAAATACACTCCGTACGGATGCAATTGCACTTGTTAGAACAAGTCAGACAGGTCCCGACCTTGAATTTGGGAACAGAAGAATGGATAGATTGTATGTAGATCCAGCTACTCAGGATACTACCGTAAACTATAAATTCTTGAAAGACCGTGCTCCGTTTGTTTTCCCCCCTACAACTTTTAAGTGGGTTCAACCGACAGATTTAGGATTGAATCTTTATAACCCGGGAAATGAAAACCTTATTATTACCGGTTTTCAAACGAATACTAACAGATTCTCTGTTCTTACTTTGGCTCCCATTACTATTCCCCCCGGAGGAAAGTATCCGATTACAATCAGATTTGCTCCTAAGGGAGAAGAGTTCTCTTCGGATACACTCTTTATCTCAAGCAATGATCCGAACGAACCTGTTGCCTTTCTTCCACTTCTTGGTGAAGGTGTAACTTATAATTTTATATTAAATGCGAGTGTAGCCAGTAACGAACCGCATTGGAACGTTCCAACTAATAGCGGTATTTTCGACCTTATTGGAACGGCAGGCTGGTCCGCAAGCACTGCAAGCACATTCCCGTTCCCGATAGTTGGTGGTAATGCAAAGAGTGTAGTGAATGTTGGTTCCGATGCAAATATTGCAGCTAACTTCAGGTTTACTCTGCCTGATTCAATTGCAGGTAGTTTCTTCATTGAGCATGCTGGCCCTAATGGTTCTCCTAACGGCGCAACAAATGTTACTGTCGATGTAGTCACACCTTTTTACGCAAATCCAAACCCGGCTTTGGGAGATACTCAGAGAGTTATGGGCTTCAATTCAAGACTAAGTACTTCACTCCAGCCTTTCGTAAGAATAGGTGGTAATGTGATCTTCCAGCTCAATGGTGGTGGGCAATCAATTGTTAGATTTACTAACCCAAGCCAGGGTGGTTCTGAATTACTTAGAGCAGATCTCCTGAGAATCCGCATGGTCCCTATCGCGCCAACAATAAGTACTAGCCTTGATCCGGCTCGATTATTAAACTTTGGTTCAGTTTCCATTTATGACTCAATCAGGCAAATTCAGTTCAATTTCCAGAGGAATTTTGAAATCGGTTCCAACGGCGAAACGCCATTAAGAGTAGACAGTATCTGGATGAAGAACGGGGCCTTCATCACTATTGATAATTTGCCCAATTTCCCGATTTATCTTCCTGCTATTGACGGTAAATTTAACTTGTTACTTTCTTTTTTACCTGAAGCAATACAATCATATACTGACACAGTTTATATAAAATCCAACTCCCCGAGCGATACATTAATTCGAGTACGAGTGGCAGGGCAGGGAGTAGGAACAGGCATCGTTGTTGACGATACTGATCCGACAACCTATGTTTTCCCCACAGACATTGTTGACTGGACAGGTGTTCCGGATCCGTTATTCATGGATAAGTGGTATCGTATAAGTGGAAGCGGAACTAATAACACTAGGTTAATATCCTACATCTACTTCAATCCTCCCGATGGACTGCAGAAGATTGAGTACTATCCATACTTCCCGTTTAGACCCGGAACAAGTGAACCCGAAGTTGACACTTTTGATGTCTACGTTCAACTATCTATTGCTTCAAGCATCAGTTCACCTCAGGCAAAGTACGTTATCAACCATGTTGGTGAAAATTCACCTGATA
>Ga0247841_10001854_pt1 | contig 44423 bp, 42 predicted proteins | sample LaCruzMarch2015__2_FD_192410 | JGI IMG/M metagenome (GOLD analysis project Ga0247841, IMG submission 192410) | Freshwater microbial communities from meromictic Lake La Cruz, Castile-La Mancha, Spain - LaCruzMarch2015_18m | ecosystem: Environmental > Aquatic > Freshwater > Lake | place: Spain... | reverse complement strand
ATTGATCTTTTGACTTCCGCTTTATCAGTATCTTTATCGTTTTCCAAAAAGGCAATCATGGAATCCAAAATTAATAGACTGTGATAAAAACTATAAATTTGAAAATATTTTTTTTCAAATTCACCATATTCGTTTACGAACGATTTTTTTAGATCTTCAAATAAATCTAGATTTTCCGATCGAAGCAACATAATTTCCAATTGCGTGATAAAAGATGAAATATCCAATTCCTTCTGAGCTAAACAAACCGATCCAAAATCGATCACTGTAATTTTATCACCAATAATTAAGTTATTTGGTTGGTAATCACCATGGCAAAATATTTTCTTACCTTCCTTAAGATCATTGTTGTATTTATTCAATAAGCTCTTGATTGGTTCGATATTGGTGATAAATCGGTTAATTCTTTCTAATTGAAAATTCCAATCAGGCTTGTTTAGATCAAATTCTGGCGGAGCTATACTATGAAATTGCTTTAGAGCGCGGGCGGCAAGGATAATTTTAGGTTTTAGTTCATCATTATTTTTGCCTAACTCGTAAAGCAAAACTGGGCCAGAAACATTGTAATAAAGCATCAGATTATATTCCGGAAAATATTTTATCGGTTCCGGTGACAAAATTTGGCCTTCGGAAAAACCGGATTCATAAACATATTTCATTGTTTTGAGCGTTAGCTCACGACTCACCAAGGTTGAAGAAGAAGCACGAATAAATCTTTTTTCATCATCAACTTCAAGCGTATAAAGCATAATGTATGATTGTGGCGCCATGGCGTAAGCGCGATCAATCTGAGTCACTTCAATCTCTTTTTGACTACCAAAAATTGTTTCCGAATTTTTTTTAAAAAAATCTCTGACCCAATCTTTATCCAGTAAAAAATCTAAATTTTCTGGCAAATTATTTTCCATTTTGATCCTTTTCCAGCTCAATCTTATCTTTTTTCTCCAGCCAAAGACGATGATTTTTAATCGCTTTCTTATAAGCCCAAATATATTTTTTGGCTGAGTTTACCCAAGAAAAATCTTTTTTCATGCATGTAATTTGCATCTTTTTCCAACGCGGCTTGTCTTGATAGTAAACTCTAACAGCCCGTTTGATTGCCCATAAAAAGGCATGTTTATCATAATGCTTAAAGATAAAACCAGTATAGCCGTCTCTGACCGTATCTACCAGACCACCAGTTTCACGTACAATCGGAATAGTGCCAAAACGCATGGCAATAATTTGTGAGAGTCCGCAAGGTTCAAAACGACTTGGCATCAAAATCATATCTGCTCCAGCATAAATAGTTTGAGCGAAATTAGCGTCAAAACCAATTTCAGCCGCAATTTCTTTAGGATGATCTTTTTCCGCTTTAATAAACACTTTTTCAATTGATTCTTGTCCTGAGCCCAAAACAACAAACTGCGCACCCATATCCATTAATTCTTCTAAGACATTATTAACCAAATCTAAACCCTTTTGTTCGGCTAGTCTTGAGATAACGCAAATCAGCGGAATATCAGCCGATTGAGTCAAACCTAATTTTTTCTGCAAGTAGAGTTTATTTTCTGTCTTCTTCCCCAATGAATCAACCCAATATTTCACCGGCACATCAGGATTAGTGCGCGGATCAAAATCGTGATAATCCATACCATTCAATATTCCAGTAAATTTTTTCTTATTAAGCCTAAGTAGCTTACTGAGCCCGGCACCATATTTTTTAGTTAAAACTTCGCGCGCGTATGTCGGACTAACAGTATTCACAAAATCAGCGTTATCGATTGCTTCTGCTGTAATATTAATGTCTTTTATCTTTAAAAATTTGCGCAACTTTCCAAATTCGCTTTTCTTTAATCCTAGATATTTTGCATGTAAAATATTGGCAATTGATTGGTATTGAAGATTGTGAACCGTAAAAACGTTAGCAATATTTCTAAAAAAATTATCGTCTTTATAAATTGTTTTTAACCATTTAGAAACCATGCCTGTCATGCCATCGTGACAATGGATTACGTCCGGAGACCAGTCAAAAGATTTGATTATTTCCAGAGCGGCTTTCGAAAGAAAATAGAAAGACGATTGTTTAGTTGGTTCAGAAACCTGATTATAGACATCATCTCCGGGGAAATATTTCGGCGAATCCACCAAATACACAGGAATAACCGTATCTGGAATAAATGTTTTCCAAAGAGATATTTTCTCCCATTCGTTATCAAGAGATTTTATCTTAATATCTTTCATAATCAATTCTGCTGGGTATTTTTGGAAATCAATAAACTTATACTTTGGCATTATGATTCTGATTTCGATATGATAATCTTTAGCTAAAACTTTTGGCAATTGCCCCACCACGTCGCCCAAACCTCCAGCTTTAACAATTGGGGCGAGTTCTGAGGTTATCTGAAGAACTTTTAATTTATTTTTATACTTTAGCATAGATGTTACTTACTCCTTCGGGATAAAATCCTAAACTTTTTTGTTATTATAAAACAATTCTATCATACATTAAAAAATTCTTCTTTAAAAATTTATAATAGTTCAATGATTTAGTATTTTTCGATTAGCGGACAAGCTTCGATTAGCTTGTCTAGATCGATTTCTAAAGAATACGTTTTAAAGTTAGCCATAATCTCGTTTATGCTCGTATTCGGATTAACGATTAAGGACGTTTCTTCATTTCTTCCAACAGAGGCGAAGTAGTCATCAAACTTAAAATTTCCACCAATGATCTTATTTGACAATTTTAACCAAGTGGAAGGTATGCCGTAGGCATCAGCAACAATAATCCCGTGCAAAGAGCTAGAAGCAATATATTCACAGCTATAAACTTGATCGATAAAGTCGAAATGTCCCCCTCTAATATCAATTATCTTAACATCTTTATTGCTAGCAATTTTTTTGATCCAAGGATTGTCTTGATCGACATAGTGCGGAATTATTCCTAGTTTAACTTTTTTTAAATTTTTCGGTTGGTAAAACTTTGGCATCAATAGAGCTGGGTCGCCATAGACTTCCGGGCAACTTACACCTAATTCCAATAATTTTTTTCTGGTTAGAGGCCCCCTGACAGCGCAAATTTTATGCGGTATTTCCGATAAAGTTTCATTTTCGCGAAAACCCGACCCCCAAACAATCGTTTTAGAATCAGCAAAACTTAAAATACTACCTATCGTGAGATATACATGAGGAGGATCATTTTGGTTATATTTTTCTTTAACCGGAAAAACACACGGCTTAACCCCCGAAATCTTCTCTACTAAAATAGGCGCTATATCGTCGCCCCAATTTTTAAAACCAATAAAACCTTTAATTGCTATTGTTTTTTCTGTATTCATGAATCGCCTTCTCGAATAGCTTCTCATAACCATCGGTCATCTTTTGCGTAGTATAAAATTTTTCGACTCTATCTCGACAGGCTCGTCTCATGGCCGAATATTCTTCTTTACTCATATCATAAATTTTGTTAATTGCAATCTTCATTGCTTCAGTATCCCCTGGCGAACAAATAAAACCGGTTACACCGTCTTCAACAATTTCCCTAACTGGACCCAAGTCGTATGCAATAATCGGCGTGCCGCAAGCCATGGCTTCTATCAAGACCAGGCCAAAAGTTTCCGGCAAACTTACAGGATAGACCAAAGCTTTTGCTTTGGCATAAATATCTGGCATTTGAAAATATGTTTTAAAGCCCAAATATTCAATATCTAAATTTTTGTCAATTTTTGTTTTTAACGCTGCCCAAAATTTTTGATGTGTATCGGTCGGCCTAATGTCTCCGATCATTTTTAATTTTTTATGCGTCGCAGTTGCAACATCAACCGCGACATCAGCACCTTTGCGTTCGATCATTCGTCCGGTAAATATTAGATCATCTGAACCTTCAGCATCGAACTTAAATTGATCAAGGTCAATTCCATGAGGAATTACTTCAATATGCTTTAAGTCAACAAGATTTTTAATATAACTCGACGGAGTAGTATAAAAACAGTTATCACGATATTTATTTAATCTAGCTTCATCAGCCAAGGTAAACAAATGAGTCATACCTTCGTTGTAAGCCGTATGAGCGCTAACAACAACGGGGCAATCAACTAAATTAGAAAAATAAATTTCAATATTAGTTTTATGAATCTGTAAAATATCAAATTCTCCAGATTTGGCCATTTCAAAGGCCTTAGAAACAAGCATTAATTCGTATTGAAGCTGAATGTGCCAAAAAGTAGCTGGATCTTGCATCCATAAATCATAATAATCCTCAGAGGCGGCATTCAAATTTTCGGAAACTAATTTAGCTTTTGTTTCAGTACCACAGGGCGCAAACAATGTAACTTCGTGCCCGCGGTCGACTAAACCATCGGCCAAAGCGGTAATAATAATGCCTGGCGCAAAAACGTTTTTGTCATCGCCTTTAAGAGGTCGCCAATTAGATGCCACGATCCCTATTTTCATAATGTAGCCTTTTGGTAGGTTTGTTTAATTAAACCTGTTGATTTCGCTAGACACAAATCAAGCAGTTTTTTGTCAGAAAAAACATCGAAAGGCTTAAAATCATAAATTGATAGTTTTTCCGCTTCTTTTTGCGATTCCTGAAGTTCTTTACGATGCTCAATAAACCAATCGATATATTTAGCAGTGGAAAAAATACAATAAAATTCCAATGTTTTGCCATAGGCCGCTTCCCGCTCTTCATACATTTCCATTAAATGCGGGTTTTTTTCCGGACTAAGGCCATATTTATAGCCAACCAGATAAAGGGACCGGTACATTTCAGCAATCCTTTCCGGACTTTTACGTGCTGCTTTAAATGCCGGATGATAAACAACAGACCTTAAATTGCGCGCTAAAGGGTAACCTGCTCGCCAGTATTTGATCGACAGATCCGTTCCCTCGCCGCGATTTTCAAAAATAGAGTCATAGCCACCCAGCTTTAAAAATATGGACTTATAAGTTGCAAGATAAGCACTATAAATGACTTCAGCTAAAACAATATCGTCTTTTTTAATTAATCGATCATTTTTTGTCGGGTGAAGCTGCTTATCATCTTGCATAATTGTCCCCGCAAACATAGCAATTTCGGGATGATTAGATAAACTTTGAAGCAATATTTTCAAAGCATTTTTTTCAAATGTAATGTCGGAATCGATAAAGAATAACAATTCATATTTTGCTTTTCTTGCTCCGAAGTTCCTTTTTTCGCCTATAAATTGTCTTTTGAGTTTAAAATATTTTACAGGAAAATCTACTTTTGTGTCTTGAATAACTTCTTCGACTTTTCGATCAGAGCTATCGTCAACAATAATAAGCTCTAATTCTCCTTGTTTTTCGGTTATATTTAAAGAATCGAGAAATAGTTTTATTTCTTCTGGATTATTATAAGTTGGAGCGATAACTGAAATATTCATTTAATTCTCCTATGGTTTTTCTCTGCCTTTATTAACCAACTCTCTATAATCAAAATTGCCAAGCATTAAATCTTCGATGCCCATATCAATGTCAGGATGTCGCGCAAGCCAGTCTTCAATGTCTGTACGGTGAGTTTCAACTAATTCCTTAAGTTTTTCTCCTCTAACAGCCAAAGCCAGCGGAAGCCAAAAGCCAGGTTTTTCTTGCATCGCTCGGACATAAGTAGGCTCTTCATTGATTTCATTTTTTATCACTTCATTATTGCGTTTGAATCTTTCAACGACTCTTTCGTATCGACTTTTTTGCATTTGATAATTTTTCTCGATCTCCTGCTCGCTCAACACGCCTCTTTCTCTTTCTCTTTGTCTAATCTTTTCCGCATGTTCCAGGGCTCGATCATTCAAAGCTTCTTCCGCTGTTTTTGGCAAAGATTCCAGACCAAATTTCTGCATAATTGAAGTTACGCGATCCATATGAAAACCAGTGCTCAGGGTCAGAAAATTATCAGTTGGTAGCCCTGATTCTTGTAATGAGTTAAGCGCATGCGCGACATTATCCACTGTTTTAATTGACTGATCTTCAATTACAATTGCTTCCTCTGGTACTTTAAATTTTTTACGCAAAAGTTCTGCCATTTGAATTGAATTTGCTTGCACGTCTCCGTAATTCTTTTGCGCCCACTCCTTGTTTGGCATTCCTCCAGTTAAAATTATACGAGGTGCTAAACCTTCGTGCCAAAGTTGATAAGCGGCAACCGCTCTCATGTAAGCTTCAGGGGAAAGTTGCCATCCGCCGCCAACAGGTGCCTCTTTGGACCAGCCATGGCCGAAAACAATAATACCACCGTCAAAAGGATAATTTTGTTCTGACTCCTGAGATTCCGGACTAGGTATAATTTCTTCTGGGATTTCCCCAACGTTTTGTTCGATTGATCCCGGCATAAAACCTCCTATTTTAATTCAATTTTTTCCGCTAATTCGCGTTGTTCGCGTTCAACTTCGTCAGAAGCCAAGATATGTTTCGGTTGGTTTTTCTGCAGTTTGGACGTCATATCCGATACCTTGCGATAGATATTTTCATATTGCGGCACAATGACACGCCAGTCAAACTTTTGCGAAATTGTTTTAGTAGCATTTTCTGATAATTTTTCAGCCAATTTTTCATCTTTAAGAATTTTATTGATAGCACAAGCAATGGCTTTAGCACTTCGTGCCCTTACCAACAATCCGTTATAACCATCCTTTACCACCAGCGGAATTCCACCTTTGTTCGAAGCCACAACTGGCGTTTGAGCGGCCATGGCTTCCAGCACCACTAGCCCCAATGATTCGTCTACTACCGATGGCAAAACGAAAACACTCGCTTTTTGATAAAATTGTTTTAATTGATTACTATTTCTTTGGCCGAAATAGCCCAGAAAATGAACGTTTGTAGCGTTTACGAGTTCGGTATAATTGGCTAGATAATCTTTGTATGTCCCATCACCAATGATAAAAATTTCGGCTTTTATTTTTCTGGCAGCTCGAATCAAATATTCCAACCCTTTTTCTTTGGTTAGGCGGCCAACAAAAACAATCAGTTTTTTACCTTTAATTTTGTATTTTTCTTCAATACTTTTAGTAGAAATGTCTTGACTGTATTGCTCAGCATCAATTCCATGAGCAATAATTCTAGTCTTTTTTAATAGCTTCTTACCATAAACTTTTAGAAACCATTTTTTAGTGTGAGGACTAACGGCAATAATTTGTTCGGCTCGTTCAACCGCCTGGCGGGTTAAAACGAAATATCTGCGATCAATTGTAGCATTAAAAATATCTGTGCCATGGACTGTTACAATGTAGCCAATGCCATAAATAGACTTGATCATTGAGGCAATCCAGGTCAGAAAATGAGCGTGATTAATATGGAGAACGTCGGGTTTAAAATCTTCGACAATTTTGTTGATATCGGATAGGAAACTACCAAATTGTTTAATAAAATGAAAGCCGTCGAGCTCCGAATAACGTTCCGCTCTCTTCCATTCCGGGTGGCTTTCAAAAACAGCTTGAAATGACGGTCTAATCCGATAAATTTTAATTCCTGGTATTTTTATTTCACGCTTGTCTGGAGAAGCGATGGCAACTTCAAAATCGCCGCTAGCAGCTAATTTTTCAGCTAGACGTCTAGTAAACGTTCCACTTCCCCCGCCGTAAAGTGGAAATTTAATTAGAAAAAGAATGCGTTTTTTTCGTTCCATTAGTGGTCACTTAACCTGTATTATACGCTATTTCCTTTAACTAATCAATACTCTAGAGCTTAATTCTTTTTTAAAAAACTGGCAGCCACTTCCGGACTAACAACGTCAATGACAACACCGGAACCTAATTCATAACCACCGAATTTACTTACTCGGGGCGCAATTTCAATATGCCAGTGGTAGCTCTCGGCAAATTCCTCTTTTCTCGGAGGCAAACTGTGAATCCAATAATTAAAAGGTGGATTATGGAGCGATTTATTTAGTTTCGAAATTGCTTCATGCATAGCATTTGCCAGCAAACGTTGTGTTTCTTCATCAATTTTAGAAAAATCAGCGTTGTGTTTTTTAGGCATTACCCACATTTCAAAAGGAAAACGAGAAGCAAAAAAAGTAAAAACTAAAAATCCTTCATTTTCGTAAACAACGCGACAATCGTTTTCTTTTTCAACTTTGAGCATGTCGCAAAAAACGCAGGTCTTTTTCTCATCAAAATAGGTCTTAGTTGTTTCCAACTCTTTACTGACATAACTTGGTAAAATTGCTGAAGCGAAAAACTGCGAATGAGGATGTTCGATTGAGGCGCCAGATTCTGGTCCATGATTATGAATAACCATTGAATATTCAACTACCGGATCTTCTACATAATAAAGATAGCGTTGTTTATAGGTACTGATTAATTCATTTACAATCGACTCGCCGTCTTCAAAAACTTCTTGCTCATGATTTTTAATAATTATAACTTCGTGAGCACCGACACTTTTGGAGTCTTCATAGAATCCGTCACCTTCTTCAATCAATGAGTCTTCTTTAATGTAAGCCGGATATTTATTGGGGATAACATAGATATTCTCTGTTTCTGCCTCTTTTATAGATGAAGCGTAAGCAATATTTTTCTCAATACAAAAAGGACAGTCGGCCGGTATGCTACTTTTAGGAGATGCGGCCATCACATAATCTTCCGGACGCTTGCTTCTCTCGGGTGAAATCACCACCCACTCGCCAGTCACAATATTTTGTCTTAATTTAGGCATTTTTCCTCCTTTAAAAAATTATTCTTTTATTCCCTCTTCTAAATAATGATGAAAATGAGCCATGGCTACAGCTAAAGCGTCGGCCGCATCGTCGAATCCATCTTTTTTACCGCTACTGACAGTCGCCTCCGGAAAAGCCTTTTTGACTTCCTCGACAACCTCTTTTTTATCCGATCGGCCGTAACCTGTCACCGCCAGTTTTACTTGTCCTGGCGTATATTCATAAGTTTGGTCTTTAAGTCCATTCTGACCACAAGCTAGAAGAATAACACCGCGAGCTTCAGAAATTTTCATGACAGTTTTTTGATTATTAAACATAAAGAGAAGTTCGAGAGAAACATGATCCGGTTTGTATTCTTCAATTAAATTACAAATAGTCCGGTGGACCTTGAGCAACCGCTCCTGAGTGTTAATGAGTTTATCGCTTTCAATGCAACCATGCTTCACATAGGAAACTCGGCCGTCTTTTTTTTCTACGTCAATTACACCCCAACCGCAACGCGCCGTTCCCGGATCAATTCCTAAAATACGCAAAATCCACTCCTTAAATAGTTCTAGCTTATTAATTCCTCAGCCATATCGAAGTTAGCAAAAACATTTGTTACATCATCTAAATCTTCCAGTACATTCATTAAATTAAGCATTTTTTGAGCCAACTCTTTGTCGTTAATTCTAATTAGATCCTTTGGTTCCCATGATAGATTAGCCTCTTTGACCAAAAAACCTTGTTCCTCAAGTATTTTTTTTACTTTTTCTAATTCATTTGGCTTGGTAAAAACGGCTAGATCATCGCCCGCTTCCTCAAAATCTTCACTACCAGCATCAATCGCTGCCAGTTCCGCTTCTTCTTGATTTTTACCGTTCATATCCAAAATAATTTTTCCCAATTTTTCAAATTGATAAGAAACAGCACCGCTCGAGGCAAATTTCGCACCGAACTTAGCTAAAGTGTTCTTAACTTCTGGCGTCGTTCGGTTTTTATTGTCTGTTGCCGCTTCAATAATAATGCCAATACCCGATGGCCCAATGGCTTCATATAAAGCTTCTTCAACTTGAGCCCCGGCAATTTCGCCGGTACCACGCTTGATAGCTCGGTCAATGTTTTCTTTTGGCATTAAAGCGGCCTTGGCTTTTTCAATTGCCATTTTTAAACTGAAGTTAGAGCCCGGATCTCCGCCGCCATTTTTAGCCGCCAAAATGACCGCATTAGCGAGTTTCCCAAAAGCGACTCCTTTTTTGGCATCAGCCGCCCCTTTGGCCCGTTTAATTGTTGACCATTTACTATGTCCTGACATAAGTTTTATCCCGAATTAATTGAGGGACTCCTGAAGCAAATATACCATACAAAACCTATCTTGACTAGAGTTATTTCACTGACCAATTTACGCCATCGGAATCAATTTCCACGGTGCCGTTTTGATCGGTGCGATAGATCTTAACCGCCAGACTTTCAAGAAAAGATATGGTGCTTGGCGCCGGATGACCATAAGTATTTTTGGCTCCGACTTCGATCACGGCAATAGCGGGACGCAATATTTTTAATAAATCTTCGTTGAGTGCGTTTTTGGAGCCATGATGTCCAATTTTAACTACAGTCATTGGTTTTAAGGATTTCAAAATCTGCGTTTGAACCGGATTTTCCGCATCTCCTAAAAAAAGAGCAGAAAACTTGTTAAAATCTAATTCCGATATAATTGAAGCATTATTTAAGTTATCTATTTTTTTGTTTTCTAAATTCGATAGGGGACCAAGAACGAAAAATTTTACGGAGCCAAACCATTTTTCATCATTTTGGACTACTTTTTTATCAGCGATTTTTTTGTCAGAAATTATTTTTTTCCATTCGTCATAGATGCCAGAGGGATACTCTACTCCGGTTTCCCAAACTTCACCAATTTCGTACCTGTTAATGACTTCGATTAAACCAGTTAAATGATCGGCATGCGGATGGGTTAAAACAATCAGATCGATTCGTCGGTCACCAAAATCCATCACGCGCCCTAATTCCGTTAAGACAGATGCGTCTGGACCACCATCAATCAAAATATCGGAACCATTGGGAGTTTTAATATATTCACTATCCCCTTGCCCAACATTGAGAAAATAAACCTTTAAACCTCTGATACTTTCTGCTTGAGAAGTATTTAGCGCACCAGTCCAAACAATAATTGCCAGAACAACTAAAAAACCAAAAAATAGTTTTATGTTATTTCGCATACCTTAATTTTAGCACTAATTTATTTAATTTGAGGCAATACTTCGTCTAGAGCTTTATTTATCGTTAGGACTGTTAAACCACTTTGCTTGATGGCATTTAGATGACTGTTTAGCTTTTCTGGCGTGGTGCCATATTCATCGCCACTTTGATCTATCTGATGATAGACCAAAATTAGCCAATAATTGTTTTGTTTTGCTGCAGCAATCCAAGATTGAACTTCAGCTAAAGTTGTTGTTTGTAAAATATTCCGAACTAAAAGATTATATTGGTTGAAATTACTGGGCGAATTAAAACCGCTATCAACCGATCGACTTGAACGGTAATATTTTTTAAGTTCTGTGGTTACTTTGGCACTATTCTCGCCATAAGGTGTAGCGAAATTATAAACTGGACCGACATTTGTTTGCAAGTACGTTTTTGAATTTAAAAGCTCTTTATCAATTTTGGCAACACTCAAATTCGGTAAATGCGGATGAGTCACACTGTGCGAACCAATTTCATTACCAGCCGCATACATTGCTTTTATTTGAGCTAAAGTCATATAGTCACCATTAGCAATATCGACAATATGAATATAATCGGTCGATTTAAACCCATATTTATTGAGTAAAGGCAGACCGGCCGAATAGAGCGATTCGTAACCGTCATCAAAAGTTAAACTGATAATGGGACGGTTAAAGTTCGAAGATGGCGGTGGCGGTGGTGGAGTTGTGCCAGTCGACAATGAATAATCATCAGTCGTTAAACTACCGTTTTTAAAAATAATTTGCATCACTGAAGCTTTGACCGCATTGGCCGGCATTGTGAAAGTAAAATTCGTTTGTGCCCAAACACTCGAAGCTGGTACTGATCCTAAATAGACATAGTTTTCTTGACCAGACGAGGTTAAATACATTAAATCTATTTCGGTCGAGACGTTTGATTGATACCAATTACTAAAATTATATGAAGCATTAGGCGTAACGGTTTGTGGTGTATAAAACCACTTAGCATCCCCGCTTTGAAAATTGCTCATCACAACTTTAATGCTATGAATACCAGTGTGCCCTGAATTAAGAACACTAAAAGTAGCCGAATTGGTCCCCCAACTATCTTTGGACCAGTTTGATGGTTGACCGGAACTGATTAGTTCAAGCGAAGGGTTGGGAATTGTGTTGGTAGCGGCCGCTTTGGCAATAGATAAATCGAAATACGCAATTATCCCCAGAAGACCGATCAGAAGTGCAAAAAATATTTTCTTTAGCATACTCTTGTCTTATCAAACTCACGGTTGCAAGTCAAACTTTGTCAAGAGTCTGTTTGGCTTTAATTTTCTGAGCGCGAATTAATAAAAATATGACTAAATAATAAAGTGGAATCCACCACCATTCGCTCGTTTTCAAAGTTACAGCCGCGAAACTCAAACGAGAAAAGAATTCGACCGCTACTATTATATACTTTAAAACTAACCAAGAGACGAGTGCCAATATTTTTCCCAATGGTAACCAAATTATACCGCCCAAACCGGAGACAAAGCCTAGCGCCATAGCAGTGGGTACGACTGGCAAGATTAGGATATTAACTACCGGTGCAACCAGTGAAACCAGACCAAAATTGTAAATTAAAATAGGCAAAACCGCGACTTGAGCGGCCATGGTCTCGGAAAGTACAGTTTTAAAAATTCCCGGAATTTTGTTGATAATTTTTAATTCCGAAATAATCGGTGAGATATAAATTAGACCCGCAAAAGCCAAAAATGATAATTGAAAACCAATATCCCCTTTCAACTGATAAGGATTGAAAAGGAGCATAATAAAGGCGACGACCAAGATTAGAATCAAGTGATTGGCTCGCCGTCCTTCTAAACGTCCCCAAGCGGCCAATCCACCCAAAATTCCCGCTCTTATGACTGAAGCCGCACCGCCGGTTATAACAATAAAAACACCAATGGTTAGTAAAGTTAACCAAAAAGCCCAACGACGAGAAAATAGAGCAAAGCACATAGCCAAAACGGAAATAATTATGGTGATATTGTATCCAGAAACCGCCACGACATGTGTTGTTCCCGTCCGATTAAAATCTGAAGTTAATGAATCCGGCAGCTGCGTCACGCGATTACCTAAGAGCAGCCCAACTTGAAAAGAAGCGTACGGCTCAGGTAGAATTTTAAGCAAGCTCTCCTGAAACTTATCACTAATATAGTAAAGAGATTTTAGAAAACCAACCTTGAAATGCCAGGCTGTGACTGGCATTTTGGTTACATTCTCTGGATTCTTAATTAGTCCACGAATATTTTTATCGAGCAAATACTGGCCATAGTTAAAATTATCTACGGTTTTAATGGATCTCGGATCCTGGATTGTGGCGGCAAAAATTAAAGTATCGCCAATTTGGTATTCCGGATAACGCGGCAGTTCGACCAAAATTTTCGTGGAATTGTATTTTAACACAGCTTGAGTCTTGGCTGACTTAATTTGGACTGGCTCAATAATTGTCCCGCTCATTTCCATTTGTTTGTTATAGACCAAACTGTGTTGATTCTGGATACTGCTATATAAATAGTAGTATCCAAGACCAAAAAACAAACCTAAAAGGCAAAATAAAACCCATCGCCACAAAATTTCGCGCCAGAATAAGACTAAAGCTAGCATTAAGCCCAAGACGATACCGCCTGTCCACCATAAATCCAGTGGAATCCATTCGGCAACATAGAGACCAATTAAAAATGCTGTAAGAATCCCGATTGTGAATTTAGAGCGCCCAATCTCTTTATTTGTCATTATTATTATTGTATAATATCTTTGATATGACTAAAAAGAAACAAGAACAACCCAACGAAATTGATCAAAAAATTAAAGATTTAGAAATAGGTTGGCAACGCTGCCAAGCCGATTTTGACAATTACCAAAAACGCACTGAAACACAGAAGTTCGAGATGGTAGAACATGCCAAAGCTGAGTTTGTGAGTAAAATTACACCGGTTTTGGACAATTTCCGCCGGGCTTTTGAGCACTTGGATATGAATGACCCAAAAATCAGTGGTATTAAACAAATTGAAAAACAACTTGAAGATATATTGGCTTCCGAAGGTTTAACTAAAATTAGTTGTGAAGGCGAATTTAACCCCGCCCTTCACGAAGCGATCTCGTATGAAAATCATCCGGAAATTAAATCCGATGATATCATTGCCGAGTGCGAAAGCGGCTGGAATTTTAACGGTAAAGTCATAAAACCAGCCAAAGTCAGAGTTTCAAAAGGAAAATAAAATGATAACCACCGGCGGATGCCGGTGGTATCTATCTTGCCGGCTAATCGCCGGCGGCCATCACAAGAGGACTAGTTGATCTGATTGTTCTTTTTCTTGATTCTGGATATATTTCCTGATCACCATATCAGCAATACCGATCGTACTAACAAAGTATCCGCGACACCAAAAGGTGCCTAGGGGTACTTTTTTGTTTTTCTTTTTGATCCAAGCTGAGGATTTTCCCTTGAGGATACTCAAGGTATAGGCTACGGAATACTTTGGCGGAATCGTCAGAAATAGATGGATGTGATCATCGGCAATGTGAAATTCATGGAGAATAAACCCTTTCCAGCTGCAAATTTGCTTGAAGATACGAGCAAATTCTTGTTTAATATAGTTAGAGGCCATAACACGACCTCGATATTTGGGAGTCCAAACCAAATGATATCGGCAACAGTATATCGAATGGCTGAGCCGATACAATCTACCGTTTCCCATATTAAAATCACCTCCTTTCTCGCACGGGGTGATTTTATTGTATCTTAGTATGGCTTCGCCATTAAACGCACACACCGGCTAAAGCCGGTGGTATTTTCTTTTAAATAAAAACTGCACATTCGTGCAGTTCTAATAGCATCTGATCTCGAAGATGATCAAAGGTCGGTTAAACATACCTGAAGGATAATCAAATAAAGCAAATTCAATGACATGGTCTCGCCAAACGTTCATCAGATTAATAATTCTAATGTATGAATCCCGATCAAGGTAATCCCAAAGAATTGCTTCAGCCTTAAAATCGGTTGCTGTTTTAGCCTCTTTCGATGCCAGTGTTTCTCGAATAGATGCAGCTCGATCAAAAGTGTAAGTTAACTCAATTTCATTGTTTTGCCGCATTATAACATCGCCGCCGATGATAAAATGATCCATGAACATCCATTCAGAAAAAATTAATTCTCGAACGTCTGCTCCTTTAGCTACCATACCTACAACTGTTTGATCTAAGTCTTCACGAGCAACATCATATCTTCTATGCTCACCGCCAGTCCGACTACGAATCACAAATCTGGGACAATTACTGACCGACGCATCTTCTTTACTTTTCCATGTTCTTAAGGTGTTGTCGAGCAAACCTTGGCTGGCCAATTGGAAATACTGTTCTTTGTTAGTAATTTTCATTGACACAACCTCCTTGCTCAAGAATGCGCTTATAATAACAGGTTTGAACATTCCTGTCAACGAAAAAGTACTTGACAAAATGTAAAGTCTACTTTACATTAGTATTAGAATAAAAAAATTAATATGTAGAGGAGCTTACATGTCAAAAGTTATTGGAATTGACCTTGGTACTACCAACTCGGTTGTCGCTGTTGTTGAAGGCGGCAAACCAAAAGTTATTCAAACTGCCGAAGGCGGCAATATTTGTCCGTCAATCGTGGCCACCAATAAAAATGGCGAGCGCTTAGTCGGACAGCTAGCCAAACGCCAATCGGTTACTAATCCAGAAAACACTATCTATTCAGTTAAACGTCTCATTGGCCGACATTTTGATGATACCGAAGTTCAACGTGATCTAAAACTTATGCCTTATAAAATTGTCAAAGCTGGCGAAGGTGTCAAAGTCACCATGTCTGGCAAAGATTACACGCCGCAAGAAATTTCTGCCTTTATTTTAGAAAAACTTAAAAAAGACGCTGAAGCCTATCTGGGCGAAAAAGTAACCAAAGCTGTTATTACTGTTCCGGCATACTTTAATGATTCTCAACGCCAAGCCACTAAAGACGCTGGGCAAATTGCCGGACTAGAAGTCGAACGTATCATCAATGAGCCGACTGCTTCCGCTCTGGCTTATGGATTAGATAAAGAAAAAGAAGGTAAAGTTGCCGTTTACGACTTTGGTGGTGGTACTTTCGATATCACGATTCTTGATATTGGCGACGGTGTCTTCGAGGTACTATCGACCGGAGGAGATACTCATCTTGGCGGCGATGATTTAGACCAATGTTTAATGGATTGGATTGTTGATGACTTCAAGCGCGAAGAAGGTGTTGATCTTCGAAATGACGCTATGGCCCTGCAACGGGTTAAAGAAGCAGCCGAAAAAGCTAAAATTGAGCTGTCTTCAAACATGGAAACAGAAATCAATTTGCCGTTTATTACTGCTGATACTAACGGACCAAAACATTTAGTCAAAAAATTAAGCCGCGCTAAGCTAGAACAACTAACTGGCGACTTAATTGAAAAAACCGTTGGTATTTCTGAAAGTGTGGTCAAAGACGCCAAAATTGAAATGAAAGATATTAAAGAAGTCATTTTAGTTGGTGGTCAAACCCGTATGCCTTTGATTCAAGAAACTGTCAAAAAAATCTTTGGTAAAGAACCAAGCAAAGAAGTTCACCCTGATGAATGCGTTGCCTTAGGTGCCGCTATTCAAGGTGGCGTAATGACCGGCGAAGTAAAAGATCTTTTACTTTTAGATGTTACGCCTTTGACTCTGGGTTTAGAAACACTAGGTTCGGTCATGACGCCTCTAATTGAAAAAAATACCACTATCCCCGCTTCCAAAAGCCAAATCTTTTCTACGGCGGCCGATAATCAAACATCAGTGGAAATTCATGTTTTACAAGGCGAGAGAAGTATGGCCAGCGATAATCGCACTTTGGGTCGTTTTATGCTCGATGGCATTCCACCAGCGCCAAGAGGTATACCGCAAGTCGAAGTTACTTTTGATCTAGACGCCAATGGTATTTTAAATGTTAAAGCTGTTGATAAAGCTTCTGGTAAAGAACAAAAGATTACCATTACTTCCAGTTCCGGCTTGAGCAAGGAAGAGATTGAACGGATGAAAACTGAAGCTGAAGCACACCGAGCCGAAGATGAGAAGAAAAAAGAAGGAATTGAAGTCAAAAACACTGCCGAAAACTTAATTTATACTTGCGAAAAAACCCTGAAAGATGGTGGCGACAAGGTTAAGGAAGAAGATAAAAAATCGGTTGAGGAAAAAATCACTTCCCTTAAAGAAACTTTGAAGGGTGATGATTTAGAAAAAATTAAGACAGAAACCGAAGCCCTGAGCACCGAAATTCAAAAAGTTGGCGCGGCCATGTATGAAAAGAAAGATGCTCCAGCTGAAGAATCTAAAGCCGAAGAGCCGAAGACTGAAGAAAAAACCGAAGAGCCAAAAGAAGATAAATAAAAACAAATTAACCTAATTTCTAATTGACCTAATTACTCTAAACAAAACCCAATGCAAATGTTATAATTAATTCATTGGAAATTTGGAGCTTGATTAGGTCAATTAGGTTAATTAGAACAATTAGTAATTTATGAATAAAGACTTCTACAATATACTTGGTGTTTCAAAGTCCGCTTCCGCGGATGAGATTAAACGTGCCTACAGAAAACAAGCTCATCAGCACCACCCAGACAAAAACAACGGCAATGATACTAAATTTAAAGAATTAAATGAAGCCTATCAGGTCTTAAGCGACCCGGAAAAAAGATCCCGTTACGATCAGTTTGGTACTGCAGAACCTCAGGGTTTCGGTGGGGGTAATCCTTTTAGCGGCAGTTATAGTAATGCTCAAGGATTTGATCCGAACGATTATGGTTTTGGTTTTGGCGGCGGCATTGGTGACATTTTTGAAGGGATCTTTTCTCAAGCTTTTAGCCAAGTTCAGGCCGAAATTGAAATCAGTTTAACTCAAGCTGTCTTAGGCGACAAAATTCAACTCAAAACCAGCAACAACGAAACTATTAATTTAGATATTCCGCCCGGTACACCGGACGGAGCCACTTTTCGTTTTCGGGGCAAAGGCAATGCTCACAAACGCGGTCGGGGCGACCTAACAATCACCGTTCACGTTCGCCTACCGCATAGATTAACTCGTGAACAAAAAGAACTCTTCGAAGAGCTTCGCAACTCTGGACTCTAAAACGCTATTTTGCACTTTTTCAAATTGTGATACAATATATTGAGTAGAGAAAAACGGAGGGGAATTTATGCCAACGCCGTCATGGGATTTGGCGATAACGATTTTCTTTTTAATTGGTGTAGCTTTTGGCTACATTCTCCAAAGAGACAAAATCGTTACCACACTTCTAAGTGTTTATGTGGCTTTGATCATTACTCAAGCAATTGCTGGTAATGTCCAGAGTTTTTTTATGGGCGAAACCACTTTAAATAATGTTTGGATCAAAGCTAACGCTAATCCATTTACTATTCGGACTATCATTTTTGTTGGCGTCATTATGCTAATTTCTACTAAAGCAGATTTAAGTTCCAATCGAACTAAAACCGCTTTATCTCCACTAGAAATTATTCTTTATTCAATTCTCACCTCCGGGCTCATCTTGTCTTCAATCTTTTATTTTATGCCTCAAGAATCACGCGAGGCTTTTATGATGGCTTCGCGCATGGCAAAATTTGTTATTTCCAATTACACCTGGTGGCTTATTTTACCGGTCGCCGTCCTCATTGGTTCCGGTTTCATCAACAAAAAGTCTTCAGACTAAAAAATACTGCTTGAGAACAAGCAGTATTTTTTTGATATCTGAATACGTCTATTTTAGCGGTTCTTTAACTATTTCTTTGGCTTCAGCAATACCTTTGCGGACCGCTTCACCACCTTCTTCAGTAATGTCTCCGGCAGCCTTTTCGGCTTCAACAATAACGCTGGCCGCTCCCGCTTCGCCAGCTGCAACCCCAGCAGTTCCGACACCGATTGCCCCGACAACTACATCTTTAACCAATTCTGTGGCATCTTTGCCAGTTTCCTTGGCGATTTCAAAAACCACATGGATCAAGTCTCCAACAGTGGCGCCGCCAGCTTTAATAATGTCACCGCTGACATCGACAACTGTTTTTCCAGCCTCGCCTGTGCCGGAAATAACGTCTAATAACGCTTTTTTTGCGTCCATTGGACCTCCTTTGGCTCTTTCGAGCTCTTACTTAATTATATCTCTAAAAATATTATACCACACAAATTGCATCTCGGTTTAAAGGAATTATCAATAATAAGTCGTTTAGACTTGAAAAAAAATCATAAATCTGTTAGAATCAAAGAGTTGAAGGGGAAATTTTTTAAATTTGGGCCTGTAAGCTCAAAGGAGATGCGCTGTGACGCAATCGCCTTCCAGGCGAAAGAGCACTGCATTTTAACTTTACAATTTTAACAATATATCGTGTTTTTGGAGGGCCTGTAGCTCAGTGGTAGAGCAGTTGCCTTTTAAGCAACGTGTCGTGGGTTCGATCCCCACCAGGCCCTCCAAAAACAAGAACTCAAAATTGTAAAGTTAGCGAGCAAAGCGAGCAGTAGCAACGTGTCGTGGGTTTGCCTTTAGGTAAAGCTCCCCACCAGGCCCTCCAAAAAAGCATCAGCAATTTATTGTTTGGTGCTTTTTTTATTTCCACTGTTATTTTAATTGATTTAATCTATAATTAGATCATGAAACGATATTTTTATTTTCTGATTATTATTTTAGTTCTGGCAATCGGTGGCGTGTTTTACCGAAAATTAACGTCAAATCCAGTCCCAACCCCGATTTCGACTAATAGCACTACACTTGTCAGTCAAACAAAAATAAGTGCGTTAGACTTTCCTATTGACCGATTCAAAGAGCGTATTACCAAAAAACCCTTTGGTATTTATGTTTCTCCAACAAACTCACCGGTCTCGCCGGAGATATTTACAGGCTATCATACCGGATTAGATGTAGAATATCAGGACATTATTACAGATGTACCAGTCTATGCCATAAATAATGGTGAAATAACTTTGTCTGAAACAGCCTCTGGTTATGGCGGTGTTTTTATTTTAAATACGACTATTAATGGGACAAAACATTCTGTTTTGTACGGTCATATTCGCCCAGCAACTTTACCGAAAGTTGGCGCCAGCTTCCAGAAAGGCGACAAAATTTCCCTTTTAGGTACCGGTTACAGCCAGGAAACGGATTACGAACGCAGGAATCTACATTTTGCTGTTCTCTCGAACGAACGTTTAGATATTAAGGGTTACATTTCGCGTGAAAGTGGACTATCTGATTGGTTAGATCCATTAAGTTTATATTAAAAAGGTCGAACTTATATACTCTGTTTTAAAGAGATATTTTTTGATACAATGAATAAGGAAGTGATTACTTTCCGAGGAGGACCAAATCGATCCAATTATTGATGATATTAACCAAATAATTTACTTGTTGGCCGAACATAAAAAAGGCATGGCAAGTTTATATTCGAATTATTACCAAAAATTCGCCGATTACCCATATTGGAAAGATTTAGCACAAAAAAAACAAACTCAATATACCTTGATCCAAACAGTATATTTCGACTCTAAAAATAAAGATATTTATTTTGATCAAACAATTTTTCGTTCCGCTGCCATTAAAACTTCTTTAGAATGGGTTAATCGATTAGTGGCTGAATATATTAAGCATTCTCTGATTAATGCTCTTTCTTATGCCCTCGATATCGAGCAAGCTAGAATTGAACAAAAATATTTTGATATTTTCAGGTCTAAATCACCCGAAATCGATAAGATGGCACCGCAACTTGCCCAGGAATCCCGTGACAATATTGAACTTTTAAGATTAGAACTGGAAAAGATCAAACAGATGCCAATTCCGCCAATTTAAGTTTGCATCAGGAGGGTATTTGCACGAAAAAGGCTTAAATAACACAGAAGTCGAAGAGGCCAGAAAAAAATTTGGACCGAACGAGCTAAAACCAGAAAAACAATTAACCTGGTTTACTTTTATTATTAGACAATTTAGTAATCCTTTTATTTTAATTCTCCTAGCCGTAGGGATAATATCTTTGGTTTTAGACCAAAGAACAGATGCTATTATTTGTTTTGCGGTTGCCTTAATCAATATATCTATTGGCTTTTTCCAAGAATATTCCGCCCACAAAACATTGCAAGCTCTTAAGAATATCATTAAACCAACGACAACAGTTGTTAGAGACGGCAAACGTCAAAAAATTGAAGTTAAATACTTAGTTCCCGGCGATGTTGTCGCCCTTAATTCTGGCGACAAAGTTCCGGCCGACGGCATTCTTTATGAAGGATTTAATGTTCTGGCTAAAGAGTCTATTCTGACTGGCGAACAAGAAGCGGTAAATAAACAAATAGATTCTCACCTTTTTATGGGTACAACCATTTTGTCTGGCCGAGGTTTCATGCGTGTGACGGCAATCGGCGAAAAAACAGAAATTGGCCAAATTAGTGAAAAATTAGAGAGTATTAAAGATACCCCTACGCCACTGCAAAATAAATTTAAAGCTTTGATTAGATATTTAACCTTGATTATTTTAGTTGTCTGTATGTTTATCTTTGTTTACGGGATAGTAACAGGTGAAAATATCTGGGATTTTTTCCGTCTTTCAATTGTGCTATCTGTTGCCGCTATCCCTGAGGGCCTGCCTATCGCCATAACGGTAATTTTAGCCCTCGGCATGAGAAGAATCCTTAAACGTCAAGGATTGGTAAAACAAATGTTGGCCATCGAGACACTGGGCTCAACAACTGTGATTTGCACCGATAAGACCGGCACTTTAACTGAAGGAAAAATGCAGGTTGTCGATATCTCAACTTCAAACAAGGAAAAATTTTTCTTAGCCCTTAATCTTGTTAATGATCAAAATAGCAACATTGAGATTGCTTTGTGGGAATATCTGGAAAATCAAAATATCAACCCCGAGCAAGTCTTTAAACATAATCCCAGAATTGGTCAGGAACCATTTGATAGTGATAAAAAACATGCCCTTTCCGTACACCAAATAAATGGTAAGGATATGGCGTTTATGCTTGGCGCGCCAGAAATCATTGCAGATTTTTGCAAGGAAGATAAGAAAACAATTGAAACAGAAACCAATAAATTTGCCCAAAAAGGCTTTCGAGTTTTAGGGGTGGCTTACAAAGAAGAGGGTGAATTAGTTGAAAAAAATAATTTTTCTTGGCTCGGTTTAGTGGCCATCGAAGATCCTTTAAGGACAGAAGTTAAAGCCTCGATTAAGGCGGCTCAAGCGGCGGGCATAAAAATAAAAATGATTACTGGAGATTATCGCATTACCGCGGAAAATATTGCTAGAGAGCTAGATCTACCTTGTGGTGATGAAAATGTTTTAGAAGGCGAAGAGTTGGATCGTCTCGAAACAAAGGAGCTTGCTCGAATTATTGAAAATATCACTATTTTTACCAGAGTAAAACCTTTACAAAAATTAAAAATTATTGAAGCCTTGCAGTTAAATGATGAAATAGTTGCCATGACCGGTGACGGTGTTAACGATGCCCCCGCCTTAAAACAAGCCGATATCGGTGTTGTTGTCGGCAGCGCTACTGATGTCGCCAAAGAAGCTAGCGATCTGATTTTACTGGACAATAATTTCAAAACAATTGTCGCCGCTTGTGAAGAAGGCCGAGTAATTTTTTCCAATATTAAAAAGGTTGTCGGCTACACCTTGGCAAATTCATTTGCGCAAATATTTCTAATTTTTGGTTCAATTCTACTAAATCTGCCTATACCCCTTACGATTGTTCAAGTGCTTTGGATTCAGTTAATCTGTGATGGCCCACCGGATATAATTTTAGGCTTCGAACCAAAAGAAAAAGACATTATGAGTGAAAGTCCGCAAAAATTAAAAAAAGAGACTATTCTTTCGATGCCCATGATAATTTTAGCAATTCTTATAAGTTTGTTCATCGGTTTGATTAGTTTATATATTTTTCAATCTTACCAACAGCAAAAAATCGATTTAGATATAACCAGAACAACAATTTTTGCCATAGTTTGCATATCGAGCCTGGTGTATTTATTTTCATTCAAAAATCTTAAAAAAACACTAATTCATAGCGGCCATCTTCTTTCTAACTTACCATTGATATTTGCTGTTATTTATGGTTTTTTACTTACCATTGGAGCAATATATATACCGTTTTTAAACAAAATTTTAGACACTAAACCTTTGGGATACAAAGAATGGTTAATTGTGATTGCAATCAGCTTAATGGCTCTAACCATTGTTGAAACGATCAAATACATAAATATAAATTTTCGCAAAAAATCTATTTAGAAGGAGTAAAAATGTTAGGATTTTTCATTCGACTTGTTATTAACGCGGCTATCTTAATTTTAATTTCGTTTGTTTTACCGAGCGGAGTCATATTCGATAATTTCTATTCTGCCTTGGTTGCAGCCTTAGTTCTTGGCATACTCAATGCTTTGATCAAGCCAATCATTGTTATTTTAACCCTGCCAATAAATATTCTAACCCTGGGAATATTTACTCTCTTTATTAATGGGGCTTTATTTTGGCTGGCATCCACTTTCATTAAGGGATTTAATGTCTCGGGTTTTTGGGCCGCTTTTTGGGCAGCACTTATTTACTCTATATTTTCTGCCTTAATGAGTTGGATGGACAATAAAGTAACCAAATAAGGTGAAGAGAACTTTGCTAAAGCACAAAAAGAAGGCATTTTTAATTATTTAGTTAAAGCTAATTGGACGCTAGAATCAGTCATTCAGCGGATTAAAGATCAGCTCAAAATTTAAGACTTCAAGATCTCCAAGAAAACATTATCGGGGATTTCTAATTTTCCGAGATTTTTCATTTTCTTTTTACCAGCCGCTTGTTTCTTTAAGAGTTTATCCTTACGAGTTCTGTCGCCGCCATAGAGTTTGGCAATAACGTCTTTGCGCATGGCTGAAATATCTTCCCTGGCTAAAATTTTACCAGGAACATTTGTACTATTGACGGCGATTTGAATTATGACCTCAAACATCTGTCGCGGGATTAAAGACTTAAGTTTTAAGGCTAAACTTTTTGCCTGCGCTTGAGATTGAAAGCGGGGGACAATCTTGTTAAACTCTTCAATTTTTTGGCCCGCCACAAATACATCCAGCTTCATCAAATCACCAGGCCGCCAACCAATCATTTCATAATTTTGCGACGCATAACCAGCGGATATGGATTTAAGCTTATCATAAAAATCAACGATTATTTCCGACAGCGGAGCTTCGTACTCCAGCACAGCCCGGTCACCAATATAATGAGTATTTAAATATATTCCTCTTTTGTTCTGGGTCAGCTCCATTATTTGACCGATATAGTCCTGAGGAGTAATAATTTCCATATTTACCCACGGCTCCTCGTATTCCTCCTTGGAACCCACTTTATTTTCGTGATATTCTACCGATGGCTGAGTTACAATTAGATCAAGATCATATTCCCGTTCCAGACGTTCTTTAACGATTTCCAAATGTAGTAGCCCCAAAAAGCCACAACGGAAACCATGGCCAAAGCTTAATGAATTTTCAGGTTCAAAAGTTAAACTGGAGTCATTTAATTTAAGTTTAAAAAGCGCTTCACGTAAATGATGCGGTTCCCCGCCAGGCGTGAAAAAGGAGGCATAAACCATTGGTTGCATTTTTTTGTAACCAGCGATAGGGGACACTTCTTGAGGGGAGTAATGCTTAATTGTGTCACCGACACGAACTTCTTCTAGCGATTTAAGCCCCGTTACCACATAGCCGATCTCCCCTGCCCCCAAAGATTCTGAAGACTCATATTTGAGCCTAAACTCGCCCACCTCGAGCACATCGGTCACTTTTGAACTGGCAATAAATTGAATTTTGTCACCTTTTTTTATGACTCCGTCGACTACCTTTATATAAGCAATCACCCCTCGGTAAGAATCATAGATGGAATCAAAAATTAACGCCCGCAAAGGATTTTCCCGATCAGACTTTGGTGAAGGAATTTTTTCCACAATTGCGTCCAAAATTTTCTCCACTCCTTCCCCTGTTTTAGCAGAAGCAAGAATGATTTCTTGTTCTTCAATTTTTAATAAATCGCCTATTTCGGCAGTAACTTCTTCAATTTGAGCATTCGGAAGATCAATTTTATTAATCACAGGAATAATTCTAAGCCCGGCCGCCTGAGCGTAATGAAGATTAGCCAAGGTTTGAGCCTGGATACCCTGCGTGGCATCAACCACCAAGACAGCGCCTTCCACGGCGGCCAAAGACCTGGAAACTTCGTACGAAAAATCCACGTGACCCGGAGTATCAATTAAATTAAGAACGTGACCCTTGTAGTCCATTCTAACTGGCTGAAGTTTAATAGTAATTCCCCGCTCGCGCTCAAGATCCATCGTGTCCAACATTTGCGGTTTTATTTTGTCATGACTGATAGTTCCGGTAACTTCCAGCATTCGATCGGCCAAAGTAGATTTACCATGATCAATATGAGCAATAATACAAAAATTTCTTAGCTTTTCTTGCTCGATCATTTGTAACTCTCAACAATTTCTAGCGCCTCATCTTTGGAGTTAATTTTTCCATCCAAATATGCTTTTTCAATTTCGTCTTTGATGACGCCAATTTTTGGTCCAGCTGGGAGTTTTAAAATTTGCATTATTTCTGTACCGGTGATTAAATCAAATTTATTCATCTGATGACGCTCTTCTGCGGACATCTCTTTTTCAAATTTCGCCCTCAAAGTCAGGGCATCTTCATACATTTCCATATCGGGCAAATTGTTTGGCCGTAAACTGGCTGATAAATCTGCTCTAGTAAGATTCAGAAGCAGTTCAATATTGTCGTCACAAAATAGTTTTTTCTGTTTTCTTTCGCCCATTCCCCTAAAAGCATTTATAATCCGCATATGCTGACTTATCGCCCAGAAAACCGCTTCAATAAAAGATTTCGAGAATTTAAAACGTGTTAAAATTTCTTCTGCTTTTTCGGCTGATTTAATATCGTGGTCAAAAAAAGTAATGCTGGTTTTGCCAATTTGACTGCGAAAACCTTTAGTTTCCGGTTTAGCAATGTCATGAAGCAATACGCACCAAACTAGTTCTTCAGATTGCGTCTCGCCAATATTTTCTAATGCCAATAAAGTATGCAAGAAACAATCTCCCTCGTGATGAAATTCTGGAGGTTGGGCCACATTTTTCAAACCTTCAACTTCAGGCAAAATTGTCTTTAGCAAGTTTAGTTCCGATAGCATCTTCAAAGCCTCTGATCGCCGCTCATTAAGAAGCATTTTGCTTAATTCATCTCTAATTCTTTCGCTGGAAACTTCAGCTATTTTTTCAGCGTTTTCTTTGATGGCCTTTTTGGATTCTGGTTCAATTTTAAAATCCAGTCGAGTCGCGAATCGAACAGCTCGAATTAAACGCAAATAATCTTCCTTGATTCTGTCTTGAGGTCGACCAATAAATTTAATTGTCGCCCGCTTCAAATCAGTCAGACCGTCAACATAATCGATTATCTCGCCAGACATTGGGTCGTAAAATAATCCATTGATAGTAAAATCGCGTCGTTTGGCATCACCTTCAGCTGTAGCAAAGGCAATTTTAGCCGGATGCCGATGATCAGAGATACCAACATCTTGGCGGAAAGTGGTGACTTCAAATTCCAATTCCCCTTCTCTTACGGCCACAACACCAAAAGACCTGCCTTTATCATAGCTATTTGGAAAAATCTTTTTGACCTGATCTGGCTTGGCCGAAGTGGCAATATCAATGTCATGCAATTCTTTCTTGAGTACCAAATCGCGGACTGCTCCACCGGCCCAAAACGCCTCAAAATTAGCCTTTTTCAGGGTTTCAATAATTTTAAGAGCAGTTTGCTCTTCAAGAGTTTTCTCGCGCTCAATTTCAAATTTAAATTTAACTTCTGACATGGCTTAATTATACCAGATAGAGAACTAAAAATCGAGCCTTATTGTTTTAAATATTCTTTTAAAAAAGCAATTGTTTTTATTTTTCTCATTTCCGCTTTGGTCATCCACCTAAATTCATCGTGTTCCGAAGGGTTTAGGACTATTTCCCCCGAGATATAATCACAAGCAAAAACTAGTTGAAATTGATGGCGGACTGGCCCCGACAAAAAGCTAAAGACAAATAAGATACTTTTGGGCGCAATTTTTAAACTAGTTTCTTCTAAAATTTCTCGTTTGAGAGCACTCTCTATACTTTCGCCAAATTCTATGGTTCCGCCCGGTAGATCCCAGAAACCGGGCATATAATCATTTTCTTTGGCCCGGCGAGTCACTAAATATTTATTACCTTTTTTAATTAAGCCGTGCGCCGCCACTTTGACAAATTTATTCATAGTCCAAATATTCCTTAATTTTTGGCATGATTTCTTTGCGCATAATGATAATGTCAGTTTTAGCAAAATTATTCTGAAACTTTAAATTTAATATTTTACCGAGCATATTTTCTGTTGTTTCGTCCAATGTAATAATATAATTGTATGCCTTGAGCGTGTCAATGATGTTAATAAAGCAATAATCAAGTTCTTTATCTTTAATAATAAATTTTGCAATACTGATTATTTCACTTAGTCTCTCTTTAATTAACTGGTCAGTTTCGACAATCTCCATCTGAAAAACTGTTAATTTTCTCCCGCAAATTTGCAACTCAACGTAATCTTTATGGAGGTATCGTGATAGATTGTCCCCCTTAATATTGGTTCGAGCACGAAACATTTTTTCGGCAAAATCTTCAGCTATCTCAATTTCTTTCAAAAGATGTTTAGCAGCATTTTTATCTCGCACTGTAGTAATTTGGTTTTTAAAGTTTATAGTGTTGGAGACTATGGCCCCATATAAAAGATGAGCGGTTTCTTTTTTAATCGGTAATTTATCAGTTATAAATTTTTCAACAATAAGTGTGGCACATGAACCAACAAGCTCAATTTGCTTTTTCGCCCAAGGCATAAGATACGCGTCATTTAGACGACGATGGTCAACAATTTCAACGACTTGTTTAGGATCTAGTTCCGTTTTAAGAGATTCTGCGCTCGTCGTATCTACCAATATTAGCTCACCCTTTCCTTTAAGATCTCCGTTGAATTGAGGAATTGCGGATTCGCTAGTTAAATTAAGCACATAAGTAGTTTCATCATCTATCTCGCCCAGCAATACAGGATCAGCTTTTTTTCCTGAAAGTTTCAGATACTCAGCATAACCTACCGAACAGGCATAGCCATCTAGATCAGGATTTAAATTACTGGTGACTAGTAGTTTTTCCATTTTATTCTTTAATTATTTTATCTAGCAAACTTAAATCTAATTCGATTAAATGAAGAGCTCCAGACTGAATATATAGCTCGGCTTCTAAGACTTTAGCCAGTTTTTCGCCATTTGCGATGGGAACGACCGGATCGTCACTTTCATAAATTAAATCAATACTTTCAGCATTGGATTTTATTTTTTTCCAATTAAAGTCAGTTTGATAAAAATTTTCCAAAGCGCCAAAGTTCATTGCCTCCAGCGGAGAGGCCACAACAATCGCTTGAGCGATTGGTTTTTTTGTTTCCTCCAGGAATCGCAAGATTGTCACACCGCCCAAAGAATGACCAATGACAATCCAATTTTCATCCAGATTATAACTTCTAACAATTTCCAGCCAATCCTCAAGAATCGGGAAATAACCGCCAGGTAAATCTGGCACAAAAACTTGATAACCCTTAGCAAAGAGATGCTCTTTGGCTTTCGGAAACCAACTCAAATTAGCATTAGCCTGCCAGCCATGAAGAATAAGTACCTTTTGAGGTTTCATGTCTATTTTTCGTCCGTTTCTTCTTTGACCATCGGTAAATGTTCAGAGGCTTCAATAATAGCAGTTTGACCCTTAAAAACAATGATAATGGCTCCAAGCAAGAACAAAACTAAGGCAATAGCGCCAAAAATATCAGCTAGGGCCCCCATGGCCAACCATGGGAACATTAAAGTAAATGAAATAGTTAGAATTAGAAAGCCCAAGGCTGTCTTCATTTGTTTCGTCCAGAGCGAATAGCCTGCCGCCAGAAGCGAGACAATGATAAAAAAAGCTTGTTGCATTATTTTCCCTTTCCAATAATTATAATTTTTGATTGTTCTAATCTTACATTATCAACGTATACAAAATTGTAAAAAAGTTCAAGTTTGCTGGATATGAATTGAGACAGCATGGGTGAAAATTGATTTAAAATAAAACCGGATATTTTCATGTTGCCAGCATCAAATTCGCTCACCGGAAATTCGACTCGACCTTTATTGGCTACTGGAATTGTGGTAAATTTCACTTTGGCATTTAAGGGCTTAACCAAGTCGGCGTAAATAGTAATTTTATCATTGTCAATTACAGCTTGCGGGTTTTGAAAAAGGAAATTACCAAAACTAAAACCTTCGCCAATCAAATAATTAAATTCCGCTTCGCGCAAAGGAATCTCGATTTGATCATTGCTTGTTTTCAGGGAATCAGAAATGCGAGTCTTGAGTTCATTGAGGTTAGCAATCTTTGAGCTAAAATTAGGAATTTTGATTTCCCTGGTTACTTTCCAATAAATCCAACCCACACCAAAACAAATTAAAACCGTCGAAATAATAAAAAGAACGATTAAGGAATAGCAACTACAGCAACTATTATGGATGCGACTCTTATCCATATCGTCATAGAATGTGTCATCTTCCTTGGGATTAGTATTCATGTTTCCTTTTATTCTACTTCCCTTTTAAAATATTTTTGAAACAAAACATTAATTGAATTCATTTCTTCTAATCCAAAAGTCCAGGCGGTTAGAATGTAGATCAGCAAACCGAAAGCCAAAGCGCTGACCGTTTGAATGGCAATCCCCCAGAAACGTTGCATGTCTACAATTATACCGATAAAAGTTTTTGATTCCTGGATGGCTACAGCCATAAACAAGGTTGCCACTACAACTTTTATAATAAACCAAAAAATTTTCTTTCCATTAATCAGCTTAATTTTTCTTTTCAGCATTACATACATAGCAATAAGCCCAATAGCTGAACCAATTGAATATCCCAGAGCCAAGCCTTCAACGCCGAAATGACCAGCTAGAATTTTACCCAAAACAATGCTAATGGCCACATTAGTCAGGGTAATAATCATTGGAGTACGTGTATTGTGAAGTGCATAAAATCCTCGAGCGTAAAGCGGGATCAGTCCGGTAAAAACTAAAGAAAGTGCAAAATAGCCCAAAGTGTTGGCTGTATCAATTGTTTGAGACCAGCCAAAGTGGCCAGAGCCAAGAATAATTCTAATAATTTGGGTTCTTAGAAGAATGAGTATCACTGTCATGGGAATTAAAAAGAAAAGAATTGTTCTGGTCGTTTTAGTAATTTGTTCTGAGAATAAATCCATCTTATTTTTAGAATAAGATTCTGAAAGGCTAGGAAAAATTGCCGTGGCAAAGGAGGTTCCAAAAACCACCATTGGCATGGTTTGAATATTGTCAGCTAAGTTGTAAACCGCCACTGCCGATCCACCAATATTGGAAGCAATAGCGGTGAAAACTAAAAGCATAATCTGATTTGCACCCAGCGCAATGGATCGTGGTAACATTAAAAGCCCGATTCGCCTAACTGCCCAATTTTGAAAATTTATTTTTAAATTCCACTTAAAACCAAGCCTAATGGCACTAGGAAGTTGAATTAGAAAATGCAAGGAGGCACCAGCGACGACAGATAAAGCAACGCCTACAATACCAAATTTATCTGCAAACAAAATTGTGCCCAAAATAATTATTAAATTATAAACCAGTGGACTCAGTGAGTAAACTAAAAATCTTTTAAAAGAATTTAAGATCCCGCCGAATATATACGAAAGTCCAAAAAAGAACGGCGAAAAAAGCATTAACCTGGCCAGAAAGGCTGTGGTTTCTTGTTTTTCTTCGCTAAATCCCGGGACGAATAAAGGAACAAGCCAGGGCATGATAATGGCCAAAACTAAAGATAGCACCACTAAAACAATTATGGCAATATTGATGACCGAAGAGGCCACTTCCCAGGCCTCCTTTTCTTTTTCCTGACTGATAAGCAAAGTAAAAATTGGTATAAATGCCGATGTAATCGCTCCTAAAATCAATATATTAAAAATTAAATCTGGAATTCTGAAAGCAGCATAATAAACAGAAAGCATATCAGTCGGAATCTTCTGCGTCAAAAAGTGGTCTCTGACAACCCCTAAAACATTACTGAAAAAGAGCGTTACCATTAAAATAATGGACGCTCCTCTTACTGAATTTTTATTATTTAACAAAGAAGCAACTTTTTTTACCATAACAAAGTAATTTTACGATTCTGGCCAAAGAGAGTTATCATCAAGAAGAGAGACATCGGAATTTGACTTCTTTTTGCGAGTCAGATAAGCATACAATAATGTACCAGCTAAGAACAACGGCAAAATGCCATATAGCAACCACATAGCCCAAGGCTTAAGCGTATTGGCTTTATAGGCCTCGGTCGCTGTATTTGTTTCTGGTTCCGGCGTTGGAGCCGGTGTTGGAACTGGCGTCGGTGTCGGTATTGGGGTTGGTTCCGGCGCTTGAGTCGGTGTTGGAACTGGTTCCGGTGTTGGAGCCGGAGTTGGGGTCGGTGTAGGAGTTACTGGGACATCCTGCGGCTTAGGATTAACATTGACTGTAATCACTTCCGAAGCGGTTGTGCCAGCTGAATTTTTACAAGTTAGTGTAAGTTTTTGTTTCCGCTAATTCCCCTGTTGATTCACTCCCGGAAGTGCTTTTATCGCCAGACCAAGCACCTGACGCTGTACAGCTAGTGGCATTTTGACTAGTCCAAGATAAACCCACCGAGCTGGAATAATTTACAGTGATCGGTCCGTCAGAATTATTAGCTTTTAAATCGACTGTTGGGGCTAGTGGCTGATTTTTAACATTGACCGAAACCTTATCGCTTCCGGAGACGCCTTCGGAATTCAAACAAACTAAAGTATAAGTTTTGCTCGAGGTAAGACTACCAGTTGATTGAGTTCCTGAAGTTTCTTTGGATCCAGACCAACCGTCCTTAGCAGTGCAAGACACAGCGTTGGCAGTGCTCCACTTAAGGGTGGCGGAAGATCCGGAAGTAATAGTAATCGATTGATGCGTATCGTTAGCTTTTAAATTAACTGTCGGAGCCGGTACATCTATTGGCTTGTCTTTGACATTAACTGTCACGCTGTCAGATTTGTCTTCAAGAGAATTCGAGCATTTGAGCGTAAAAGTTGTGCTGGCGGTTAAATTTCCCGTGGAAACACCAGTGTCATTGTTTAAATCCTTGCCGTCAGACCAACCACCAGAAGCAACACAGCTGTCCGCACCAGTCGAGCTCCACTTAAGCGTAGCATTTGTATTGTAGTCAATTTCAATTGGCCCGTCAGAATCATTGGCCTTAATATTTACCGTTACAGGATTAGAAGGCGTTGTAATGGTATAAGAACCTCCTGGAGCAGCAGCTAAAATCTCCGAGACAGCACCTGTCGCTAAATCTTTTGCCCAAATGTTACAGTCGCTAGGGCTACCTGGTTCAAAATCAAAATAAGTTTGGGTTGTCCCGGAATTTGTTTTTGCTTTAAAATTAATTGTCCCCAAAGTACCAGAAACAGCCAATAAGCTTTCAGCGGTAACAGGAATCATATCTTGGATCATGACTGTTCCAGCAGCATTATCAACTGAATTAGACATTATCTGGCCCAATAAAGAGCTGGCTTGAATATTAACTCCGTTATCAGGATTACCGTCAGCGTCAACAACTTCCAGAAAGTTAGGATCGAAATGAAGCTTATAAACATCTATGCCTGCTATCAGCACGCCGTTACTATCAACTTTAATAGCTACTGAAATATTTTCTCCAGAGTTTACATTCCCCGAGCTAGGGGCTAAATAAATTGTCGGACTTGATACTTCAGCCGAAGGTCTAAAAGAATAGCTATTGTAAGCTAAAATGAAGAATCCGATTGAAAGCCCAATTAAACCGATGATCAAGGCCCAAAAAGTAAGTAACCTTAAATTTTTAGTCGAATGTTTTTTTTGCATCTTAACTCCCTGATTGACCCCAGTTCGAATTCATTATTGCGTATTCTTCTCCCAAAATATATCCATCACCATTTAAATCCAAAATAGTATTTGCCGTGGTATACGTTGGAAATGTAATAGCAGCCCCGTCACCAGTATTAATTGACAAATCGGTATCAGAGCCAAGGAAGTTACCACCGCGCAAAACTGTAGCAGTTGGCGTTGTGAGCGTCATATCATCAGCAAGTACCGTATTTAGTTTTCCAGAATATAGGTAGTTAGGCGCCATAATGTGAAAATCGTAAGAAGAACCCAATACGGCGTCATTCCAATCAGCCGCCGTAATAGTCACTGAACCAGTAAAAGTTGTGCTATTGACTGACGTAACAATTATATTATTCTTGCGGTATTCACAAGGACTTGATGGACAAGTTGCTGGCGACCATGAAGTAGTGCCCCCGGCAAAAATAAGTAAAGTAATTGTTTTAGAATAATTACCGGGATCGGTCACGCCTTGAAATTGAAGATTAAAATTGATGTCAAAGTCCGGCGAGTTAATAGTATAGCTGCCGTTAGTAGCAGAACTCAGGATACTTGTGAAAGAGGTGTTATTAATTACTTTGGCATTATTTTTCTTCAATGGATCAGTTGTCGAAAAATTAAAATCAACTATATTCGGCGTCGCCCCGGGCACGAGTGCTTTGAAACTAATAGTTGCTACTTTGCCACTTGCCGCTGAAAAAGGCGTTGTCGAGCCGGTGGGCATGGCTATAGAAAACATAATCTTATTTTGATTGGCTGAAACATTGGTGACTCTATTAACAAGAACATTACTCAGCTGCGTAATAGTTCCTGGTGTAATTGTCGTACCAGTCGTAACCTGTAATTTCGTGGGATCATAAGTCAAGTTTACTATATCGACAACTCCAATTGGCTGTAGGGTCGGATTACTAAGCATAATGTCAACAGGAAAAGTCTGATTTGTTATGACTGCTTGAGAAGGTGGACTCAAAGTTAGCCTAGTATCAACAGTCGCCGCTTGTGGCGAAATTGAACCACTTTGAACAGTAAAAGATACAAAAATCAATAAAGCAATTGAAAAAACTAGCAATCCTCCCAAAACCACATACTTTCGCATATTCCTCCTAATTATTAATAAATAGTAATATTTCTTAGTTCCCCGATTGACTCCAATTCGAATTCATTATTGCGTATTCTTCTCCTAAAATATATCCATCTCCATTTAAATCCAATGTGGTATTGGCTGTGGTATAAGTTGGGTATGTAATAGTGGCTCCGTCTCCAGTATTAATTGACAAATCATTATCAGAACTAAGGAAATTGCCACCACGTAATTGGTTTGCTAGGGTGATCGTCATACCATTTTCCAAAGCAGCCGTATAACCGGAATAGAGATAATTATTTATCTTTAGATGAAACTGATAAGTACTGCCGATTGTCGCACCCGGCCAAGTGACACCAGAGATTGAACCGGTGAAAGTCGTATTATTATTTGTTTGAACGGCAATATCATCTTTTCGATACAATGGAGCCGCCGGGTCTCCAGCAGGTTTAATTGAAGTCCATGGGTTGGGGGTAGTTGCATAAATAACTAATGATGCGGTCTTAGAGTAGTTTCCTGGCTGAGCAAGCCCTTGTGCCTGAAAACTTAGATTAAGATTAAAGGTGGCATCAGTAATCGTGGTGGTTACAGTATTGCTCTCTACCGTATAAGTGTTAAGTGAGGCATCCTGAAAAGTAACTGTTGCTTTATTGGAAATAGTTGTTTCGCCGGCTGCTTGAAATTTTAGTTTACCACTTTTGGCCAGGTAACCAATAATAATTGCAGCCGCAACTAAAGTGACAACTATCAATATGCCATAAGCTAGTTTTTTCTTGGAGTTAAAAAATTTTATCATTTTTTCCCTTTAACGAATGCCTATATTTAATATACAACTATATTGAAAATATTTAAATAGCTTTTTAATTTAATACGAAATCAGCGCCTGTTACAGTTTCTAAAATATCAATTGGATTAGAATTATTCTCTAAGGCAATCATGCTGCAATCCGCCTTGCCGCCCTTAGTAAAGTCGGGATTTAGTCTTGCCTGACCTGCCGCAAGAACCTGAAATTTAACAGTAGCAATAATACCATTTACTGATTGGGATTTAGAACCAAGATTTACCGCTGAAGAAAATTTTATTTTTCCGGCATTTTCATCCACCAGATTAAATAAAACATTTGGTAGTATATCACCCTTATCAATTTGAACACCTGCTTTGACACTATCCCCATCAACTACCTTTAAAAGTTTTGGATCATAATTTAAGGCCATAAGGTCAACGACCTGTATCTCTTTCCCTTGGCTATTGGCCAAGATTTTTACATCAAAAGTCGAACCTACTTTATAAGTGCCAGAGCTGGGGCTAAGCATTAGACTCGGCTTGTCCCCTGTTGTCGTGTCCTCTGTTGTCGTGCCAGCTTGACTTGAACCTGTTATAGTACCACTAGTCGAATTTGTTGGCGTTCCTGAGCCAGAAGTCCCAGCAGCAGAACCGGTTTGAGTTGTTGTGCCACTGTCAGCATTTGTCTTATCTGCTGGTGTACCAGAATTGTTTTTATTCGAAAACTTCTGAGTAAATTGTTGAAGAATATTCTTTTCTCCTGTGTTGCTGGCTGTATCACTTTCCAAACCAAAAAACAGCACAATGCCTATTATGAGAACCACAGCGACAATACCACTGATTAAAATAACATTTCTTTTCAACCCATCTCCTTTTATCTTTTGAATTAGTCTGTTTTAACTTATGTATATATTGTAACACAAATTTTAATTTTCAAACATCTTGTCAAATTCCGCACCCTCAATTGTCTCTTCTTTGACCAGTTTAGCGGCTATTTTTCTGAGCAAAACTTTATGCTTTTTTAAAACTTCCAAGGCGCGGATTTCGCCTTTTTTGAGTAAATTTGCCACCTCGTCATCGATTTGGGAAGCTTTTTGATCAGAATAATTGCGATGTTCACCTAATTCTCGTCCTAGAAAAACTGCTTCATCTTTTTCGCCCAAGACGACTGGGCCAAGCTTATCAGACATACCATAAACAGTTACCATATCTCGAGCAATTTTGGAGGCCCGACGCAAATCACTAGAAGCTCCGGTTGTAACTTCATTGAAGATTAATTTTTCAGCTACCCAGCCACCCAATAAAGCGGCTATTTCATCTTCAAATTTAGCTTTAGTATGCAACCGGCTATCTTCAGTCGGCATTGACCAAGTATAACCCAAGGCCGAACCGCGAGAGATAATAGAAATTTTATGAATTGGATCGCAATTTGGCAATATTTTTCCCACAATGGCATGCCCTGCTTCATGAATAGCGGATATTTCTCTTTCTTGATTAGATAAAAGATGAGATTTGCGTTCCGGACCAAGAATTACTTTTTCAATTGCCGAGTTAAGCTGTGACTGATGAATCTGTTTTAAGTTTTCCCGCGCTGCCAGAATAGCGGCTTCGTTCATCACATTTTTCAAATCCGCTCCAGACAACCCTGGGGTTGTTCGAGCAATCACCGACAAATCAGCGTCCTTGGCCAAGGGTTTATTGCGACCATGAATATTTAAAATCTGCTCTCGTTCATTTTTGTCAGGCACGTCAATAACGACGCGGCGGTCAAAACGGCCTGGACGCATTAGAGCTGGATCAAGTACATCGGGACGATTAGTCGCAGCCATCACAATCACTCTGGTGTCTGTTTCAAATCCGTCCATCTCCACTAAAATTTGGTTTAAAGTCTGCTCTCTCTCATCGTGAGAACCGCCTAAACCTGTGCCACGTTGACGACCAATGGCATCAAGTTCATCAACAAAAAGTATAGCTGGCGCATTGCGTTTCGCCTTTTGAAACAAGTCACGCACCCGAGCTGCTCCGACGCCGACAAACATTTCCACAAATTCGGAAGCAGAGATCGAAAAAAATGGCACTCCTGCCTCCCCTGCTACCGCCCGAGCCAAAAGAGTCTTACCTGTTCCTGGAGGACCGATCAAGAGAACACCTTTAGGAATTTCCGCACCTAAGTTACGAAATTTACCCGGACTTTTTAAAAATTCCACCACTTCCATTAGCTCTTGTTTTGGCTCTACTAACCCAGCAACATCGGCAAAAGTCGTTTTTTTGCCACCGGGATTAAAGAGTTTAGCTTTAGCTTGACCAAAATTCATGGCCTTCATATTGCCACCCTGCGCCTGACGAAACATAAAGAATACAAATCCACCGATCAACAAGAAAGGCAACAAAATACTCAATAGAGTTGGCCAGATTGAACCTTTATCCGGGTTTTTAACATCAATAGTGACATTTTCGGGTGTAATCCCGTAATCTTTAAGATTAGCATCGGATTCTTTATAGGCCTGTTCCAAATTACCGTTTTTTAGTTCAGCCGTGATTAAATTGTTTTCCACCACAATTTTTTGCACTTGGCTTGACTTGATATCTTCGGCAATTTGAGAAATATTAACTTGAGTCGGTTTTTTGCTCGTCGGAATAAAAAAACTAGCGACCAACAAAAGTACTACTATAGTAACGACAAAATAAAAAATATTACGGGTAAGATTTTTCATGAAATTGGTTCCTTTGGTTTAATAAATAATTGGCTCTGGTTGGATTTGAACCAACGACCGCATGCCAACCTTCGGTTGGCGACCTTTTTTCGGGCTTTGCCCGAAATTTTAAAAATTTGGTGGCAGTAGAAGGATTTGAACCTTCGACCTCGGCCTTATGAAGACCTCGCTCTACCACTGAGCTATACTGCCAAATTTTTAATAGATGAAGACCTCGCTCTTTCACCGTCAGGTGATTCAGATAATCTGATCTCCCCTGAGCTACCCAAGCCTATTACCAAAAGAATCATGAATACAGAATTAAGAATAAGGAATAAATCCAAATATCCTTGATTCCAAATTCATGATTCTATATCCTGTTAATTTGGTAGCGGGGGCAGGAATCGAACCTGCTGTCCCAAGGTTATGAGCCTTGTGAGATACCGGTTCTCCACCCCGCGAAATTGCCGGTATTTTTATTTTACCAATAAAGTTTACAAATATCAAGAGAGCGGCCTTAGCGGCCGCTCTCCATGAGAGAAATTAAGCTGTTTTTTTATGTTTTAAAAAGATAAAGGTTAAATAACCGGCAATTACCAGTATAATGAAACCTAACGCACCAATCAGGTAAAGCGGGTTAATTTTTAGGTTGTTCAAAAAACCTAAGCTACCCATTATTTTATCTTGAGCTTTAATAATATCCTTTTTATTGACCGTAATACTTCCGAGATCTAATTTTTCAGTATTTCCCCATTTGTCCGAAGCAGTTATAACAACCGGGAAATTTCCAATATTATTCAATATTACTTCTTTAGTAAACGTCTTTTCGCCATTATTTTGCTCATTAGCAGCCGATTCGGCCAAGTTAATCTTTTGATCGTCAACTTCAGCAAATAAGTTTTGAACTTGTCCAGTAATAGTCGCCTTAAATGTTATCTTCTCGCCAGAAAAAATCTTATCGGTAGAAAGATAAGTTTTATCCTTAATTAGGACGAATTGTTTGGCAGTATTGGAAACTACAGGAGCGGCTTCTTGAACTTTTTCCACATTGGAACCGACAGGTTGATTTAAATCATTTTCAATTTGGGTCTGAACGGTTGACACTGATTCCACTTTGGCCGGAGCTTCGAGCGTACCAGGATTGATTGCGCCAAACATTTGCACCACCACCGCTGTTTGCGCTCCTTTGTAGTCACCATAAACAATAGCAACACCAATATCATGAAAGTTTTCATTTAAGACATTAGCTCTGTGGCTTGGCGAATTCATCCAGGCAGTCATTAACTCTTGTCCCTCGGTATAGCCAATGGCCAAGTTTTCACCAGCATAATTGTAGTTATAGTTAGCATCAACAATAAAATCCCATGGAGTCTTGCCAGATGGCGCGGTATGGGAAAAATAGTCATTATTAATCATGTCGTTGGCCTTTGAGAGCGCGGCATCAGTTAATTTGGCATTGGTTTCCAGAGAACCTAAACCATTTTGATTACGACTGGAGTTAGTTAATTTAACCACTTCTGAAGCTGAAAAAGCATGTGCTTGACCAAAGCCTAAGCCCACCAATCCAGTGAAGGTAATCAGATAAATTGTTAGTTTAATGTATTTCACGTCCCCTCCAAGAGACTTCATTTTTTTAAGACATTGTAATATTATATCAGATTTTGCGGCCTAAGTCAAGTCTTAACAAAATTAGCCCGCACGGGCTACTAAACCTAAATAAGGCCTGAAAAGCAGAATTAACTGAAGAAAAGTTGCCACCATTTCCGCCAATTAGGACTATTATCACTAACGTCTAAGTCCGACACTAGTTCTTTTTCAGCAAGAGTTTCTTCTTGATAATTTTCATAATTTTTAGTCGGAACAGCCACCACTTTTTCGCCCGGTTTTTTTAATCCTAGTTTCTGTCGAGCCTCAACTTCACGAAAGCTCTCTGATCGGTAATAAAGGATTAAGTTTTCAAAATCCCGATTTTGTTTTTCTAAGTTAGCAATTTGCGTTTGGGTATTTTTGATATTTTGGTTTAACTGCCAGTTAAACCAAACAGATCGACCCAAAATAATTAGCACATACAAAATCAAAAAATAAATTAACATCTTATTTAGGAGTCCGGGAATTCTTAAATTTTGGAATGTTTGCCACATAAGTTAATGATACCAAAAAACCGCCTCAGATGAAAATCATCAGCGGTTTTTTGTTTTAAAAAATTCAAAGTCACCATCGATCAGTTTTTTTGACTTTAGTTTCTTTTTCCGAATCTTCTTTACGCGCCATCCACCATTCGTAGCCATAATAGCCGCCAATGGCAGCACCGGCCGCAATGACGAGAATAGAGATAGCAACCAGAAGTCTATTCCAATTATTGGTCTGTTCTGGTTTTGGTTCTTCAACCGGTTTTGGTTCTTCAACCGGTTTAACAGTTTCATTCTTCTGTTTTGTCACTGAATTACCAATTTTCCCCTGGACTACAGCTGCAGTCTGATCAATCTGACTTACAGCCGCTTTAGGGGTTATTTCTTTCGGTTGAACTAATTTAGAAACGGAAGTTACAGTGACTAATACTTTTTCGGTCGTGCTAGTTAAACCTGACGGAGACACGGCCGCTAAACGATAATTATATGTTCGCCCGGCTTCCACATTTTTGTCGATGAAGGAAGTGGAATTTTTACCAGCATGACCAATCAAATCTCCCTTAAATATCTCATAGCTGGTCGCACCTTTAACTTTAGCCCAGCTCAAACGCACCAATCCGTTTTCTGAGTTAGCAGCCAGTTTCGGCATATTGGGACGAGTATAATCCACCTTAATGGATTTGGATTTAACCGATTCCTTTGTGCCATTGGATTCCGCATAATAATATAGTACGTTTTCACCTTTCCAAGCTTTGATCCGTCCTTCGTATTTGTTCCAGGCGCCAGATGCAGTATTCCATTGGTAATAAATTTTGCCTTTTTGAGTAGTTTTGAGCTCAATTAAGGTCACTTTATTAAACCAACCATTGTTTCCGCCTGGCACTTCCGGAATTGTCGCTATATTCGTAACCGGTAGTTTCTTCTGAGATGCAAGTGATTTCTGCGGTGCAATAAATTGCAGTGGTAAAGCGACAAAAATGATACACAATAAAACAAAAACTTTACTAAAAAATTTGCTCATTTTTCTCCTTTTAATTGTTAAAATTCCTTCGAATACGCTAAAAAGGGCTTCCAGCCCTCCCTTTAAAAAAGCTCCTTTTTAAATTTCTGTCTGTAGTCCTAGCCCCAGAGTGGGCCTAAAACCTCGCTCCGAAATGCGAATTGTCCCGTCACATAACTTTTAGTTTTGATTCGGGATAAACTAAACTTAGATTAGCAGATACATAAGATTAACGCAAAAATGTCAAGAGTGTTTAGACACAAAAATACGCCCATAAGGCGTATTTAAGCTAAAATTTTCTTTAAGATTACTGAGCAAATTGAATTGTCTGGGCAACTGCGTAATAGATGGCCGATCGATCAGAAGAATCTTTCAATGAATTTTCATCGCCGCTAAAAGTAAAAATAAAGATTTGAGTTCCTTTCTGTACATAAATACTCATCTGAGCGCAACCGACTCCGCCGCAGGCGTTGACCGAGGCGGCAGTTGGAATTGACTTAATTGCATCTTGTCCGGCGACTTTAATTGCTTGATGATTAAAAATCAAATGATTATCTTGAGTATCTTTTAATTCGTTTTGAACAGCGAAATTTTCCAGAGTTAAATTTTGAGGATTGTTTCTTGAGCCAATATTCATACCACCTGAGTCCATTGGACCGGCCATTAATTCTCCTGGCGCGTTGCCATCTTCGGGACTATAGATAGTAATATCGGTTAGATCTTCATCAATAATATAATAATTTGAGGGATATTTAACTGAATATTTGAATTGACTGTTGGTAAACGTTTTCCAACTGGCTGTAGAAATTGCTGCCGTTTGGTTAGTGCCGTTGGATGGGACCTTACTTTTATTCTGAGAAGTTCCGCCAAAACCAGAATTATAGCTATTAGCAGGTTTAGTGTTCTGATTTTGGCTTTTTTGATAAAAATAGACCGCAAAATAAATACCAGCGCCAAGTACTACTATTATAAGTACGATCCAGAGCCACGGCGCTACCGCCTGGTTTTGAGTTGGTGCAACGCTCGGCTGAGGCTGCATTGTCGGATCTTGATTCATTTCCCCTCCTAAAGAGAATTAGATAATATTTACAATGATTTAGTTTTACACATATTTTGTTGGCAATAACAGAATGGGTTTTTCACTGGAGCACCCCTTTCAGGGCTGTAACCGGGATGACTTTTTATATAATCAATCTTCTGTTGATAAGATTCTGGTGTCAAACAACTACCAGCAATATCAAAGTATTTACAGTCGCTGTTTTTGGCACAAATATTATTAATTTTATCTCCTGTAGTAATACTTTTATTCTGATTAAAAATCATATTATTAGACCACAAATAGTAAAAAATAGCACCCAGTACTACTATTATAAGTACAATCCAAAGCCATGGTTTTATTAAGCTATTACGAGTTGGTGCAACGCTCGGCTGAGGCTGCATTATTGGATCTTGATTCATTTCCCCTCCTGAAGATAATTTTTACTTCACTGTTAAAGTATAGCACTAAAATATTTTTAAATAAATTGATTTCTGAGGATTTTTATTGTAAAATAAGGTTAGAAAAAGAAATTTGCGCGAATAGCTCAGCGGTATCCAGACACTTCGTGTCATAGAGCGGCGTCTTTTCTTTTACGGTTTGCGAGCATAGCTCAGTGGTAGAGCAAGCGTCTTATACACGCTCGGTCGTAGGTTCGAATCCTACTGCTCGCACCACAAAATCACCGTTTAATCTTGACAATAGGTGATTTTTTTGATATAATATTATAATGTCTTTAAAATAAAGATATACTATAAAAACGAGGGGACGATGACTCAAAAATCTATCGACAAACAAAAAAATAATTTAAAGGAAGGGGCAAATAAAAAAGCTCTCTCTTTCGCTATTAAACTCTTTGTTCTAATTTTGGTCCTCGGTCTTTTGACCACTGGATTCTTTGAACTTAACCGTCGAATGAAAGACAAGATTTATCCTAAGGTTAAAATTGCCGGATTCAATATGGGCGGAAAAACTCAAGGCGAAGCCATTAAAATTGTTTCCGACTATATGCAAACCCTAAATAGCCAGGGGCCAGAACTCATTTTTGAAGATAAAATCTATAAAAATCGTCTTGATCAAATGGGCGTGACATTCGAAACAGAAACATCTATCAAGCTCGCTTATGAATATGGTCGCGAGGGTGACCTAAAACAACGTGCCAATGATATTTATAACTTGGCCCTTTATGGTAAAGAATTTGACATTTTGCCTACTGTTGACGAAAAGCAGCTTAATGATTACTTGGGAAAAATTGCCGAAGTCATTTCCGCCGGCGCGGCTAATGCCACATTAAAGTACGAAAATAACCAGATTGTCCTCTACTCGGCTAAATCTGGTCGAGGCTTAGATAAAGGCAAACTTAAAACTGATTTAATTGATTTTATTAATAAAAAAACTAATTCAAAAATCAATTTGGTTACTTCTGAACTTTCCCCTACTTTAACTGAAGAAGGCACACTGGATGCCAAAGCTCAGGCCGAAAAATATTTAAACTCTGCTCCGATTGTTCTTAAATACAAGAAAGACGATTATACAATTGGTAAAGATAAAATTGGCTCATGGCTCGAATTTAATGAAAATGGTAACAAACTTGTCACCGAAATCTCTCAGGATAAACTTGGAAGTTATGCTGGCTGGATCAATAATCAATATAAAATTGAAAAAGTTGACAAAGAAGTTTTAGATGGGACCAGTAAAATTCTTAAACAAGGTCAAGACGGTCTTGAAGTTGATACAGCTGCATTGAAAAAAGATATTTTAGCCCGTATTTACAGTGGAACACCTGGCGACGCAATTGATATTGTCACTAAAGACGTGCCCATGGGCGAAGTGGTTATCTATCCAGAAGCTATGCCTGGACGCTTTTCTAGCAAATATATTGATATTGATATTAGTGAACAAACTTTAATCGCTTTTGAAGGCAATAAGGAAGTGAATCGTTTCTTGATTTCTTCAGGAACTTGGTCACATCCGACCCCGACTGGACAGTTCTATGTTTATGATAAAAGCCGCGTGACCCGTATGCGTGGTGACGGTTATGACTTACCCGGTGTTGAGTGGGTTAGTTGGTGGTCTGGAGACTATTCAATTCATGGTACCTATTGGCACAATAACTTTGGCCACCGCATGAGCCACGGTTGTGTCAACGCTTCCAATGCCAATGCTGAATGGATTTACAATTGGGATGATATTGGTACTCCAGTGTACGTCCATGATTAAACAAATTTAAATATTTTGTGCCGATAAGTTTTATCGACACAAAAAGACTCCCGGATCCCCTCCTGGGAGTCTTTTTGTTATAAGAATATAATAATTATTAATTAATTACTTTGAAAGTAGAAATAATTTGGTTAAATTGATTATACCAATTCTGAGTAATAGAATCGGTTTTTTTATTAACTAAATCCATATAGAATTGACCTATCTGACCATCTTTCCAGTAATAGAATGAATCATTTGAAGATTTAGAGACCTCAAAATACTGTGGATTATTCTTCACAAGTTCTGTGTTATCATTATAGCTCAAAGAAATTACTATTCGATATTCGCCTTTATAAATAATTGCCATTAAAGCAATATTATCAGCTGAAGTGTCAAAGGAAGCGCCGTAAAATTGAGTTTTGCCGACAGCTCCATCAATTTTTAATAATTTTATAGATTCCGTAACTGTCCATCCTGTTCTGACAGTGGTTAACCCTGATTCCAACGCTGCTTTATCTTCTATTGCTTCTTTTGTTCCCCAAGCAGAAGGC
>Ga0247841_10001852_pt1 | contig 44448 bp, 35 predicted proteins | sample LaCruzMarch2015__2_FD_192410 | JGI IMG/M metagenome (GOLD analysis project Ga0247841, IMG submission 192410) | Freshwater microbial communities from meromictic Lake La Cruz, Castile-La Mancha, Spain - LaCruzMarch2015_18m | ecosystem: Environmental > Aquatic > Freshwater > Lake | place: Spain... | reverse complement strand
TTATTATTATTAAATATAAGGTCAAGTTCAACCAAGCTCTTTATTGAGTGCAATTACACTTATGATAAGAAAAAATGGAAGTGTACCATTTTTTTGTAAATGGGTGTAATAATTAATCAGTATTATTTTTAAAATGATAATGATAAAAAGAATTATAAAATATATTATTTTTATTCCGATACACAAATTTATTATAAATAGACTTATAATAATATTTGTATTTAGAATAATAGTCTTTTAATTTAACAATAAAATTCCATTTATTGAAGTCATTTAACATATAAAAAATAAAATTTAAATAATATTCATGACTATATTTAACTTTATATCTATTTCTATTTATTTTTTGATTTAATTTTTTAATTTCAATTAAATGCAATTTTATAATTCTTTATTAAACAATACATGAAATACATATTAAGACTAGAATATATTAGTGATATATACTTTTTTATGTTTAAAATACAAATATTTTATATGTGTATTTTTATAGTTAAATGAATTCAAAATTAATAGAATTATGTTTAATAGAAATTAATAAATTAAATCAAAGTATAGATAGAAAAAGATATAAACCTAAATATACTGATGAATATTATTTAAATTTTATTTTTTATATATTAAATAACATCAATAGATTGAGTTTTATTACTAATTTAAAAAATTATAATTCTAAATTTAAATTTCATTATAAAACAATTTATAATAAGTTTTTTATTTTGGAGTAAAAAAAAAATTATCAAATTTATCAATCATTTGTAATAAAAATAATTTTATTCATTCGGTTGAAGTATTTTATTTAAAAACTAAAAATGATAATTATAATACTGTTGTTCATGATTTTAAAATGGTTTATCAATCATTAAAAAAAGTTAATATGAATAATAAATCAAAATATTTTAATTTATTAGGTGATAAAGCCTATAAAACTAAAGAAATTTTTAAATTAAATAATAAAAATATAAAAATATTGACCCCTCTAGATAAGATAAATCGAATAGTTTAATAAAAAATGTGTTTAAATAAAGTTTATTATTATCTAAATGCTTGTTAAAATTTAACAATTTATTATTAATACCGTTATTAACACTTATACTTTTAAATTACATATATACTTTATTATATTATTACTTGTCTATATACTTTATTATATATTATTATTTGTCTATATACTTTTTATATATTATTACTTACATATATACTTTTTATATATTGTGTGTCATATATACTTTTATTACATTATTTGTTATATATACTTTTCTTATTTCACATATATTGAATAAAAATTGAATAAAATATTTAATAAAAATGATGCCAATTCTAATTGATACAATGGATAAAAGATTAGAAAAAATAAAAAAAGAAATAAAAGACATAATTGATATAAAAGATGAAGAAATAGAAATTATATTGGATTCTTATGAAATTGATTCTGATTGTTATAATTTTATAAAATCCAAAGATGAATCGTGGTTTAATTTATTTTATAAATTATTAGAAATATATTTAAAAAATTCAAATAATATTGATGAAGCTATTAGTGAGATAAAATTATATGAAAAAAATAATTTATATCAATCATTCATAAAATTTATTTGTGAAGAATTTAAAAAAAATACATTTAATGATCTTATAAAAATAGATGATAATACAAATAATAAAATTAATAATACAGGTGATACACTAAATAATACAAATGATATTATTGAAATAGAGCAAGAAGAATTAATTAAATTTGAAGGTTTGCGTAAAAATCAACAAATGGCAAGAGAAAACAATATAAAAAATAATTTTAGTTCGGGTATTCATAATCAAATAACAGGTTCAGGTAAATCAATAATAATCTTATTAACAATTAATGATCATTATGAAAAAGATATTGAAAAAAATAAAGGCAAGATGTATATTTTAACATGTCCAAGAATTGAAGTATTAAGAAATATGTTTTTTCAAAAAAATTTAAATGATGAATATGTGATAAATGAAAAAAATAAAAATTTTTGGAAAAAAAATAAAATAATAAATTTGGATAATTTTAAAATCATTGATAAAATAAATAATAAAAATAAAAAAATAAAAATTTCTAAAAATAAACCAAATATCCTAATAGTAAATACAGATTTTTTAAAAATTTTAGATAAATTAAATCTTTTAAACTATAAAAACATAAATTTGGTGTTATTTGATGAATGTCATGGTATTAGTGCTGAAATGTTTTATTCGTTATTGGAAAAAATTAAATTTGTTCATTTAATTCATATCATTGGTTTTAGTGCTACACCTTTAAGAGATAATGCGGAAGAAAAAGTAAAACATATATTCTCATCAAGTTTAAAAAAAATACCAAATCCAAAATTAAACATTTTATCAAATTATGATTTAATTAATGCTATATGTGATAATATAATATTACCTCCTTCATATACTATTATAGAAATAAATAAAACTTGCAATAAAAAAATAGGTAAATCTAACAAAGATATAACTGAAAAAACTATTAAAAATAAATTAAAAATTTTACCTTATAAAAAAATTATATGCTGGTGTAAGACTATAGTCAAATTGAAAGAATGGTATATATTTTTTACTAAACGTTTTCCAGAACTGAAAGTATATTGTTCTACATCAAAAGACAATGAACATAAAGAATTAAATACAGATTTTGATAAATTTTGTAATGCAGAAAATAATTCAGTTTTATTATGTGTTAATAGATGTAGAGAAGGTTCAGACATTAAAAATTTAGATTGTGGAATATATTTGGACAATGTAAAAAAAAGAAGTACATTGGTTTCAATTCAAACGGTTGGAAGAATATTAAGACCAGATAAAAATAAATTAAAATCTAATGGTTATATGATAGACACATTTATAAATGAAGGTAAAATTGAAATTGAATTATTGACGGCTCAAAAGGTTTTAACATATTATGAAAAAATATTGGGTTTGACTGATGATGAAAATTATAAAGGATTAATCGAAATTTATCACAAAATGAAAGAAATTTGTTCCAACACAGAATATGACGATAAAACTAAAAAAATTAAAATTAAAATTGATAATAATCTTAAACATGATACAGAAATAAAATTAGAATTAACAACAAAAACTTTTAATTGGGTTAATTTTAAAAATAAATTAGAAAAAATAATTGAAAACAATTTTGGTATTAGTAAAGAACAAAAATTTAAATTAATTATTGACAAATTAAAAAAAATAAATAATTTTGACAAAGAAAAAGATTTCTGGAAAACATATGAAAAATTAAATCATGATAAATTTGAATTACCAACAAAAATAGTATTTTATGATGAATTTAAAGAATATTTTGATTCTATATCTTGGTTTGAAATTATGAATTTTGACACCTCTTGTTATTACAAAACTATTCCCCAATGTAAAAAAGCAATTTATAATTTATTTGATAAATTTTCTGGTGTTAAAATTACACAAAAAATATATGATGATTTAAGAACTTACGATAAAAAATTACCACCTTTTCCAAAAGAATATTTTAAAAAAGATAAATTCACTTCTATTGAAAAAGAATTTGAAATTAATTTTGAAGAATATCTTGATAGTATTTTTATTTAAAAATTATATTTGTTTAAAAAATTGATTTAAATATTATATATGTATTTCATAGATTAATTCTTATATAATCATATAATGTCATCACAAATAACTAAAGAAGATTTATTAAATTTTACTCATCAATTACATTGTCAATTGAGAAGTTCTAAGGGTATTAAATTAACTGGATTACCTGCTTTAAATGAAATTGAAAATATATTATTTTTTAGATTTATTGAAGAAATTAAAGATATTACAGGAATTCCAGATGAATATAAATTTACAACTATATGTGAAAAATATGCTACAGATGAAAAAATAAATGAGGATAAAAAAATACCATATTTAGGTGATAGAAATTGTTTCAAATTATGGTGCGAATTTTATGATATTACAGATAAAAATTGTGTGTTGTTTAAATATCTTGGCAATCAACAAATTAAAAAATATATTAAAAGTTCTATTAGCAAAGTTTCAGCTTTTGTTGAAAAAAAAGAAGCTTGTCAAACTATTCAAATATTGTTTAATATGGTTTATAATAAATTTAAAAACATCACTTTTGATTCAAAATTTTATGATATGTTTGGTGCTGCTCATGAAGAATTTAAAACTAATGAACATGGAAATGGAGGAAAACATACTGGACAACATTTTACACCAATGGACATTAAAAAACTTGTTGTAGAAGAATTAGATATTAAATCAAATGAAATTTATTATGAACCTTGTGCAGGAACTGGAGGATTTATTCATACTTTTGATAAATATATTAGAGAAAAAGAAGGTGATGAAAAAGCAAAAAAATTTAAATCAAATATTTATGCTAATGAATGTAATCCAGAAATGATTAAACCACTAATGATAAATATGTTATTACATAATATTCCAGTTGATAATATTCATGAAGAAGATTCTTTATCTTATTCAAATATTGTTGAGATGAAAAATAAAGTTGATGTTATTGGAACTAATTATCCTTTTGGTATGTCTAATACTATTGATTTAAATGATTATCATGAAGAAAAAAATTACTGGGGTTGTTTAATCAAAGGAAAAAATGTCATTAAAAATTCTTCTGGACAATTTATCATTCATATTTATAATAGTTTAAAAGATGGAGGAAGAGCAGGATTTGTTTCAGATCGTGGAATTATTTTTAATGGTGATGATAAATCATGGGAAGCAACTTTAAGAAAATTTCTTATGGATAATACTAATCTTTATAAAATTTGGTTATTACCTACTGGGGTTTTCCCTTATACCAGTTTTGCTACTTGTGTTATTTTTATTAAAAAAGGAGAAAAAACAAAACAAGTAAAAATTTATGAAGGGAAATTTAAAGATGATAAGAAAAAAACAGGTCTTTATATTGAAAAAGAACCTCTGAAAATTTTTGATAGAAAAGAATTAAAAGCTAATGGTTATTCACTTAAATTAGAAGAAAAAAAAGAAGAATTGAAAAAAGGGTGGGTTAAATTAGGTGATGTTATTGAATTACAACCTAAATCAAAACATAAAGCATCAGAAGCAACAGATGATGGAAAATATAATTTTTACACTTCTTCTGTTCAAATTAAAAAATCTAATTACAATGATTATATAGATGAATGTATAGTAATCGGTTCAGGTGGTAATGGTTCATTATTTATTGATAAAAATTTTAGTTGTTCAGCAGACAATTTTATTTTTAAACCAATCAATGTTAATTTAAAATATATATATTATTATTTAAAAATAAATTTCAATACTTTGTATGAATTATATAAAGGTGGAGGATTAAAACATTTATCTCAAGTAGATTTAAAAGATTTTCAAATACCTTCAATATCATTGGAACATCAGGAAGAAATAGTTAAATTTTTAGATGAACAGTTTGAATTATATGATATTAATCAACTAACCAAAGGAATTAAAGATATTCAATTATTTGATTTGTTATTAAATAAAAATTATGATTTATTTGCGGATGTCCTCCATTTAATTTATCGTAAAATGGAATTGGATGTCCTCCAAAAGCAGATGGAAAAAGATAAAAAAGCTGTTTTTAATTTGAGCTTATCAAATATGAACACCAAAGAATATAAATTAGGGGATATTGTTGAATTTAATATTGGAGGCACACCATCAACAAAAAATTCAGATTATTGGGATGGTGAATATAATTGGTGTTCAATATCTGATTTAAATGGTTCATATATTGAAAACACAGAAAAAAAAATAACAAAAAAAGGAATTGAAAATAGTTCGGTTAAATTAATTGAAAAAAATTCTATAATGGTTTCATTTAAATTAAGCATTGGAAAAGTTGGAATTGCTAAAAAAGATATGTATTGTAATGAAGCAATAATGTTTTTTAAACACGAAAATGAATCAACAAATAAATATTTGATGTATTATTTTAATTATATTAATTTTTCAAAAGGATTGACAGGAGGATGTATTGGTACTGGTTCATTAAATAAAGATATACTAAAAAATTTAATTATACCTATACAATCAATGAAAGAACAAGAAGTGTTAGTTAAACAAATAGAATCTATTGAAAAAGATCAAAAAACGCATTTAGAATATGCAAAAATAATTCAAAGTAAAATTGATATGATTGAAAATATTATTAATAAACAAAATAAAATTTCATTAGATGAAAAAGATAATGAAAAAAATAATGAAAAAGATAATGACAAATATGATGAAGATAGTTCAAAAATAGTCAAAAGAACAAAAAGTACTAAAAGTAGTAAAAGTAGTGAAAGTAGTAAAAGTACTAAAAGTAGTAAAAAAATTATCAAAGAAGAAACATATGATGAAGAAGAGATAATTGATGAAGAAGATATAATTGAAGAAAAACATAAAGTTAAAAAAAACAAATAAATTAGGATATAATTTACATAAATTTTTCAAATAATTTTTTTAATATTTCATTATTCATTTTATATAAGTCGAAACTAAAATAGTTTTCCCCATACAAATATTCTTTTATATTCAACTGTTCTATATAATATTTAAAATCATTTTCTTCAAGTCTAATATCATTAGTGTTTTTTATAGATATTGAAATACCTGAAATGGTGTTGTCTACCTTGTATGTATCATTTATATTATCATATGGTGTATGTGCGTTTGGTTCTATTTTGCATATATTGTATTCATGATAATATAGTTTTAAAAAAATACAAAAATAATTTGACATTTGTTTATTATATTCATTTGCTATTGAATATTCACCTATTGTAATTTTAAAAGATTTGAAGTATGGAGATAATCTATAACCAGATTGAACAATGTGCGAATCAAATAATTCTTCAATCACTCCATTTATATCATTTATTTTATATTTATCATTTTTGTTATTTTCATTAATTAACTCAAAATATCCATAAAATAAATGATACTCATTTTTTGTGTTTTTAATATATACATACGCATTAGATTTCATACATTCATTCTAATCATAAACAATTGAACTTGTATTAAACATATTTTTTGGTGGTGAAAATATGTGTATATTTAAATAGTCATATGTAGGAAAAATATTTTTTATTTCATTAACATTTTCACAATAAAATATTCTATTTTTAATTTTATAATAACTATTAGAAAATGTATAAAAATAATTAATATAATAATTATTATATTTATCATTATTATTAAAATCTTCTAATAAATTTATAATTCCATCAATTTCCTTAAGTTCATCTTCATAATTTTTTATTATTAAATCTAATTCATCATTTGGTTTAATTTTATATAATGATATACTTGCTTTTTTTGTTTTATGTTTTTCATTATATATTTTACTATTTTTTTTAAAATTTTTTTGTGTTTTATTTTTTTACTTGTAGTGTAAAACAAATTGTTTCATTTCATTATTTTCACATATAAAATCAATACCTTCATATATTTTTATATGGAAATCATTTGTATAACTTAATGGTCTATGTTTTATTTCTTTTTCCTTATCATGTTTGATATTTGAATTTTGTATTGTATAAAGTAAAAATTTAATTTGTTCAGCAAATATTTTTAATTTATCTAGTTATATTCTTATATCACACATAATTTTATATATAATAATATGATACAATAATTATATATTTTTATTTAATTTTAAATTTTAAATATAGTGTAATTATCATGAATGAGATTTACATATCAAACGTAATTCATGATCATTTTAGTGACATTAATAGTATAGAAATTAGAGTTGACATTTCTAATTATATGGACAAATATAATATTTACAACAAAGGTATTTTTACAAAAACATAACATAAATACATATTAAGAACTTTATAAATGGGTAGTCTATTTTTAAACAACAACCAAACTATGCAAGGTGATGATGTATATGATAATACTGAATATATTAGACATATATACTTTTAAATGTTTAAAATTTAAATATTTTTATATGTATATTTTTTTTTATACTTAAATTTAATTATAAAATCATTTATAATTTTCATTTTAAATTAAATATGGTTCAGAAAATATTGTTATTAATTCTGAATATAAGAAAAAAGAAAATTACAAAATTATCAATTATTTGTAATAAAAATAATTTTATTCATTCTGTTGAAGTATTTTATTCAAAAATGATTTATCAATTATTAACTTTTTTAATAATTGATAAATCAAAATATTTTAATTTATTAGGTAATAAAGCCTATAAAACTAAAGAAATTTTTAAATTAAATAATAAAAATATAAAATATTAATACCAGATTAATCAAATAATTTAATAAAAAAATTCCAATTATTAAAATAAAAACTTAAAAAGATAATAAAAGTAGAAAATGTTATAAATAAAATAAAAAGAAATCAAAGAGTAAAACAAGAAAAGTTCTAAATATAATCACTTATATGAGTTGGATTTATATAAGTTGTTTACACCTTTTTACATTTCAAACACTGTATTTTTGTATATCCACTCATCTTGTAATATAAAATATTCAAACAAATCACCATAATAAGGATTACAAATAACACAATTACAACCACACAATATTTCGTATTTTTCATCTAAATACTCATTTATGTCCATTTCAATAAATTTTTTTATGTTTTGTTTATACATTTGTTTTGTTTTTATTTTTCGCATATTATTTATTATATTGTCAACAAAATATATTTTTAATTTATCGGCATTTGAAATGTAAAAAGGTGTAATAAATAATTTAAGATGTTAATTGATAACAATTAACATTTTTCAAAATTACCTATATAAATATTAAAAAGTATATAAATACAATAATAAAAAAAATTTAAAAAATAAGAATTTATGTCTAATATATGCTACTATTATAAACTTTTTTATTTAAAATTGAGCATAGTTATCATAAATATTTCCAAAACTTTCCAATGGTTTGAGATCAGATTCTAAATATGATATTGCATTTGAATATGATGAATCACATTTATAAGTACATTTTGCACCATTACATTTTGGGGTTTTTGACAATTTTGATGTTTTGTTTTTTTTTGGTATTAAATTTGGATATTTAGGAACTGATGAACTGGATTTGTGTTGGTCATCTAAATAATCTGGTTCTTTTTGATATATTGGATTTGAGTAATTTGAATTATAATTTGTTGTTTTTTCTAAACTAGTTGAACTTGGTAAAATCACTTTTTGTTGATTTTGTTGATTTTGTTGTGCATCTGATTCTTGAGGAAGTGGAATATTTTTTGATCTCTCAATAATATTCAATACTTCTTTTGGATTAAAATCTGGATGGGTATCAATTGCTGTATTTATTTGTTTAGCCAAATAATCAGAATTTACTGATGGTAGTTGATTAGATGTTTGAGATATAGGTTGATATGTTGTTTTTTTATTAATTGAATTTAAATTTTTTTCAATTATTTCTTTTAATAATTCATTCATTGCACATTGAGTATCTGGATTAGATTGATTTGAACAAGACATATAATCATCATCAAATTTTCCTATCAAGTACAATATGAGATGTGAATATTTTGAATTATAAGGTGGTTCTTTAATTTTTGTACTAGATGCTATATTTTTATAAAATGCTTCTAGATTTGGAGATGTTTCATATATTATAGCAAAATATTCAACCATTTGTTTAATTTGTGATTCACAATAATTTGTCGGAATGTATGATAATATTTTAATAACACTATCTATTACTTTAATTTTATGTGGATTTGTGAGAGATGGTATTGTGAATGTGGAAAAAGATTTTGGTGGAATATCATATTGGGTTAATTCTTGATTAGTATCCAAATTACCAAAACTTTCAAAATATTCTATATCAGCTAAATTATTAAATGTTTCCTTCAACATTTCTGTTTCTGAACGATTTAATTTGGCTCTTAATTCTGGACTTAGTTCACGTTTAGTTACAAAAACAGGTTTACATAATGGTTCGTTTTTTGGAATTACATAAACATCATAATTATATATAAATATACCTATTATTATGATTATTAACATTAGAACTATATGTTTATTATTTATTTCAATCATTTATATATAACTTGTATATATTTTATTATTAAAAAAATTGAAAATAATATTAAATATTATATTTAATAAAAATTAATTTTAATAAATTATATATTTACCAATAATGTCAACTAGTTCTATTAATTATAATAATATTAATAAATCTCAAATACAAAATGAACAAAATGAACAAAATGAACAAAATGAACAAAATGAACAAAATGAACAAAATGAACAAAATGAACAAAATGAACAAAATGAACAAAATGAGCAAAATAAAATTAATCTTAAAAAAATAAAATACAGAATTAAAAATATATTCTATGATGAATATATTAAAAATTATAAATCTGGTTGTCATAAGGCAACTATAAATTGTTCTTATGATTTTTTAGTATCCCAATATGGTAGACCACAAATAAATAAGGTAAATTCAAATAATAAAATTAGAGCAAGTTGGTATTTAAAGATTAAAACATCTAATAATTTAGAATATTTTATTGATATTTATGACTGGGATCAATCAAATATTGAATTAAAAGATATTGGGGAATGGAATATTGGTGGTAGTACAGATGTATGTGAATATTTAGATTATACAAAACTAATAAAATTAATTAATTATCAATTTGAAAATTATAATAAAAAACAAGAGAAAGAGAAAGAGAAAGAAAAAATACAAATTCAACCTAATAAACAAAATGAATCAAGATATATTGATATAAATAAATATAAAGAATTAGATAATAAAGTATTGAAAGAATTTAGTAATGATGATTTGGCTTGTGTATTATTTACTAGATTTAAGGAATCTAATAATCCATTGCTAAAAGATGCTTTAATTATACATAGGGCATTGGAAGACCCAACTAATTATAATAAGTTAAGTGGTAGTTGTAGTGGAGTTAGTATAGATTCTTATAAAAAAACAAATTATAAAGAAAAAGTTTTTACAATTATAAGAGGTAAAACAAAATATAACAATGAAAAAGATAAAACAAAATATAACAATGAAAAAGATAAAACAAAATATAACAATAAAAAAGATAAAACAAAATATAACAATAAAAAATAACTATTTTAAGTGATTTTTTTATAGTTAATTAAATATTTTTTTTTATAATCTATAATAAATTATATATATTCTTATGAATTTGTTTATTATTTTATTAATTGCTGTTTTAGTTATTATCTATGTGTACACAAATAGTAAAGATTACTTTACAATCGGTTATGACCCAATTTTTTTATATCCAGAACTAGTCAATTATAATACAAGAGAACAAGATTGTAATGAGTTAACTTATACTCCAACAAAATGTGTTGTTGATACAGTTGTTCCTTCAAATCAAATTGTTTGCACTGAATCATTAACACCAATAACTAATAATGAAAAAGATTGTGGAGATAAAAATAAAAAAGATATAAAGAATTCAACTTTAAGTTTAATTTATGATTTTGATTTATTATCTAGTTTTAATAATTCTCAAATAGCAAATAGTGAACTTGAGAGTTTTGATGATCTTAAAACAGATGTTAAAAGTTTAGCAAGTTTAGAAAATGATAATATCACAAATTATTAATTTTGTTTTGTAAGTAATTTTTATTTATTTAATTATTTTTATGTTAAATTTTAATATAAAAAAATTAATTTCGCGTTTATAATAAATATTTTTTAAATTATAATATAATTTTCAGTATAGGATAAAAAAAAATATTATATTATATATATATATACAATGGTAAAAAAAAATTATAGTTGTGAAAGTAGTGATTCTTGTTCATTAATTTCCTGCACTGGAATAAGCGCAGGTTCTTCTTGCAGTGAAAGTTGTAGTAGCACTTCAAGAAGTTCTTCTACTGAACCATCCCATAAATCAAGTTCATCTTGTTCTTCATCTGCATCTTGTTTATCAACACATTCATCATCTTCTCTTTCATCCTGCTCTTCTGAACAAACTTATTCTGATAATTCAACAAACAAAACAACTGAATCTTCAACTTGTGAATCCAGTACCGTCTCAAGTTGTACTTCAAATCATCCAAGTCCTCCCCAATCTTGTTCTAAATGTGATGATGTTAGTTCATCCAAATGTGAAAAACAATGTTACAAAAAATGTGAAAAATTAGTCAAAAAATATAATCATGCTAAAGAAGAACTTTTGGCAATTTCTGATATTATTGTTGTTTTAAATTTTATAAAAGCCAAATTAGTTGCTGTACAACCTAATATTGATTTAAGAAATGTTTCTAAATATACTCCTGAACAAAATATTGACTGGCTTGAATGTTTCGTTGATACTTTATTTTGTGTTTTAAGAAAAAATGACGCATATAAAATTATCAAAGTCAAAGATTGTAAATTGAAAAATGATAGTTCTCCAGAAGTTATTGATAACAGAACTTATTTAATTAAAATTAAATACAATGTCAAATGTGACGAAGTTTGCAGAAATCTTCCTTTAGTTTTTGATTGGACACAAATAACCAATAATGATGCTAAATCTTTTAAAGGTATTTTAAATAACGTTATCAGACAAATTGATACTTATATTAAAGGTTATCAAGCAGCTTCTACTGTACCTTTCTTATGTTAAAAAATTTAAAATTTTTTATTTTTTTCATTTTAGATATTAAATAAATATATAATTATTTATTGTATTTTATTTTTTATTTATTTTTTAATGAAATAAAACACACTTAAATAAATAATTATTATTTATAGTATAAATAAGTAAATGGAAATCAACAACAAATTAAAAATTAATGAATATGTTAGTTTAGCCCAATTAAAAAGAAAATTAAAGGTATATTTGGCTGAACAAGGTAATTCAGGCTTCAAACCAAGTATTTTTGCACAAGGATTGGTTGTTAGTTTAGTTATGGTTTTAGAAGAATTAGTTGGAGATTGTTTAAAATCTGTAAGTAAAGAAAAATCTGGTTTATACACAATTAATCAATTAATTTTATCTAATTTATTTGGAACTTCTGATAAATATGATTTTGTTTCCAGATATATGAAAAAGTATTCAACTACTCTTAGATATCATGAATCAGTATTTTTTAATATTTCAAAAGTTATAGGTAATTTGGAAGACAAACATGGTTCTAAATTAATGATTGATACAGAAGCCAAAAATATTATTTGTTATATTATTTTATCTCTTCAATATGATATTGTTGAATTATCAGTTAATATGGTTAAATATGCAGGAAGAAAAACTTTAAATACAAATGTATTGGATATTGTTTGTTCATATATTTTATCAAAGGAAATTTCGAATAAAATCAAATTAAAATTAGATTCAATTAATATTTCAACTAATGAAGAAGTAGATGAAGCAGAAACGGAAGAAACAGACGAAACAGAAGAAATTGAAGAAATTGAAGAAACAGAAGAAACTGAAGAAGATCTAAATGAAAAAAATTTAGAACCTACACAAGAAACAAAACCAGTTCCAGAAACAAAATCAGTTCCAGAAACAAAATCAGTTCCAGAACCTATACAAGAAACAAAACATGAATTGACACAAGATAAAAAGAAAAAAAATAAAGAAGTTAAAAATAAAATATCCAAAGAATTAGTAGAAGAAAAAGTAGAAGAAAAAACTACAAAAAAATTAAAAAGTAAATAAATTGATAATTAAATAATATATATTTCAATTATTTCATATAAAAAAATTGAAATAAATAAATAAATACTACTGTAATTAGTATATATATTTATTAAATTATAAAAGTATGGTTCAAACAAGACAACAAAAAAAAACACTTAGAGATAATTTAATAAGTGCGTCAAGAATATCTAATTTTGTAAAAAATGATAAATTACTTGATTATTTAGACTTGTTGAATGAAAAAGGTTTAACAGTTAGTGAAAATTTAATTGTGAGTAGAAAAAGTTCTTATAGTAAAGATTATCAAAATTCTGATGAATTAAATTTTTTAACTAAACCAAATAAAAAAAAGAAAACATCATTTGATTACATAGTTGAAGCAGGATATTTATTTGAATATGATATTATAAATAAAATAAAAAATATGATGAATTCAAAAGGAGAATTAAATAAAATAATTGATATTGGAGAAAAAGATATTAACTTAAATTGTTCAAAAACTATTCAAGTAATAAAAAAAAATCAACATTTAATTATATTGGGTTCAGTTTTAATTAATTCATCCAATAATACCTGGGGAAAACCAGATTTAATTGTAAAAGGTTCTTGGATTGAAAAATATATTGAAGAAAAAATTATTGGTATCGATATAAATAAATGGTATATTATTGACATTAAATCTTCAACAATCCAATTAATAAACGGTGGAGAAGATATTTCATCAAAATTATTATATTCAGTTTATAAATCACAAATATATATTTATACTCAGGCATTAAATTATTTACTAAATGAGTATGGTGTTAAAAACAATGTTTCAATGGGTTTTGTGTTAGGAAAAAAATATAAATATGTTTTAAATAAAAATGAAATTGTAAAAAATTCTTTTGATTCTATGGGAGTTATTGATTTTGAGAAAGAAATGATTAAAGGAATTGATTGGAAAAATATCATTATTTCAAGTGTTGAATGGATTAATGATCTTAGAAAAAATTGGAAAAGTTTTACTCTTAATCCAATTAATAGAGATGAATTATATCCAAATATGAAAAATACATATAATAAAAACTGGTATGGAATAAAAAAAAATATTGCTCATGTTAATAAAGAATTAAGTTCATTATGGTATTGTGGATTAACAAATAGGGATAGAGCGTGGGCTAAAGGTATTAAATCATATATGGATAAAAATTTAACTCCCGAAATATTAGGTTTTGATGATTCAGATTCCAAATACAATATTATAAATTCCATGTTAAAATTATTGCATGATGAAAATAAAAATTATATTTTAAATAAAAAAAATAATTTTATGAATTGGCAACATAAAGAAAGATGGGAATTTTTTATTGATTTTGAAACATATTGTGCAGAAGAAATAATTTATGATGAAGATAATGACTGGGATAATATTTATACAAAGAATCAACAAATTTATATGTGTGGAATTAGTTGGATAGGATTTGATGATAAATTTAATCATCGTACATTTATTATTTATTATCCAAATGTCACTTATCTCCTAAATGAATTTGATAAAAATAAATTATCTTTTTCTTCTACTACTGAAGAACAAATGAGATGGGAAGACTGCGTGTGTTGTTCATCTGAACTTAATTTAATAACCAGGATTAAAAATTTTATATTAGAATTTAAACCTGATAATATGGGAAATAATGAGTTTTATAATAACACAAGATTAATTCATTGGTCTGGAGCGGAACCTATACTTTTTAATAAAAAAATTAAAGAATATGGGTTAAATAATAATGAATATAAATTGAATTGGTATGATTTATTAAATGTGTTTAAATTCAAATCATATCCAATTATTATAAAAGAATGTTTCGGTTTTGGATTAAAAAATATTGTTCGCAAATTAAATGAATATATGGAAATTAAAATTGAATGGTCTGATTTAGATGATGGGTTATTATCAAGTTTTATTGCTACAGAAATATACACTTCAGATTCAACTAATGTTATTGAACCAAATAAGAATATGTATGATATTATCAAGTATAATTTAATTGATTGTAAAGCAATGTTGGTTTTACTTGATTGGATGAGAAAACGTGTTAACTAAATATACAAAAAAAATATTTAGTTATTTATTCAAATTAATTTAAAATTAATCTATTTCTTCTATTTTACTGTTTTTATTTATTTTTGATTTTTGAAATAAATTTATTGTATCTTTGTAAACCATTTCTCTAAAATCTTTACACCTCTTTATCCGGTCTTCATTATTCACATCATCATTTATTTGTTCATCTTCTAAATCACCTAAATATTCTAAATCACATAAGTTAACATATTTCTCACTTGTATTTAATCTATTTTTTGCTCCCGCATTATTTAAATATTGGTGTTTTAATTCCACCAAAATATTTTTTGAATGTGATATAATGCCATCAATTACCATATTCATTGTATTTATATTATCTGTTTTCCAACGTCCATTATTATATATTTTTACATAACCTCTGTTTTTATCTGTTACCATTATATTTTGATATTCTGGATGTGATTCATTTATATATACATTTTCTATCATTTGAAGTATTATAAATTTTCCTTGTAATTTTGAATTTAATAATGGTTTAGTGAATAATTTTTTATCCATTTCATTATAATCTAATTCATTGAAATTAACTATATTTATATTTATATTTTGTTGTTCTATATTAATATTTGTTATTTTTTTACTATTAGTTTTTTTTATCTTAGTTTCTAATTTTTCTATTTTTTGTTTTAATACCTTATTTTCTTTTATCACCTGATTTAATTTATCTTCAAAAACTTCTAACCCTACATTTTGTGTTTGTTTAATATCTATATCCAATTTTAATTTGCATCTACCATCTAAATGTCTATCCAAACTATATTTTCTTGTAAATGTTTTTTTACAATATTCACATGGAAAACATTTTATTTCATTTTCTTCTTTTTCATTTTTATTTATTTCAATACATAATAGTATATTATTCTTAGACGTATTTACACATGGATGTTTTTTATTTTGAGTATGATATAACCAATTACTTTTTCTATCAAATATTTTACCACATAAACCACATGGATGTTCTTTCATTTTTATTATAATTAATAAATTTTTTTTTTAATTATTTTATATTTTTTATGTTTTAAATTTTATGTTTTTTATGTTTTAAATTTTAAAAAGTATTTATATAAGTACATTTTATTATGGTGTAGTTGTATTATATTTGGTGTAATTTGGTTTAATTGATTTATATATATACTTTAATATTATGTAAATTTTATTTTTTTATGTTTTTTTATGTTTTTTTATGTTTTTTTTATGTTTTTTTATGTTAAAATTACACCAAATATAAATAAAAATATGTTAAAAGTATATATATATGCTTACTCCGTAAAAAAATTAAAATTTGAGAGAGAGTTGAAAAAAGTAAAATTTTGTTCAAAAGTAAGAAAATGAAATTTTAATGAATTTATTAATAATAATGGTAAATATATAATGAAAAAGTTGATTTATTAATATAATATCAACCACCCTAAAACACATATCTGATAATAGACATAATAAATAGACAAAATGAGTTATATTATCTTAACAGATGACGACGAAAAAATCACTCAACCGTCATCTATTAAGATAGAATTGATGAACCATCAAAAAACGATGGTTCAAAAAATGATGGAAATCGAAAAAACAGGAATAATTAATGTAAAAGATTATTCAATGAAACAATATAATAATATGATACAAGTTAAAGGAACAGAAGCAGAAATTAGTACAAATATAGCAGTATTGGGAGATAAGGTGGGAGCAGGTAAAACATTGATGATTATAACTTTATTAACAATTCACAAAAATATTGCAGAAAGAGATATTGAATTAGGTGGTACACAATTTTATTCTGTAAAATTAAAACCATCAAGTCCATTGGTAAAAACAAACTTAATTATTGTTCCACATAAATTATTGCCTCAATGGAAGGAAGCAATTATCAAATATTCACCAAGCCTAAAAGTTATGACAATTGGTTTAAACAAAGAAATTGATGCTGTTAGAAAAGTAACAAAAGAAATAAAAAAAATCCATAAAAATAAAGATTATGAAATAGAAACAGAAGAATTAGAAATTAATAAATTAACCGGTATTGACGTTATATTAATTGGTGAAACAATGTATAAAAGATTTTACAAAATTGCAGAAAATGTCAGATTTAATAGAATTTTAATTGATGAAGCAGATACAATTAAATTACCAAGAGATATGAATTGTCAATTTAATTTTTTATGGTTAATTACAGGTACACCTAGTGGATTATTTTACACAAACAAATCTTTTCTTAGTAAAATTTTTAAAGATGATAATTTAAATCTAAATTCAAATTTTGTAATCAAAAATGATGATAAATTTATTGAACAATCAATTACATTACCACATCCTAAAAGATTTAAGATTAAATGTGTAACTCCAAGAGAATTAGAAATTATTAAGGATTTAATTCCTCCATCAATTCTTCAAATGATTAATGCTGGTAATTCTGATCAAGCAATTAGAACTCTAAATTGTAATATTGATACAAATGAGAATATTCTTCAAGTTATAACAAAAAATTTACAAGATTCAATTGCCAATAAAAAAATAGAATTAGAAGCTGAAAATAAAAAACATTATCCAATGAATTTACAAAAAGAACATGAACAAAAAATAAAATTTATTGAAAATCAAATTGAAAAATTAATCAATAAATTTGAAGATATTAAAAAGAAAATTTATCAATTAAATGACACTAATTGTCCTGTTTGTATGGGTGAATTTACTAATCCAGTTATAGTTAACTGTTGTAAAAATATGTTTTGTTTTGACTGTTTGGCTGTCTCTATGGGAGAACTTAAAAATAACAAATGTCCTTATTGTACCCAAAAGATTACTCAATCAGATATTCATATTTTTCAAAATGAAAATATAGTTAAAAAAACTCACTCAACTTGTTGTTCTAATAAATATGTCGAAAAAGATAAATTAGATGTGTTGTTGGATTTAGTTCAAAAAAAACCTAATGGAAGTTTTATGGTTTTTGCAGGTTTTCAAGAAACTTTCAATAAAATTGAAACAAAATTAAAACATACGAATATACCTTATCACATTCTTAAAGGTCAAGCATCAACTGTGAAAAAATACATTGATGATTTTAGAGATAAGAAGGTAAGAATTCTAATGTTAAATGCTCAATTTTTTGGAGCGGGTATGAATCTTCAAATGGCGACTGATATTATTATGTATCATAGATTTACAAAAGAAATTGAAGAACAAATTATTGGAAGAGCACAAAGATTAGGACGTGATGTTAATGAATCATTAAATGTATATTATTTATTACATGATAATGAATCAGAAAATATTGAAGATAATTTTAAATTTGAAGACCAAAAAAATATTCATTATCTTGATTGGTTAGAACAAGAAAATAATGCTGAAAAAAATAAAATAAAATACACAAATATTGTAAATAATGATACAGAAAAAATTTATACATTAGATATGGACAGTTCTGATTTAGATAATTATGATAATAATGATATGTTTGAATTTAAACAAGATAATTTAAATCAAAATTTAAATAATGATTTAGATAATAAAATTACAATCGTAAAAAAAAAAACTAAAATTAATGATTTAGAAAATAATTTTAATGATTTAAATAATTATTTGTTTCCTGATGATAATAATTTTAAATTAGATTTAATTAATAATATTGATGAAATAAAAAATAATCAAAATACAGAAATACCTATATTTATTAAACAATCACATATTGTAGACACAAAAAATAATAAAAATTTTGATATTGATAATTTTGAAGTAATTAGATAATTTTGAAGTAATTAGATAATTTTATTACAAATATAAAAATATATTTTTATAAATTTAAATTTACTAAATAATCTATAATTTTTGTCTGATTTATAATCATTTATATTTGAAAAAAATACATTTTTTATATCTGTTAAATTAATTTCACTTTGGATATAATTTCCACATCCTATATAATATTCTTCATTATCATTTATTAATATAAATATTCCATTATTTTTTTCTATCATATTTGAAATATTATTATAATCTTCATTATAAATAATTTTAGTCATTTTATTTTTAGAAACATAAACATAAATATATTCATTTATCTCATTATAAAATTTTAATAATATATTACTGTTTAAAATATTTGAATTATTCATAAGCATTTTATGAAATAAACAAAAATCATTTAAATTTTTAATAAAATACTCATCTGTTTCAGTATTTACAAATATGTTATAAAACTCTTGTTTTGTACTTAAAAATATTTTTGTAATTTCTTGTATTTTATTATCTGATGTATAATTTTTAATTTTTTTATAATTATTAATCATTTTATTATTGGGAATTAAATTAAATATCATTTCACTACCCGTATTGTTTATATTAATATAATTTGGCTTATTTGCTATAAATTTTATATCCTCGAAGGTTTTTTCAGTTGATTTTATTTTAAATTTTTTTTTTAAATTTCTTATTTTATTTGAATTATTTAAAGTATTTGAATCTGTTTTAAATTTATTATTTTTTTTTTCTAAATATTTTTCACTTGAAAAAACTTTTTCCTGTGATTTATAAATATGAAATGAATATTTTTTGTATATTTGTAAACATACATATAAAACAAATAATACTAAAAAACTATAAATAATATATATAATATAATTTATACCAGATATCATTTATTAATATATTATATTTTTATTTTTTATTATTATTATTATTAGAAGAAAGATTTTGTAAAATAGAATTTATTGATTTTTCATCAATAGAACCAGTTAATATATTTAATAAATATTCATTTAAATTAACAACACCATCTGTTGTATTATTTGTTGAATTGTTTTTTATACTCAAATTATCTGAATTATTTGAATTGATTTTTAAATTATTTAATAGTTTATTAAAATCATCCAAATTATCCAAATCATCCAAATCATCCAAATTATCCAAATTATCTGAATTATCTGAATTATCTGAATTATATGAATTATCTGAATTATCTGAATTATCTAAATTATTAGGATCATCATTAAAATCATCTTTTAAACCATCATTTGAATCAACATTAGAATCAACATTTGTATCATCATTCATATTATTATTTATATTACCAATTGAATTTTCATTTGAATCATCATTCATATTATTATTTATATTACCAATTGAATTTTTATTTGAATCATCATTCATATTATTATTTATATTACCAATTGAATTTTCATTTGAATCATCATTCATGTTATTATTTATATTACCAATTGAATTTTTATTTGAATCATCATTCATATTATTATTTATATTACCAATTGAATTTTTATTTGAATCATCATTCATATTATTATTTATATTACCAATTGAATTTTTATTTGAATCATCATTCATATTATTATTTATATTACCAATTGAATTTTCATTTATATGATAATTAAATTTTATTTGTTCATTAAGATTATTTAATTCAACAAGTTCATATTTTTTATTTAATATTACAAAAGTATCATTTAGTGGTTTTGATATTGTTATTTTTTTATTAATAAAAATAATATAAAATAATCCTGTACCTAAAAATATATCATTATTATTTGTAATAAATTTTTTACTAACATTAATAATAGATGGTATAATATATTTATTTTTTTCGGAATAAAATTTTATGGAAGAAAATTTTATATTAGATAAATCAATATTTTTTAAAGTAATTAAAATATTTTTCAAAATAATATCATAAATTTGGTTATCATTGGTATAATTTATATAATTCAAAATAATTTTTTCTGAGGGTAAATTTAAAGAATTATTTAAAAAAATACTATCATTAGTAAAAATATTTGACGACATAAAATTATTTTCCAAATAAAGATTTCCATTTATAAAACAATCACCATTAATATTATTATTACCATTAATATCAATTTCACCATCAATAACTATATTACCATCAAATTTACTTTTACCATCCACATATAAGATATTATCACAATTATTATTTGATTCTAAATTTATACCCACATACAATTTTTCTATATTTTTTATATTTTCTGTGTTTTTTTTATCAATTGAAATTTTTTTAGAATTTGAATTAGAATTTGATTCTTGTTTAATATTAAAAAAATTTTTTTCCAAACTTGATGTTAATTTTAAAAAACTATTTGGTTCATCATTTATTTTTTTTGTTAATAATTTATTTTTTTTATTATCTAAATCTTGTATAAAATTTGTATCAGAATTAGAATCAGAATTAGACTTTATTTCATATTTTAAATCTTTATTGGATTTAGATTTAGATTTGGATTTGGATTTGGTTTTAGATTTAGATTTGGATTTAGATTTGGATTTTGATTTGGATTTGGATTTGTCAATATCTTTATTAGGAACATCAACCATATTAAGTAAAGTGTCTATATCCATATATTTAATATACAATTCTAAATTATAAATTAAATTTATAATTATTAAATTTTATATATTATAATAATATAATATTATTGTTATGAAAACAAATATAAGTAAAAAAGATACAAAAAATATAAATAAAATATCATCAAAAAAAAATACAAAAAAAGACACTAAAAAAAACATTAAGAAATCATCAAATAAAGAATCTAAAAAAACAAATTTGGATGATAAAATTAAATGGAAAAACGAAACGTCAAGTTCAAGGAATATATGTGAAAATATAGATTATAAAATAGAACCAATAAAAGTGATATATAAATATAAAAATATAAACCGCAAAACCCAATATTTGATGTATATATTTTTAGGTTCATTAGGAAAAAAATATGAAAAAATATTGAGTAAAATAGAAAATTTAAATTTATATGATACATTGTTAGAACTAACAAAAGAAGAAGAATATAAATTAATGGAAGGTTTTGGAGATTTATGGATGGTAAAATTTTTTAATATATATCATATAAGTGGATTTGTAAATAAAATAGAATCAAAACCCGAATTAAAAAATAAATTATTAAAAAAATATGATGAAGAATGGTTAAATAATTTTATAAATAAATTTAAAAAACAAGTAGTATATAAAAAAGTTAATTATTCTTTTAGTGATTTAGTTAAATTTCAATATAAAATAAAGATGGGTAAAAAATTGGAAAAAGTTTTAATTGAAAAAGAAGACATTGAAGAAATAAATTTTTCCACAGAAACAAAAAATTCAAAAAATTTATTAACTAATTTAGACATATCACAATTAGGAGGATGTGTGATAAATTTTAATGAGGATGAAATTGAAGATTATAAGGATATGAATATAGTATCAAATAATTGGGATAATATAGTAATGGAAGGAGGCGACGGAGAAGATATGGATGATATAGATGAACAATTAAGTTATCAAGAAAATGAAATTCATGATGATGATGATGATGATGATGATGATGATAATGATGATGATGATGATGATGATAATTTTGACACAACAAATATATATCCAACAGAATTAGTTTCAGAAAATGAAGATGAAGAAATAATTCAAACAGGTCCAACAGTTGAACAAGAAATGAATTATGAGGAAATAGAAAAATTATATCAAACAGATGAAACAGATAAAAATATAAATACAACAAATTCATTAATATCATCTGTATTAGATAATTCAAAATTAGTTGAAAAAAAAAAAAATTACATGATAAAATTTGATGATTATCAAGATTCTGATATAGACAATGAAAATCTTTCAAATGTTTATATAAAAAAATTTGTGTATACTCATATTATTTTTAAGGATGATTCAATAAAAAATTTAAAAAATAAATTATGTGCGGTAATAAAAGGTAATGAAAGATATTCACCAAATATGTATTTAATTCCATCAAGAATGTATTTGTGGACAGAATATATATATAATAATAAGATAGAAAAAGTTATGATAGGTCAAAAATGGATGAAAAAGAATGAATTATTAAATGTAGATATAGAACCATTAGATATATCAAATTATGATAATTTATCAGAAAATATTAAAAATTTAAGGGATACAATGAAAAGATATGGTGGAAAAATAAGAAGAGAAGATGAAGAAAATAATTTATTATTAGATTATTCTGATTATATGTTAAATGATACAATATATATGTGTGATATTTATAATGAATTAGGACAGGAATATAAATGTAATCAAGAACAATTAAAAAACATCAGTGAAACATTTTTTAAAATATATTTTCCCAAAATAAAATCAGAAGATATTGAAAGTATAATAAAATTTTTAAATGATGAAGATAAAAAAACAGAAGAAATAAAAATAAAAAATAGTTTTGATACAATTTATAATGATGCATTGTTAGAAAAAGAAATAACTGATTTAATAGAGAAAATAAAGATGAATAAAAAAAAAGAATATCCTCAAATATTTGAGGATGGAAATTTTATAACTCAATCAGTAATACATGTTAAATTAGATATAAATGATCCACAATTAGAAAAAGAGAATAAAGAAAATTTAGTAAAAATAGGAAAAATGGGAAAATCAAATTTCGGTTCAGTAATATTGCCAAAATTAGATTTATTTAGAATATTTAATGATTTTGAACCAGATTATAGATATCCTTTTATTCAATATCAAATACCAGATGGTCAAATAATATTTAAATATTTTGATGAATATATGGGAGAATTTTCAAAATCAAGTGAAAATGTAGAAATGGTTAAAAAATGGTTTAAAAATTCTCCAAATGGTATTTCTTTTAAAATAAGATTAGTATCAGAAAAAGATGGTAAAACGATAGAAAAATTTATGGCAATAAATATTAATGATATAGGTAAAATAGAATATAAAACCCAATGGAAGGAAGAGGATAATGCTAATATGAATGATGTAATTAATACATATGATTATATAAAAGATTTAGTGGATAGAATAAATAAAACTTTATTAAATCATCCAAGAAAATTATCAGTAAGAAAACCAGAAAATTACGAATTTAGATTTGCTTTTATTAATTGTATTCAAAGATTTAAATTACCAAATAACAAAATAATATCTCACAATGATTTGAGTGAATTTTGTATTTATTTTTATCCATATATTTCTTTACAAATTGAACCTAAAAAGAGAACCGGTAAAACAACAACAGAAGATACAAAATCAAAATATGGTTCTTATTTAAGATATAAACGAGTAAGTAAATTTGACAACACTATTAAAATAGAACAAAGAATATTATCATATATGAGAAATTTTGATTTTGAAGATGATATATTGGCTGAAGAAATATCAAAACAATTTAATATAACAAATGAAAGGGCTTTGGAAGATATTAAAAAAGTTCGTGATAAATTTCCAAATTTAGGTAAAGTAAAGAAAACACAACTTAAAAAAACTAATGAAGTACCAAAATTTAAACCACCTGGAATAGGTATAGATATTCAAGGAAAAGTACCTGAAAAATATAAAATAAGAATAAGTGGAGCAAGAGAACAAACACAATTAGAAAGAATAATAACATTTATGAATGTATTGATGTATTTGTATACAGAAACTTATATAAATAAAAATCCAGAATATCAAGAAATTAAAAATAAATTAAAAAAATTAACAAATATTGCTAAAAGAAGAGGTAAAGTAGAAGAAATAGTAAATTATCAAAAAGAAATTAAAACAGTAAAACAAATGGCACAATTAGATAAAAAACGTTTAGGTTTTACTCCTGAAGAAGGTCAAAATCAATGGACTAGATCTTGTCAAAATTCAGGTAATGATAAAAAAAGAAGACCTGTACAAACATTATTAGGTAATTTACCACAATTATTGGCTAAAGGTTATGTTTTGAATAAAAAAACAAATGAATATGAAAAAAAAGTTAAAATAAAATCAAAAGGAAAAAAGGATATGGAAATTATTTTAAAAGCAATAAGAGTAGTTGTCCAAGATGAATCTGGACAAACAAATGATATATTTTATACATGTGATCCAGAAGATAATGGTCAACATATGCATGTGGGATTTTTAACACGTTCCAATAATCCTTTTGGAGACTGTATGCCTTGTTGTTTTAAAAAAAATAAATTTGAAACTAAAAAAAAAGAAACATTAGATTTTTATAAACAATGTATGGGAGAGAAAAAACCAGAAGATGTTGGAAAACAATCATCAATTTCATTGGGAGATATATTATACATTCTTCAAGATACAAATAAAATTCAAGAGGGAAGATTAGGATATTTGCCTAAATATTTAGATTTAATAACAAATATATATTTTGAAAAAGAAAAAGAAATAAAAAATCATTATTTGCTTAAAACTGATAGTTATTTTTTTAAATTTGGAATAAATCAAGAAAATTATTCATTTATAAATACAATAAGTACAATATTAAATGTACCAATAGATAATTTAAAAAAAAATATTGTTAAATTTTTAAAATCAGATACTGATGAAATGTTTTATATTGGACTAAATGATGGTGATATAAGAGCAGAATATAAAATTAATGATTTTGCACGTTTTGTGATGGATTCTGAATATATCGATTATTATTATTTAAAAGATTTACTTAAAATTCCCGGTTTATTTACATCAAAAGGGATATTTCCAATTATTTTTAATAAATCAGTAACTGAAATTAAAAGAGGATTAGGTGATGATAAAATTAAAGAAGATTTTTATTTAATTATCGATAAAACAATGATAATTGATTACGAATATTGTTTAAATATGTTTGAAACACATGATGTATTATTTTTAATAAAAGAAGGAAAATATTATTATCCAATAGTTGAAATTATTAAACGTGATGAAAGTTCTAAAACAATAGAAATTAAAAAATTATTTAATCAAAATCAATATAAAAAAACAAGTACAAATTCTGATGAACAAATAATAGATATTATTAAAAAATTTTATATACATACAATAAAAGATACACAAACTGAATATCCAAAAACTCATACATCAGCAAGAGAAACATTTGCTTTAATAAAAGAAATTACTAAAAAAAATCCAGAATCAGAAATAATTGCTCAAGCAGTTGATTCAAGATTTAAATGTAAATATTTATTGACAAAAGAAAATTTTATAATACCTGTAATCCCGTCTGGAATTGTTTGGGATATTCCAATTATTTGTTTCAATACATTAGAATATTCCAAGAGACAAGATTGTTTTTCAAAAATATCATTTGTTAATATAAATAAATCACAAGAATATTTGGAAAAACTTTTTAAATTATCTAATAAAAAATTAAACATTAAACCAATTGGGATGTTTTATGATTATATATCAGAAGATAATTTTGCTAATATTATTGGATTAATGACAACCAATAATGACCTAGTTCCCGTTGCAAAACAATTAATTCCAATAAAAGAATTAAATGCTAATAATGTTAATTACCAACATAGACCACTTTACCATGAATTAGATTCTAAATTAGCAACATATGATAAAAATTATTTTGAAGTAATTGATAAAAGAATTAAAAATGTTAATCGAGTAAAATATTTAGATGAAGCATATCAATTATTTAGATTTGAATTATCTAACCTATTATCAGATCCAAAATATGAACAAACTAAAAATAAATTAAAAAAATATATTACTGAAAAAAAATCAAAAGAGATACAAGAATTACTTTTTGGTTTATCAGTTGGTGAAATTGGAGCAGAGTTGGTAAAAATAATCAATGAATTACCAAATCTTGATTATTATAAAATAAATAATCAAAGACAAATATGTTCTAAATTAGATGTAAATACTTGTGTTTCTAATCCTCATTGTACATATGTGGAAGATACTCTGATATCAAAAATTAAATCAAAATCAATATCAAAAAATAAATGTTTATTTTCCCTTGAAGAAAAATATTTATACGAATTTATAAAAAAAATGTCAATTGAATTATGTGAACAAGAAATAAAAGTTTATGAGTTATTGAAAGAGAAAAAATATTTTGTTGATGATATTGTGGATCATAATAATTTTACAGAAAAACTAGGTCAATCTGTTGTTAAAAGTTCCAACACCAATTTACAAAAAATACTTACTGATATGTTTGGAAAAGAACATGTGCCAAAAATAGGCAAAAGATTTATGTCGGAAAAAAATTTAAATGATATTCAAAATATGTTTATTGAAAATCCTCTTAAAGATATTAAAGATGCATGGACACAAACTATTATTCCTCAAAATTATTCAATTATTAGAGCATATGTAAATGGATATTATTGGATAAAACATAAAATGTATACATTGGATACAAGAAATTTAGGATATTATTCTAATACTCAAAATGAACTTGTTAATTTATTTAGATCTTTTATTGTTGATTGGTTTAACATTCCAGATAATATAAAATTTTTAACTGAATTAGATGATGGGACTAAAAAATTAATTTCTAATCCAATTGTTTATTTAGATATTAGAGGTACTAAAAAAACAACCAATAACCAATTAATTATTAATAAATATATTGTTAAATTAATGGAAAGTAATATTGAAGACAATTTAGGATTTATGGAATTACTAATTTTAAATAATATACACAAAATTCCAATAGTAATATTTATTAACGGAATACCAAAATATTACATAAATAATAATATAATTTCCATTAAAAATGAAAATAATAATAAATATTTTAATTCATCTAATATAAATATAGGACTTGATTATAATGTTGATTATAAATATCCAAATATAATTGAAACCATTTATATCAAATAATTTATAACTTATTACAAATAATTTTTTATCTAATTATTTGTGTTCAAAATTTAATTTATAAATATAATTTAATTAATGTCTAAATTAAAAAATAATAAAAATATTAAAAATATAAAAAAAGATAATGAAATTATAAAAAAAGATAATGAAATTATAAAAAAAGATAATGAAATTATAAAAAAAGATAATAAAATTATAAAAAAAGATAATGTACAATCAATCAATGATGATAAGAAATCAATGAATATCTTAAACGACGAAAAAATATTTATTGATAACAATGTTGAAAAAAATAAAAAATATGTTGATGACGAACTATTTGATATAGATTATGATTTTTTTAAAAAAAATTTGGATACATTGGATACATTGGATACATTGGATACATTGGATACATTGGATACTAATGATATTAAAAAACCAATATTAAAAACAAGTTTAAAAAAAAAATTATGTTCGTATTCTAGCTCGTCAATTAATAAGTCAAATTCATTATCAAGAAATAGGTCAAATTCATTATCAAGTCCCAATGATGAAGACATATATAAGAAAATTGAATACAAAAATATTTTTTTTAGTGAATTAATTAAAAAACAATTGAGTGGAATTCCTACGGACAAAAAATTAAATTATAACGATATCAAAAGAATTAGTAAATTTATTAAAACATCTATTTTTGATAAAAAAAAATGTTCAATATGGGATGGTTATATAACAAATGAAAATAATAATTCAAAAGGAACATATATTAACTTTTATTTTAATAAAAAAAAAATAGCTCTTCATAGATTGTTATATATAAATTATATAAGTCATTTATCTGATAATGAATATTTGAAATTTTCTTGTGAAAACAAAGGTAAATGCTGTAATATTTATCATATGCAAAAATATACATATAGTAATAAAAATGAACTATCTAAATTAAAAAATGGTGATGAAAATAATGATAAAAATAAATCTCAAAATAATGATCTGGGTGAACCGGTTCAAATAAATATCGATAAAAAAAAATTAATTGTTGAAATATAAACCAATACAAATAATCATAGAAAAAATAATTATATTATTGTATTTTATATAATAACATAATAAAATTATGTCATCAGAATTAGATTATGAAAAAAGTTTAAATTCAGAAACAAATAATAATATGTCTGATTTAGGAGGTTTTCCGCCAATTATGTTTTTAGGAACAAAAAAAAAAAAAATAAAAGAATTTTCACAAATTAATAATAATAATGATAATATAAAAAATATAAATAAATTAAATAAATTAAATATTTTAAATATAAAAAATATATTAGGTGTATAAATAAAATAAAATAAATATATATTATATTATATCATATAACAAATGATTACTTCTCTTAATAAATCAAATAATTTAATTAATTCTGTTAACATTACAAATGATATAACTAAAAATATAAAACAATCTAATGAACAAAAACAAAATGATAATCAAGGTGATGGTGATGGGATGAATTATTTTAATCCAATAATAAAAAATTCTCTAGAATATTGGGATTCATTTCAACCAAAAATTCAAAAAATATTAAATAATATTGAATATTTTAAAATAATAAATGGAGTAAATGTTAATGATGAATTTATTTTCTACGATTCTAATGATAAACCATTTTTTAAATCAAGAATTGAACAATTAGGTATGTTTGTACCACAAGATAATTCTTGGAAATGGTCTTGGTCTGTTCCATTTGCCAAATATCAAAATACATTAATTTCTAGAAAAATTTTAGAATATGCGCTAACATTGGATTCATCAACTGATATACATTTAAAATCAATATTAATAAATTCAAAATTAATTATTACAAATCAATATCAAATAGATATATATATGGCATTATCCTCAATGTTAAGTAAAAAACCATTTATTTTTAAATATTATTTATGTCCACCCGAAGAAAATTCAGATCAAAATATTATTTATTACAAAAAAAATATTTCTAATCCAGATAGAAAAAAATTTATTTCAGTTTATGTATTTGTCATTGATTTGTCTCTCCAAAACTAATAAGAAGACTACAATTTTTTAATTGAAATAAATTAAATTATAATTATTATTAGGAATAAACCACATTTAAACCATCAACAATAGAAGAATTAGAATATATATTTGTTTTTGTATCAGTAAATGATGTTCCTGATGTACCAACAGTATCCTTTTCATTATACATAGAAAAAATTATAATAAAAGAACCTACAATTATTGAACCAATTCCAATTATTGAATAATTCGGATTAACCAATTGTATTGAATTTGGTTCAGATTGTGAATAATATATTTTTATTGTTGACTGATTGTAAATATTTGATCTCCTAATTGTTATTATTTTTGAATATCGGACAGAGTCAACCACATAAGTTATATTTAATTTACAATTACCATCATTTTGATTATTATCACATGATTTTGTTACAATTGTTGCTTCTGTTTCAACTAAATCATTAACAAACCATAAAAGAAAAAATCCAATTATTATTATTATTATACCTAACAATATTCCAATACAATTAGATGTATCTAAACCAAAACCACCACCAATTATATTATTATTTTTAACCATTTCAAATAATTTTTTAGTTAAAATATTTGAATTAGCAAAAACTGGAGTATCTAATGAATATTCTATTAATAATTCTTTATCTGACATAAATATTTGTAAATATATATTATATATATTTATATTAAATTTGTAAAAAAATATTTTTCCATTATATTGTTTCATAACATACATAAGTTAATGAACTAGTTGTATAATATTTATTATTTGAATAAGGATCTATATATCTCAAAAAATATATTTTTACTCTTTTTATCAAACTATACATTGCTAAAATATTTAATATTGGGTAATAATATTGAAAAAATTACATAATTTCATTTGTTATTTTGTCAATGATAGATATTTTATTTATTTTATTATTAATAATATTTTTGTAATGTATATTAAATTCTTTTTGATAATTATCACTTAAAATTAATTTATTTTTACTAATCTGCTTTTGATTTTCAATATATTTTCAAAATTCACATAAATAACTTTTATTCTTGTCGCATAATACTTTTAGCAAATTATTATACAAAATACGCTTTATAAATAAACTTATTTATCAGTCAATAAAAATAAAAAGTATAAACATAATGTTAGTAAATATGAATAATAATTTAAAATTAAAATATTATTCATCAGGTTCATATGGTATTTTAATAAAAGATTGCCTGAATAATTATATTTATAAAAATAACCGTATTTACAAATTTTGAATATATTAACATAAATAATTTTAATGAAATGATTTATTTAGAGCGTTGCGCTTTTTAAATGCCGGTTTTCTACAAGGTTCCCGATTCTAATGTTATTAGATAACCTATTTAGATACACAATTCATTTAAAAATCACAAAGCTTGTCATTTAATACACTAAATTCTAAAATAATAAACTTATAAATAAGTTTACTTAATAGGCTTAATCAGTAAACACTTTAAATATTTTTTATTTAATTGGTAAATGTTTACTGTCCTATCTGACACTATTTAATTATTACCTTTAATTAAACAGCTATTTGTTTTATACTTTTATTTATTTTCACTGTTAGGTTTATTCCTTTCTTATTAGTAATCTTTTTATTTTCTCTTTTGAATTCTTTTATTCTTTCTTGATTTTCTAAATAATATTTACCTAACTTTAATATATTCATTGATGCATTTTTATCCCTATTTACATAAATACGCTTTTCAGTGTCCTCTTTTAGAGTTAGTACTTCGTGTAAATATTTTAAATGCTTTTCTTTTTTTACTTTTACATTTGTTAATTCTTTATAGTTTTTATTATAAAGTTTACTAGTTTTAAATTCATCAGTTTCTAATACAATAAACTTTTTATTTAACAATCGCTTAAAAGCTTTGTTAGGAGTTGAATTGCATCCTTTTAATGTATGTCCTTTACTCCAATTACCATGGAAGATAACAAGCTTTTTATTTTTATCTTCTTTTGTTAAATATTTATTTTCTATTTCATTTAATAATACTTCTTCTGATTGTTTTGTTTTTACATATCTTCTAAATGCTAATTTTCTAAATAATAATTTATGATAAAAAGGTTTAAGTAATTCATTAATTCTATTTTTATTAACAATAAATTGTTTATATTCATCTACTTTAAGTGATTTTGAATTAAATTTTTATAATTAAGTTTCTTTTTCAATAATATTATTTTTCTTTTTTTCTTTCAAAATAATTTGATTAGATCTTTTAGTATAATTTTCGTATCTTCTTCTACATCCTGAATATTTATAAAAAACATTATTTTCATCAACCATAGAAATGACTGAATTGTATCCCGGATCTAAACCAACATATTTATATTTTGTTTTGTCTAAATATTTATTACATTCTTCTTTTGATAAATCATTTATTTTAATAATTTCATCATCTTCATCTTGTGGTTTAGGTAATTTATCTCCATATTCTTTATCTTTATATTTTTTAAGTATGAATAACAAACAACAATTAAATCCATCTGTCATTATTTGATTATAAAATACATAATTTTTATCATTAAATATACTTCTTTTCTCTAATTTTAAGATTTTACTCCAAACATGTGATTGGTATTTTTTACAGTTTAAAATAATTTTGCTTTTTTTATGACTAAATAAATCTTTTATTTCAGAACCAAGTAAATCAGCAATTCCTGATGTATTAAACAGAACATTACAGGGAACAATATTATTACGCTGTGGTATAAAAGCATATGGTTTACCTCATAATTTTTCAATTTCATTATTTATATACATAGAATATTTAATATATTTTGATGGATTCGCTTTAATATCATATGGTATTGACTTTGTAAATTTATCAGGTAATAATAAATTAATATTATCTTTAATCCATTGATGATATTCTTCTTTAGAATCAATAATTTTTCTTTCAACTAAATCTGATTTTAAGTTTATAATATCTTCATTTAATTGTTTATATAATTCTTTTCTTTGTTTCTTATCTTTATTTTTTTAATTTCATCATTTTTAGGTTTTTTAAATTTAATATTGATATATTTATAAAGATGTTTAAGAAAATGAGTAGAAGTATTAGTTTTTATACAAGTAATCATTTCTTTAGCTATTTGTTCCAAAATAAAACTTTTATTTGAATAAGATATTTTTTCATTAACTATTTTACTAAAAATATTATCATTAAATATTTTAATATCATCTTTGATTTCTTTATTTTTAATCTTATCCTCGTTTTTTTGTTTTCCTCTATTTGTTTCAGATGTTCCAATTATTTTCATACAATCTAAAATAAAATATTTATTAAGTTCAGGTAATTCTTTATTACCATTAAACTTATCAATAAAATATAGTCTAATAAATTGATAAGTATAAATAACAAGTTGATTCATATCTTTAATAGTATTATCTAAAATAGGTTGTATAGTAACAAATTGTTTTAGAACAGATTTTAAAGGACATTTAATAGTTATGTATACTTGTTCATTATCTTCTAAAATATCAGGTGGTTTTTTAATTTTAACTTTAGTATCCATTATAATACATTATTATATTATAATTTTAAATAAATTATTTAACGCAAAAATAAAGATTTTAATATTTTTATAAAGTAAGAAAAATTATTCTATATATTTTTTAATATTTTTAATATGTAATAAATATTAAAATTTATTAATTATATCAGTATTATTATTTTTATCTATTTTATTTTTTTCCATTTGTTTTTTTTGTTTTCTATTTTCATATGATTTTTTATTATACTCTTTAGTTTTTTCAGGTGATGGTTTATTAGCTTTAATTTTTTCAATAATTTTATCTTTATTTTTTTCATAATATGTTTTACTTCTTTTAGGTGCAGTATATTTTTTTAAATGTTCTTTAAGTTCATCAATTTCTAAATTAAGTTTATTAATAATTTCATTATTTGAATTTAATAGTTTATCATATTCTTTTTCAAGTAAAATTTTTTCAAAAATAATATTTTCATACATTTTTTTATAATCAATATTAGACATATTTATATATAATATATAAATAAATCTTTAAAAAAAAATAATAAAAAACCGGCATTTAAAAAGCGCAACGCTCTAAATTATTTTAAAAATAAATATACAAATTTATTCAAAGAAACTGACAATAATTTACCAATTCAAAATATATCAACAAATATTTTTATGTTTGATTATTTTATTAAAATATATAAACTTGATGATAATTTAAAAAATAAAATATTAAATAAATTAGAAATTGAATTAGATGATTTAATTATTGTCAATAAAATGAAATTTTATACCAATAATTTAAATGATATAAAAAAGAAAGATTTATCAATTGATTATTTATATAATTCTATTGTAAAAATTATTCTTGGATTACATTTTTTTCATTCTGAAGGATTTGCACATGGAGATTTAAAACCATTAAACATAGTTAGCGATAATATAGATTATAAAATTTGCGATTTTGGTGGAATTAAATATATTTCAAATCCAAAATATGATTGTACATGCACATCAACATATAGATCTCCTGAAGATTATGAATTTGAATATTGTAAAATGATAAGTAATAATACAATATATGAAGAATGTCCTTTAAAATCTGATATATGGAGTTTGGGTTTAATTTTTAATGAATTAATAAATAAATCTAATCCAATTCAAATAAAATACAATCAATTTAGAAGTAATGAACTTTTAAAAAAAAACAATATTGATCAAGAAAATATTGAATACAAAATACATTTGTATTTAAAAAAAATGAAAGGTTATGATATTTCATCTGTCATTATATCAACAGGTTCTAACCATAAAAGTGATGATTTATTGAAGACATATAAACTAAAAAATATTATACAACAAATTTTGTGTTTTAATCCAAAATTAAGAATAAATTTGTATGATGTGTATTGGAATTTATTTCATAAAGAATTACCTAATTTAGATGAAAATAAAATTATTTTTAATTACTATATAAAATATCCAGAATATTTTGATAAATTTATTTCTTTTAGAAAAAAATATTATCAAATGATTAAATTAAATTTAGAAAATACAGATGAAGTATATTTATATCCATTTATATCAAACTGACTTGATAGATTTATCATTGAAATTATTAATATACATCAATCAAAACAAATAAATTTCGAAAATAAATTTGATTTCATTATTGATTTATTAAATTATGATGATAACATTATAGATGAAAAAAAATTTGATTTATTAATTTTTAATATTAGTATTTTTTATTTTGTTTTATATGTAATTTCAAAATTAATTATACTGAGAAAAAATACTAATATTAAAAATTATATATTTGATTTAACAAATAATAAAAAAAAATTATTAGTTTTAGATATTTTTATTATTTATGAATATATTATTTGCATATTAAATATTTTAAATTATGATATTGTTAGAACCAAATTATTTTTTTATTCAATAACACCGAAAGAAATAATTAATAAATTTATTACAATAATTGATGATTTTGATATTCAAGAAATAATAAATTACATTGAATAACACACATAAATATCGAACAATTAATTTAAGTAAAAATTTTTCTTTAAATATCCTTGTTTTCTGATATAAATATATATTGAGTTCATTTTTTTAAATATCACATTTTGTTCAGATTTTGAATTTGATAATTTTCTTATTTTATATATATGTTCATCAATCAAATCATATATATCAATTGCATAATCAAATATTAAACATAAACTATCTATATACATTGATTTGTCATATCTTGATGTATTAATTTTGAATATAACAAATTTTAAAATAATATAAAATTCTACTAATTTTAAATAATTGTCTAATGTGACTATTATATTTTTAATTTCATTTTTTGAAAAAAAAATTTTGTTATTTAAACACATATTTGAATTTTGTGTTTCATTTAATGTTGATTCTGGAATTATTGATATATTATTTAAGGAGATATTATCAACTCCAATAGACATTTTAAATATATTAGTTTTTGATTTTGATGATAAAAGATTAAAAATTTTATTTAAATCATCAGTAATATATTTAAGATAATTTATGACAAATTCTATGATATCGAACAAATTATATATTACATCTTGCAAATCACAATTAGTTGTTGAGTAAAATAAATATTCATTTATTTTTTTTATTATTTCGTCATTATTTATTTTTTTAAATTTAGTTTTAAAAAAATATTTTATTTGATTTTCAAAATTTATTTGTAATGAATATGTTTGATCTACTCTTTTCATTTGTTCTACTTTTTCTACTTCTCCTGATTTTTCTACAAATGGAAAATTAACAAATGGAATCAAATAATAATTGTTATTTAATTTATAAATTGAAGGAGTATATTGATTATCTAACACTATTTTTGTAACAGATAATTCTAAATCATATAAAATTTTAAAATTTTTTATTTCTAATTTATTTAAATTACTAAAATTAAAATCAAACCAACTAAATTTATCATTTGATATTATTATTGGATTAAAATTTAATTTTTTCAATAATATATACAAAAAAACTATTAAATGATCATCCTGTTCTCTAATATCATATTTATTGTTGTAATTTATAGGTATTATCAAATGTGATTGATTATTTTTAGATTTTGACGTATTTGATGTTCGTGTTGTGTGTGTTGTGTTTGATATGTGTGATGTGTTTGATATGTGTGATGTGTTTGATATGTGTGATGTGTTTGATATGTGTGATGTATGGGATATATGTGATGTTTTGTTTAATAAATTTTTATCATCCAATGCATTATCATTTATATCATTATTAACATTAACTAAATCACACAAATCCATCATATTGTAATTTGTTGTTTTAAATTCATTACTTGTTATTATATTAATGGTATTATGATCTTTAATAATGTTATCTATTATTATGTTTAATAATTCTTTTTTTTTTTCAAATATCATATTAAGTGATGTATAAGGTTCAATATATTTTACTTTTGATGAATATTCTGATACAGAAATATCTTCTACAGATATTTGACTAAAATCATTATCATCCTTACAACTTCCATTATTCCAAACATCAAAATATACATTAAATTTATCATTATCCAATTGAGATTTTAAAAAATTTTGAATAACAAATGATTTTAAAATATTTTCTACATCCATCAATAATATTGGTTTGTTATTTGTTATTGAAGTTTTAATCATATGTTTAATATAATTTTCCAATTTATCTTTTATAAAAAAAAAATTCTTTTCAAGTGTATTTGTTATAATATCAATGTTTGTAGTTGATTTATTTTTTTCACTAATAATTATTGATTTTTTAAAATGTTCAACACTTTCTTCGATTACATCTTTGTTTAAATAAATATCTTTCTTTAAATAAATATCTTTGTTATCTAATAAATTATTTTTTAGAATATCTTTATTTTTATAGTAAATTATATTTTGATATAAATTAATGTCTGGATTATATTTATCAATTATTTCTGGTCTATTTAAATATTCAAATATAATATCGTGGTATTTACTAAAACAATCTGAATGAATTTTTAACATAGTTAAATTATTCTTTTTTAAATTTGCTATTTTTTTTTTACAATTTTTTTTATTGTCTTCAATCAATACATTATTGTTAAAATCAATATTAAATTTTATTTTATGTTTATCATATTCATTTTCTAAATGTTTTAATTCCAAAAATAAATTTGAAACAAATTTATTTTTTATGCTTGTTATATTTTTTGTTTTTGTTAAATCCCATATTCCTTTATCCCAAAAATCATTTATTTCATCATAAATATTTTTTGTATTATTTGTTTTGTTTGTATTATTTGTATTGTTTGCATTTTTATAAATATCAACTGACATAACTTTCAATTAAATATAAGTTATAATTAAAATTTTATATAAAGAAATAATATTATAATAATTTTTCACATTTATATAATAAATATTTATAGCAAGTAATTATAACTTATGCAATTTTACAAATATAATAATGAATAATTTAATAAAAATAGTATTAAAATAAAAATCAAAAAGTAAATAAATACATTGTAAATAAAAATTGATTAATAATAATAATTCTAAATTGTTATATAAATAATACCAATGAAAATAAAAAAATAAAAAAAATAAATCAACTAAAAATAAAATTAGTAACGATAATTTTTAAAAAATAGAAAATAATTTAATTAGGAATATAAAATATTATGTATTTCCTTTAAGATATTCCTAATATCAAAAAAGAAGAATTTCAAAAATATAGAGAAGAAATAATGAATTTGGATAATGACATATTGAAACAATCAAAATTATATTTTATAATCAATAAATGTTCATTTAGTAGAGCAACATTATCTGAATGATTTTCAGAAGAAGCAAGTAAAAAAAGATTTACATAATCTTCAAAAGTAAAAATTAAAAATTTAAATTTAACAGATTTTGAAATTTATAATTACAATTTTGACGAATTTATTAACAAGTATTATATTGAAAATAAAACATTTATGTTTTTGGATCCTGCATATTATTTAGAATCAAAATCAAATTTATATGTAAAAATGGAGATTTACATGAAACTTTATAACATTATTAAAAATTAAAAAAATTAATAATGACATACAATGACTGTGAATAAATAATAAATTTGTATTCATAATATTTAATGATATCTTTTAATTGGAGTTATGGTATGAATAAAAGTAAAAAACTATCTGAACTTATTTTTATAAATAACAAATAACAAATAACAAATAACAAATAACAAATAATTATTTATAAATTAATTTTTTAGGAATATTATTTTTATTATCAAGCGCATAATTACTTTTTATCATATTTTTATATATTTTGACCTACAAGATAATGTAACTTATATTTTACAATATCTATTTATATCACATTTAGTATGTATTTTGGTTATTACTCTTAATTCTTGCTCACAAATAAATTCAGATACATTAAAATTACAAATGGAGTATTAAATAATTTATAATGTGTTTTACAAGTATTTAATTTAAATCTAATTAAATATTTATTGAAAAAAATTATTTTTTGTTATTTATTATTTATTGTTCATTGTTCATTATTCATCAACAACTGGTTTAGAATTATATGGTTCAGAATCTGGTTCTGGAGTGTATGGTTCTGGAACTGGTTCTGGAGTGTACAGTTCTGGATTATATTCAACTTTTTGAGGGAATAAAGATTTAATCGTACCAGTTGCTTTTGAAAATATTTTATTAACACTCCCAAATACATTATCGTATAATTTTAAATAACCTCCATAGTTATTATTTTTTAAAAATTTAAGTAAAAACATAATAACTAATAAAGCAACAAAACCCATAATTAAAATTTTAATAAAATTATTTGGTTTGTGGGAAGAGCAAGAAGATGAAGAAGTACAACTTGAAAAACTAGAAATTAATTTATGTTTGATGGTCATTTTAACATTTGGGAATGTACTACCAGAATTAAATTTAGTTGTATTTAAAGTAAAAAAACCTTTTTCTAATACCCAAGTAATTTTAAAAGCATCAGATTCCATAAATTCTTTAACATTAGTCATAATTTGTTTTTCAATGCCATTAGCATAAATATCACTTAATGATAAATCAGATGAACAAGAATTAGAACATGATTTATGTTTGGAAGAAGTGGCATTGTCTGCAGATGAACAAGAAATATTATATAAATATTTATATTCATCAGTTTGAGATTCGGCAGATACATTGAATTCATTTTTAAAGCAAATGTCTTTTATGACAATATTTGATTTAGTAACAGTACCATTTTTATTAACTACAGCATCTAATGTAACTTTGGCTTTAAAGTAAATGTTTGGTTGTACACCATTTGTATATTCACACTTTGTATATTCACCAACAAAGTGAATTAATGCTTTAAGTTTGGAATCAATATCCCATTTACCAAATGATTTATAATCTTCAGGATTGGAAAAATTAACTGATGAATATAATTTTGTTAAATTTTTTTCACAAGATGGCATAATATATATAATAAAATTATAATTTTTTAATTTTAGGGTGGAAATTTAATTGTTTTATATTTTTAAGATTTAAAATTTTATTTTTTAATCATATCCAATCTTTTAACCATTATTCTTGATTTGCGCGAAGTATCTGAAGACGTAAGATCAGTTTTAATAACATCTTCCAAACAAATTGTTCTATATTGTGATTGAATATTTTTCAAATAATAAAAATCAATATATTCATCTAATTTTGATAAACCTGACAATACGTGGTCAAATAATTCAGATGACATAATATATCCATATGCTCCAATTATATATGTACCTCCTGACCATGCCCATCCAGAAGTAAAACATTTTTTTTTTGACATTATTCCTCCTAAATATAATAAATCATAGTTAGGAACTTGAATTGATTTTAATTTTAAAGTCATATTTGATTCTTCATTAACAAACACATCATCTTCCAAGATCATAATTTTTTTATAACCTCTTGATTTTGCTAATTGTATTGCCTTTAGATGTGATAAGAGACAAGCAAAATGACCTGGAGTAATAATTGGATTTGATGGATTTGATTTTTTATTTGACTCATATTGGGATATAACTGATTGCGTTTGACCATCAAATGCTTCTATAAATTTATAATCAGTTGGAGGTATATTTTGTATAGTAAAAAATTCTTCCATTGACTTTTTTCTATCAGGTCTTCTGGCTAGGTTGATAACAAAAATTTTATCCCACGTAATCGGGTTTAAAATTATTTTATTCACTGGAGTCAGGATTTGTTTTTTAATGATTACTCTAGAACATAAATCAAGTGGTTCAATTATAATGTTGAGTGGTATACCGGGTGTTATCAAACAAGAATATATAATTCCATTATAAGAGAAATTAGAATATTCTAAGGTGTTTTGTGTTTCAGGTTGGGATATTTTGATGGAATTTACAAATTTAGCGAATAAAACAAATTGAATATATTTATTGGATTTTTGGGTACTAAATATAATTGCATATTTGGAGAGATTTGTTTTTGTAGGTTTATACATTTGATATTGTTTATTTTTATCTTGTTTCATATTTATAAGTTCAATTGATACCATGGGGATTATTAGGATTAAATTGTTTTATATAAATATGTGTTATAAATTAATTTATCATTTGGAAACGACTTAAAATGATATAAAAATTTGACACTCAAGTATAAAATTTTTTATAACTTTAATTTAGAAATAACAATACATATTTTTAATGGTTTTTGAAATAGTTTGTTTTGCTGGAAGTGGAATTGCTTGTGGATTATTTTATTTATTGATTGAAGATTAAATAAAATTAATTACTATAAAAAAATTAATTACTATAATAAAAATTATAATAATGTTATAAAGACTGGAATATATTAGTAATATATACTTTTTTATGTTTAAAATGCAAATATTTTATATATGTATTTTTTATAGTTAAATGAATACAAAATTAGTAGAATTACGTTTAATGGTAATTAATAAATTAAATCAATGTGTAGATAGAAAAAGATATAAAATTAAATATACTGATGAATATTATTTAAATTTTATTTTTTATATATTATATTTATCTTTGTGTGTAATACTTTTTAAAATTTTAAAAAGTATTATTATAAATTAAATAAAAAACAATATTAATAATTTAATTGTAAATTCCATATGCAATAATATTAAAAATAATTATAAATCATTATTTAACACCTATCAATTTAAAACAAAAAATGAAAAATATAAATTGAAATTTATATTAAAGGCTTGTGTTCATTTTATTTCAATTTAATGTAGTTATAAAAATTTTATTTATTTTAATCTTAATCATAATACTTGACTATAAAAATTTTATGAAATTAAATAAATTTAAAATTTTTGAATTAACATACAAAGATTTACTTAATTATAATATTTACCTTTGTATGTAATACTTTTTATAATAATACTTTTTTAATAAAAAAAAGTATTATACGCAAAGGTAAATATTATAATAGAAAATAAATAAAAGAATTTATTTCTTTTCATAAAAATAACGTTGCTTAATAGATGAATAATGGAAATTTCAAAAAAATTTTATATATTTACATAATATATAATGATAAATTTATTAGTTACTGGAGGTTGTGGATTTATAGGTTCAAATTTTATTAATTGGATTTGGAAAACAAATAAATATAATATAATTAATTTTGATGCTTTGTATTATTGCGCAAGTGAATCAAATGTTGATAGTGAAATAAGAAATAGCAATAATTATTGTTTGATAAAAGGTAATTTAACTAATATGAATTTAGTAAAAGAAATTTTAAGTTCACAAAAAATTACTCATATAATCCATTTTGCTGCCCAATCACATGTACAAAATTCTTTTGATGATTCACTTCAATTTACTCAAGATAATATTGTTGGAACTCATACTCTGTTAGAAGCATCGAGACTATATGGGAAAATTGAGCGATTTATTCATGTTTCAACAGATGAAGTTTATGGAGAATCTATGTTAGCCGAAGATGAAGCCCATAAAACAGAACATAGTGTATTATGCCCGTCTAATCCTTATGCTGCAACAAAAGCAGGAGCAGAACTAATAGCCCAAGCATATTATCATTCATATCGTATGCCAATTATTATAACAAGAGGCAATAATGTATATGGACCTAATCAATATCCTGAAAAATTAATTCCCCGTTTTATAAAATTATTAAAAGATAGTAAAAAGGTAACAATTCAAGGTACAGGGTCAAATTTAAGAGCATTCCTCCATGCAGAAGATACGGCTAGGGCATTTGAAGTTATTTTAGATAAAGGAGTTTTGGGTGAAATATATAATATTGGATGTGATGAAGGAATGGAATATTCTGTTCTTGAGGTTGCTAAAATTTTAATTGGAATGATAAAAGGTGCTAAAGTTAATTATGATGATTGGATAGAATATATTGCAGATAGACCATTTAATGATGCTAGATATTATATATCTAATATAAAGTTAAAAAATTTGGGATGGGATATAAAGATTAATTTTTTAGATGGATTGAAGAATTTGGCTTAAAAATGTCATTTATAAAATTATTACACATACATATAATGCAATTTTATTCACAATGTGGAGAGGATAAATTTTTATATGAAAAATACATCATGCCTTTAAATTTAGTTAATCCAATTTATTTAGAAATGGGTGCAATGGATGGTGTAAATTTTACAAATACATATTTTTTTGAAAAAGAATTAGGATGGACAGGAATATTAATAGAGCCTCATCCTATGAATTATAAAAAATTATGCATAAATAGACCAAATAATAAATTATTTAATAATGTTATTAGTAATGATGAAAATGATGTTGAATTTACATATTTTGAAAGTGAATGTTTGTCAGGAATTTCAGGAGTTAAAAATACCTTAACAGAAAATAATATTAAAATATTTTACACAAAAAATAATGAATGGATAAGTAATATGATTGATGATCATTTGAAGGTTGAAATAGTAAAACCCAAAAAATTAAGTGAAATTGTAAAATTGTCTGGATATGACAAAATAGATTTTTTTTCTTTGGATGTTGAAGGGCACGAATTAAGTGTATTGAAGTCTTTTGATTGGAGTATTCCTATAAATATGTTTTTGATTGAAAATAATCAAGATACATTGAAAATAAATGAATTGTTAACAAATAAAAATTATAAAATAATTGAAACAATTGGTCCAAATACATTATTATAATATTTACCTTTAGTAGTTATACTTTATTGTTTATTATAAAGTACAATTGCCATTTATATATAAAAATTATTAAATTAATTTATACAAAAAAATAATTTAATATTAAAATTATTTATAAATAATATAAAAACTTAAAAATATAACTATATAAGGATACATTTTTATTTTTTTTCAAGAAAAGGATTTATAATTCCTTTTTTTAAAAGTTTGTATGTGTTTATTTAAATTACAAATTTTATTAAAGATAAATAAATTAAACTT
>Ga0247841_10001851_pt1 | contig 44452 bp, 58 predicted proteins | sample LaCruzMarch2015__2_FD_192410 | JGI IMG/M metagenome (GOLD analysis project Ga0247841, IMG submission 192410) | Freshwater microbial communities from meromictic Lake La Cruz, Castile-La Mancha, Spain - LaCruzMarch2015_18m | ecosystem: Environmental > Aquatic > Freshwater > Lake | place: Spain... | reverse complement strand
TGATATGGATTATAAAGAAAGACAGATAAAACAGTGGGCTACTAAAAGAAAGAATGGAACCGATGTTGGCTGGAATAAGGGGCAGAAAGGTCTTTGTAGTGACGAAACAATTAGAAAAATGAGAAAATCTGCCACAGGAATACATAGAAAAGAGGCCAACGGTATGTGGCAAGGGGGTATAACCTTATTGGGTTTTCAGATAAGAAATTCTGTTAGATATAGTAAGTGGCGTTCAGATATTTTTAGTAGAGATAATTATATTTGTCAAAAATGTGGTGCAACAAGATGTAAAATAGAGGCACATCATATAAAAATGTTCAGTTTAATAATAAGAGAAAACGCAATTAAATCGCTTGAAGGGGCTGAATTATGCGAAGAATTATGGAATATAAATAATGGAATAACCTTATGCAAGAAATGCCACAAAGAAGAAAATGGAATTCAGATGAAAGATAATAAATATGCAATTAAGCTTGCTCAAATAACCCCACTTAAATACAACAGATAACAATATCATCAATCCTCGGTGGACAAGTAGAATCCTTCTCAATTTTTAACTTAAATAAAATGAAACCAGTAATAAAAACAAAATATGGGGTAGGGGTGGGTATACAGGTTTTTGTACAACACCCAGACCTTTCTGATTTACCAACTACTTATTTATCGGGAGATGAGGCGGTGGGGCAGACTACTTTAAGTGTAATATCTGAAGGCGGTTTTACTGCTACAGACTATGTTTTAATTGGAAGTTGGGAAGAAGAAACTTCTGAAATTAGAAAGATTTCATCTACTTCTACGGGGACAATAGTAACAGACGCTACCACCTTTGTTCACCCAAGAGGAACCAAGATAACCTTTATTCCCTTTAATCAGATTGTCGTAAGCAGGTCTACTGATGGAACTACCTATGCGGCACTTTCTGCGGTAGGTATTCAAACAGACACTCTTTGGACTTCCGTAATGAGAACCGCAGATGCTTCTACCGACTATTATAAGGCAAGATTTTATAATTCAACTACAACCCTTTATTCCGACTATTCTGATGTTGCGGTTGGTGAGTATGCCTATAATACAGTTTATGCGGTCAAGAACCGTGCCCTCTCTCAAATGGGAGAAAAGGTTAATGACTTAATCACTGACGAGTTTTTAAATGAATCTTTGTGGGAGGGTAGAAGAGAACTTGACAATGACCCAAAGGTATTGCGATATAGTTTTAGAACTAAAACCAATTATAACTTGGGTGGGATTGTTCCTGGAACAAATACCGCTACCATACCAACCGATTTAAGAGACCCGAACTCAGTTAAGAATATTCTTGGTGTTAGAATAGGAAAAGATAACCAGCAACTTACTTATGTAGACTGGAATGCTTTGCAGGCATATTATTATGGTGTTGCTCACACAACTTTAAATGGTGCGGTTCTTACCGCAGATACTTCCATTACCCTAACGGATTCTGGAGATTTCTTGGATAGTGGAAACATAGATGTCGCTGCCGCAGATACAGAAACTACAATAGATACCATTGCCTATACCGCCAATGACCTTTCTTCTAATGTAGTCTCTGGAGTAACTGGAATAGTTGCTACTGGACACACTACCCTTACAGACGTTTGGCAAGACGCAAGTTTTGGTTTTCCGTCCGCATTTAGTGTTGATTCAGAAAATCATAAGATAGTATTTAACTGTCCTTTTGACGATGATTTGGCGGGAGAAAATATCTATTTAGATTATTATTCCACCTTGCCTACATATGACTCTGATGCCGATATATTAGATGAGCCAGAAATTGATATGTTCGTGTCTTATCTTAAATATAAAATTAAAGCATTAAAGAGTAACGGAAAATTAGCACCACAGAAAGATGGCGACTATGTTCTTTGGCTACAGGGAAAGAATAATTTAATTTTAAAAGAAATGTTGGGACAAGAAATTCACTTAATTCCTGATATAAATTAAATATGGATATTTCGCAATTAACTAATCTACAATCTGGACTAATAACCCCATCGGCGGTATCGGAAAGTCAAATGCCCATGGAGGCAGTTTCGGAATCGATAAATCTAAACTTCGACCGCATAGGTTCGGTTTCTTTAAGAGAGGGAACAACTCTGCTTGGAAACAATCTTGGCGGGACACTCCTTGGACTTTATGAGTTTCGAGATAGTTCTGGTTCTAATAGCCAGTTAATTTCCGTCGTGGGAACCAAGGTTTATTATTTAAGCGGTGGGACTTGGACGGAAATACGAACAGTAACGACTGGTCAGAAGGCAAGGTTTTCAACTTTTCTTAATAATGTTTTTATGGTTAATGGAGCAGACCAGACCGTAACTTGGGACGGAAATCCTATAAACCTTTTTACAACGACTGGAAATTCTAACCAATCGCCATCTGCTAAATATATAGAAAACTATCGTTCTCGTATGTGGGTAGCAGGAAATGTAACCTACCCTGACCGTATTTACTATTCCTCAATTCCTTCTGCGGAAGCCATTCCTGCCATAACCTGGGATACAGACAATACTACTGGCGACTGGATTGACATTTCTCCTCAAGATGGTGAAAATATAACTGCACTTAAAAGAGACAAGAATGCTCTGCTTGTGTTTAAACAAAATCATATCTATAGGGTTTATTCTACTTCTCAAACAGACCCAGACCCCAAGATAAGTGTAGGAACATATTCCCAAGAAAGTGTGGTAGATGCTAAAGACGGTGTTTATTTCTTTCACCCAACGGGAATTTATCGCTATCAAGAAGGCGGCGTTTTAGATATCTCTCAACCAATTATAGATTTTATAAAGAATATACCAGCATCGCAATATGAGAATGTTTGCGGTTGGCAAGATGGAAACCATATATATTGGTCTTTGGGAGATATAACAGAGAATGGAATTACCCATACTAATATAGTTATTCGTTATACCATTTCTTCCCAAGTGTGGACTACCTACTCTTATCCAACTAAATTTGTGGTTAGTTCTCCTTACAATGACGGAACCACTCTTTACTATTTAGCGGGCGATTCTTCTGGTAATGTTTTAAAAATGAATACTGGAAACACTGACAATGGAACTGCGATTACCTACTCGCTTATAACAAGACCCTATACGCTTGACGGAATTTTCTCTTCAACAAAACTGATAACCAAACTTTCAGCAATTCACGTGGGGGCAGAGGGTTCTTTGCTCTCTTCTCGGGTAGATAGCGATAATATAAATAAGTGGTCGCCAATTAGTCAAGTAGGCAAGAGTTGCGAACCGCTTAGGTGTAATATCAGGGGACATAAGATTTGGTTTAGATTAAGTGGCTCTTCTGTGGGTGAACCCTTTGTGTGGTCGGGGCTAGAGTTGTTAGAAAATAATAGTGAAATTATAGGATAATGGCTGACCAATCTACATTATACGAAAGTTTTGACCGCCACTTAAATAAATTGGGGGTTGAGATTCCCAGCGTGGGAGAAATAGACCCTGATACTATTGGGAGCGGTTCTATTGTTGGTTCTGTTTCACAATCAAGCAATACTAATGAATCTGCTGTTTTTGTAAGCGGTTCAGCGGGGTGGCAGCTTGGTTCGGATGGAATAATTAGAGCCGTTGGTGTAATCCTTTCTGGTTCAATTACGGCAACTTCTGGTGCTATTGGTGGATTTTCTATTACAACAACCTCAATAAGTTCAACTGGATTATTACTAACTTCTGGTGCGGCAGCATCTTTAGCATTTGGAACAACGCCGCCAACTGGTGTCTCAGTTGGTACGGGAATATATCTTGATAAAACGGGTTTATTTGGACTATCTTCAAATACTCAAAATTTTAAATTAGATGCAACTAATGGAAATATAACTTCTATTGCAGGCACAATCGGTGGGTGGGTTATTGGTAGTGATATGCTAAAATCATCTTCGACTGGTGCTAGAATAGAATTAAATCAATCTGCTTTAAGGGTGTCTATATTTGACGCAACCAATGAAAAGGTTGTGATGGGTTATTTAAATGGTTTACCAAAACATGATGGGAGTGGTAATTGGGGAGTCTCTAATTATGGATTTTGGGCAAGACAAGGAGATATGTTAAGTATTGATGGGGATTCTGAGTACGTAAGTGGCGATTGGCTTATTCAAAATGATGCCTCTTATTTAGTAAAAGATGCTTCTGATGATACAATTATTCGGTTGGGCACAGATACTGGAGAAAAGGGTTTATTTATTTATAATACAACTGGAACACAATTGGCAAAACTTATTTCAGACGAAATATACATTGGTACAACCACAAGTTATTTACAATATACTACCATAAGTGGTTTAAGCCTTTATTCAAATATTACTAATGGTATAACACTAGACTATGGTTCCAATGTATTATTAAAAGAGGGTGGGTGCATTAAATTCACTTCTGTTGCCTTTCCCACAGCTTGCACTGCCACACTTGTTGTTACAAACACTGGAAATGTTGATAACGGAACCCATTCTTATGCGGTGACATTTGTAACCACTACTGGGGAAACGGAGTTGGGGACGGCATCTAATGAAGTAACGGTAGACGCCACCCATAAACAAGTAGACTTAACCAATATTGCCACCAGCTCTTCTAGTGCCGTTTCGTCAAGAAAGATTTACAGAACAAAAGCAGGGGGAGCTGATTATTATCTTTTGACAACCATAGGAAACAACTCCGCCACCACATATACAGACAATGTTTCCGATGCTAATTTAACTGGCTCTTATGCAACATTTAGAGATAATGATACCTTTGGAAAAATTATCATTGACAACATCGAAAGCTTAAGTTTGGGGAAAAGAAATACCTTGGTGGGACAAGGTGGTGGTACCAATATTACAGCTGGATATTCTAATGTTGCAGTTGGTAACGCTGCCCTTTATTCCATTACATCTGGTTTTGAAAATACTGCAATTGGTCATGCGGCTCTTTATGATAATGACGTTGGATATCAAAATACTGCCATTGGGGAAAACGCACTCTCTTTCATTACCACGGGCAGTCTGAATGTGGCCATTGGATTTCATGCGGGTACATATTATACTAATGGTGGACAAAATAAAACTTCCACTGGTTCTATTTATTTAGGATGTGCCACAAGGGCTAATGCCGATGGTGATTCGGGAGAGATTGTTATTGGCTATGACGTAACAGGAAATGGTTCAAATACACTTGTTATTGGAAACCTTCTTTCAGGGGTATTTTCCAACACGGCCACAAACCGAAAATTAACCATTAATGGATTGTTAAATCTAGCCGTTAGTAAAACACCTGCAAATTCTGGAGCAACGGGAACTGCGGGGGATATTTGTTGGGATGCTTCTTATATATATGTTTGTACCTCAACGGATACATGGAAAAGAGCCGCAATTTCAACTTGGTAAATTATGAAAAAATTAATTATATTATTATTAATATTATTTCCCCTTAATACAGTTGCAAGAAGTTTCGATACTTTAAATATAAAGGTGATAGAAAACGGAAAACAAATATATTGTTTAGGAAAATATATTGCTTGTTATCTTCCCAAGTACAACCTTATAGTTTTTGATAATAATTTAATAACATATCCATCACAAAAAATTAGACAAATAATAATTCACGAACTGTGTCATCACCTTACATGGGAAGATGGTTTTACCGAAGAAATACTTGAGATGAAGGCAAATGTCTGTGTGTATCGTTTTAATTCTTTAAATAAATAATATTATATAATATGCCACAAGTTTCTTCGGTAGGTTTAACTCCTTCACAACAAGCAATGCTACAGTCCATTGTTAATTCAAGTCCTTCTGCGGCCGCCGCTTATTTTGGGACAAGTACTCCAACATCTTCTTCAACCCCAACCACCTCAAGTGGTGGTTCTTCTAGTGGCAGTAGTTTATATGTTACCCCCACGCAAACAACAACTACTGCATCTGGAGAATTACCATATCAAACTTGGGAAAGATTAACTGGCAAACCATGGAGCCAAGCCAGTGCCCTTGGATTAACAACTGGAACAGCTGCAGACAATTTAGCTTTGCAAAATAAATTATTGGGTGGATGGTTACCTACATCTAGTTCTTCTACTTCTTCTGGTTCTGGATGGACCACAAAAAGTCTTACAGACGTAAATCCAACTACAAGGGCAAATCTAGAAAGGTCTGTTTCTCAGAATCCACAAAGATATAGAAACCTTACATTTAATCAAGATGGTACGGTTGCTACCTATGAAGAGTATACTGCACCCACAAATAATGTAAATCAGAATACCCCTCCCGAAGAAGTTACCACAGAAAGCCCAGGAGACAATCCCGAAGACCCAGTTGGTGGAATATTAAAGTCCTACCAAGACCTGCTTGACCAATGGATAGCCAGTGGGAAGAAAATTACCCCTAATGACATTACCCCTGCCCAAGCCGCTCAATGGGCTAATCAAGCATCCGCAGAAGTTGACCCTTACTATCAACAGCAAATAAAGGCAATTCAATCTGACCTTAATTCAAGTTTTGATAATTTACAAAAAGAATATGAACTAACTGCGGCAGAAAAGAATGCCTCTTTTAGACAATCGCTTGGATTACAAAGAGAATCCGAAGCAAGCCAAGGAACTACTTTTAGTGGCGGAAGAACCGCAAGAGAACAATCTCTCCAAAGCTCTGCTCAACGAGACCTTTCTTCTTTAGAAAACACAACAAGATATAATGCCCAAAAAGGATTAAACGAAACCGAAAGAACAATCGGTAGTCTTAATTTGGGTGGTATTTCTGTTCCCAAATTATCTTCATATTCGGCATCTTTACAGGGAAAGGGTGGGGTAAATCAAACGGGTTCTTCTAATTTATATTCTCCCACTGGTGGGATTACTGGCTCCCTCGAATACGAACAAGCGAATAAGAAACGTGAGTATGCGGACCTCTTAAAATATAATTATTTGAACGAATATAATATTTAATATGGCAACTATATACAAAACTCCCGAGGGTGCATTTTTTGAGAAAACGGATAAAGGATATGCGGGTGTTAATGACCCAAATGTTTTAAAAGGACTTTATTCTGGTTCTATTACAGCGGTTCCATTTACTGATTATAAAAATGCGGCTACCCAATATTCAAGTGTTCCTACTACCCCTAGTTTAATTCCTAAACCAATTCAGGTTTCTCAACCACAACCACAAGGAGACCCAATGTCCCGCTTATCTACTGGTATTATGGATATGCTTAAAAACGCCCAGGTTAAACAACAAGAGGCAGAAGCCCAGAAAGCTGGATTACAAAGAGAATCTTTTGCGGCAGGGCAAACCCAATTTACTGGCGAAGATGCAAGAACCCTTTCTCCTGACGCCAAAATGAACGCCCTTCAGAACGAAACAAAAATGTACTCTCCCAGTATAGATGCACTTTCAACCCGCATAAAGCAAATGGGGGATATTATGGATTTAATGAAAACAACCTATGGAGAAGATTTTAATAAACTCCTACCACCAACAGAAGAAGAAGCGGCAGTTGTTAAAGACGCAATGAGAAATGGAATGACCGTTCCCTTTGAACAAGTTCAGAGGGTTTCTAAGTGGCTTACCCAAGCCGATTGGGCTGAATTTGCTAAAAATAAAACAGAAACATCGACTACTCCAAAGAGCCGTTATCCAACTTCTATAAGCACGGGACTGTTTGGGGAGAGTAAAACCGTAATGTTTGACCCCAATACTGGTAAGATTTATGATATTTATACCGGAGAAGAACTAGAAAAACCCGCAGAAGAAACCCCTCTTAATATAAATAAGGAGACCAAAACTACGGGAAACATTGAAAACGCAGTTGATTTCGTAAAGAGTTGGTTTAGCAAAAAACCATAATAAACAAAATGGCGAATATTTTAAAAGACATACTTAAAAAGGCAACAACTAATTTAAGCTTACTGCCATCTGTAATTAAGCAGACTATTGCTACTCAACAGAGTATTGCTGCTCGAGCAGCCATTGATAATACTGCCAAGAAAACAGTAATTCCTAAACCCGTAACGGTTGACAAAAAGACGGGCGCTTTTCAGGTGCCAAATAGTAAGGAAGTTGTCGAAAAACTTCCAGAAATGGTTAAACAAACAGTTGCCACTGCCAAGAGTGTGGTTAAAAATATTCAAACTAGAAACGAATATCTTGGTAATCCTAAAGTTTCTACCCCGCCCCCATTAACGAATATTACCCTTCCTCACATAGGCGGATTAGACAAACAATGGACACCACCGGTTCCTATTCCAGTTAGTGAAATGTTAAAATGGAATATAGAATTACCAGAAAAGGTGGTAAATACGGTTAAGGATATTTATTCTACAATTAAAACTGGCTCCATTGCTCCTAAAACTACTAACTATAAAGTAGACAGTCTTGCCGATGATTACTTTAATTTTTATAATTCTGCAAAACAGAAAGGATTTAGTGAGGGGGGTGCCAAGGGGGTTGGTGCACTATATTCAATCTCCAGTGCCGCCCTTGCACTTGCAACTGCAGGAAAGATAACAACTAATATGTTTCAAGGGTTGGCAAAAAATACTGCCCTTGGTAGTGCAAAGGTAAGGGCTAATGTATATTTCAGAAACCCACAAACCCCAGAAGAGTTCTTTAATACTGCAAACAAAACTGCTACGGCAATTCAAAATATGCCAGTGACGGAACAGGCGACTGCTTGGAAAGATTTCTATAATAATGCCTATACATATATTGGGACCAATGGCAAAATAAATCCACGGGATGTAAAAGATTATATAACCAATTTTATTGCAAATAAACCCATTGGTCCAGTTGGTGAGTTATTTAACAAACCAGTTTTAAATCAAGCCCCTGGGGTTGGATTACTTACACAAAACGCAGGAGAGATGTTTACTGGAAAACCTACCACTGCCGCAACTACACAGTTCCAACCTGCCGTTGGTTTATCTGTTAAAGAGGTTGGTAATCAACCAGATATAAATAAGATTGTCCATCAAAACGGAGAGATAGTTAAATATAAGGGAAAAGATTTCACGGTATTGGGTGCCACAAGGGACAAAAAGGGAGTTATTAAATATATGCTCTCTAATATTGTAGACGGAAAGGAAACAACTACAATGGCTACCGATGCAGACCTTTCTGCGGGAAAAAGGGTTACACAGAAAAAAATAATTTCTAGTCCTGTTACAGATGAATTATATTTGGGAACCCCTTCCGCCGATAACTATTTACCAGGAGAAGGGGGTGGGTATACCCCTATTCTTGATTCCGGGGCTAAGAAAAAAATTTCCATTGGGGGAACCCAACTGAAACAATTATTCGAAGTACCAGGGTTCAAAGAAAACCCATATTTAACTGTTTCCGAAGATGCTGACACAAGTATACTTGATGAGCAGTTGGGGTTAGAAAAATCTTTAAATTATATTTCCCCAGACGGAAAAACACATTTTTCCCTTAACCCAATTGGTCTGGGTCTTGACCAAAACGAAATATCTTTATTGCCCATTGGTAAGAAGATTAAAATAGATAAAAATTATCTAAGTGGTGGGCTCGGCAATATTCTTGTGTTTAACCCTGCACAAGGCAATCATTTAATAGAGGGAAAACCGATTAACATTATTCCCCAGCCAGTTCAACCCTCCACCATAGAGACACCTGCAACTAAACCAGTTCAAGTCCACCCACTTAATGAGGCCTATAGAATGTATAATAAGCGGGGCCTTGATAGCAATAGGGCTCAATACATTGTGGATTCCCTAATTACTAACAAGATGGGTAGATTTGCTGGTGATACTACTAATTTAGTAGATAAATTACCTCCAAAAGCACCTAAGACAATTCCACAGAAAAAAATTTCAGGGGCTACCCAGAAAGAGATTGTTCCCGCCAAGGTTGAAAAAGAAGTTGTTTTAGAACCGTCTCCAGTAGATGTTATTTTAGATAGAGCAGAATCTTCATTGCCAGCAGATGTCTTAAGGTTTGTGGCCAAGCCCATGGTTCTTCCTGGGGGAGAATATCTTGAATTAGATTTTTCAAATACAAAAGATGTAATAGCACTTGATTCCCATAGGGAGACTATTACTAGAAATCTTGAGTGGGCATTTAGAGACCCTAAACAGCTTCGGGCAATAATGAAGAATATTATTGACCCAATATCCACGAATAATATGGCATTAAAAGAATGGAAAGCCGCTGGAAAGAAATACTTTAGATATTTGTCAGAAGCGTATAACATTCATACTGGTTCTACGGACAGTAGTCTGGTTCAACAATATGGAGAGAAAGCCATCTCACTTGAAAAGTTAAAAACCCAAACAAAAAATTGGGAAAAGGTGGTTAAGTATGCAGACGAGGCAAGGTCTTTCTATGATGGGGTTATAGATGCTATTAACGAGATGAGGATAGAGAGTAATCTTAAGCCCATTCCCAAGTTACCTAATTATTTTAGGCATATGGGAGATTTTAAATCTCTTATTAATTCTAAGAATGGAATATTCTCTCAAAACGAAGATTTACCCGCATCTTTTAAAGAAGGATATCAATATATAGAACCGAAGGCACCAACGAGTACTACTTTTCTGCATAGAAAAGGAGGAACTACAAAACTTGATGCCGTTACTGGTTTAGAGAATTACATAGATTCTGTTGCCACACCATTATTCCATACCGATAGTGTTCTTCGAATAAGGGCATTAATAAAATATCTTAAGGCATCTGAAGAGGTTAATCCAATAGATGTTCGCCTTCCTAATTTAATAAATGAACTTACCTCTCAGGCAAATTTAATGTCTGGAAAGGCGGTTGGGGCAGACATTCAATTAATGAGAAATGACCTTAACAAAAGTATTGGAATAATTAAATGGCTTACCCACCGATGGGGTGGAAGTGCCGTCGTCGGTAACCTTTCTGTTCAAATATCTAACTTTATTGCGGTGGGACAGACATTCTCAACCAGCTCTGCAAAAGCGTTTACGCAGGGAACAATAGATGCTATTATATATCCAATAAAGAAAAAAATATATGGGACCGAACTGTGGGATATAGACGGACAAAGGTCAGAATTTTTATTTAACAGGAGTGCATTAGAAAGTCCTGCCGATAATATAGACCCGACTTCGGGGGAATTATTTACATATGCGACCAATGGCGGATTTAGATTTACCGATAGGTTTTCTGCCCGTATGGCAGTTTATTCTAAATATCAAGAGGGAATAGACCAGGGCAAGTCGCCAGAACAGGCTATTTATGACGCAGATGCATACGCTAGAAAATCTATTACAGATAGAAGTTTTGGTAATCTACCCTCTATATATCAAGTAAAGGCACTTCAACCCATTACCCAGTTTAGTGTTGAACCGAATAATCAGTTTTCTTTTATGACAAAAGATATGCCTAAGATGTATAAGAACCCTTGGAGAAGGGCAGTCGCATATGTAATGTTATTTGTTTTCTGGCACTACCTTAATAATGTTTTTGAGAAAGTGTTTGGTAGAAGGCCAGCAGTAGACCCAATCTATACAGTTGAAACTCTTGCAGGAAAGGGGAATACGGTAGGACAAGGGTTACCCACAATGGGAAGAATTTATAAGTCAATGGAACAAATTGCCGGAGACCTTCCCTTTACAGATATTGTTTGGCAGAGAAGAATTCCACTTAGTGGAATAGCCCCAACTGGAGCAGATTTTGCATCGGTTTGGGCTGGAGATATGCCCGCATGGAAATTATTAAAGAATCCTGCGATTGCTCTAATTCCAGGGGGCGTACAAGCGAAAAAGACTATTACTGGTTTGGCGGCATTTAACGAAGGAGAAGTAAAGACAAAGGCTGGAAATGTTTTAACCAAAATAGAACCAAGTGTTGCCAATTTTCTTAGGGCAACGATTGCCGGACCAAACTCTTTTCCAGAGGTTAGGGCTGCATATAATGAATTAGATAGAATAAACTCCCTTAAAGATTCTTCTTACCGTCAATCTGTAGACAAAAATAGAAAAATAGACGAGATGATTTCTGGATGGGGTGGGAAGACCACTGCCCAAATAGAAAGTGAGGCGAAAGTATTTCTAACCAATAACCCATTAGCAAGTATTCAAAACATAAAGGATAGAATGAAAATCGTGGAAGTTACTTCTACGGACAAGGCCCTCTTAACCCTACCCGTAACGGGCGGATATAGAGCAAAGCAGATTATCCAAGAACTTTCATTTCTAGATACGGACGAACAGAGAGATTCCTATTTTAATTACTTAATGGATAAAAAAATAATAACCGCAGAAGTTTATAAACAAATGAAAGAACTTCTTAAATAATTATGAAAACTGATAGTAAGCAAGATTTATTAATTAATTCACTTGGGATGGAAATAAAACACCTAGGGGAGGGTTTAGGTGAGCTTAAGAGTGCCTTCAAACAGAGTTGTTCAGAAAATACGGTCGCCCACAAAGAAATTCTTGATAAAATAGATGGGTTTATAGAGAGTGCAGATGTTAAATATGTTTCCAGAACCGAGTTCAAGGATGTTAAGTCTGCGGTTTATGGATTTATTGCCCTTGTTCTTACGGCCGTGGTCGGAGGGATAATGGCGTTAGTTTTAAAGTAGCTTGACAACACTATAGCGTTTGTGCTATAATGGATTATAGAGAGTTTAATAAGGGTTATAAATTTAAATATGAATATGTCAGAAATAATCAAATCTGCTTCAAAGATTGTATTTGTCCTGATGTGCCTATCAACCATTGCTGGGTTGTTTACTGGGAAGATAGACCCAAAAGACTTTATGGTCTTGGCTTCAATGGCGTTCACCTTTTACTTCGCTAATAAAGGAGATTCAAATGCTCCTTATGCCGGAAAATAAATGAATATTTTTTAAGCGGACAATCATTACCTCAATAGGAATAGTCTTAACACTGTGTATGTGTTCTGCCTATGTGGTATCTGCCCTTGCCCCAATTAAGTCACCCGAACAAGCACTATTGGACAAAGTGTCCTACGGTAGCCTTAAGGGTTTAACAAACGAACAGGTCTCAACAATCATAACCAATAGGTGTAAATTTTACAACTTCGCCTATCCAAAACTAATGATTTGGCTAATGGCTAAAGAAAGTGATTACGGTCAAAACAGAAGTTGCGGTGACGGTGGTGTGTCCTGTGGAGTATATCAGATTAGAGAGAATACTTGGTTTGAATTTCAACGAATTACTGGGCGGTATGACTTAGACCACTCTGTTGATATCGACCAAATAGATATGACGATTTTAGCTTTACGAAACGGTTATTGGCGGTTATGGGGACCACTTAGCCGAACCTACACAAGTAATCCCATTAAATAACCTTGCTTGAAGACTACTAAAGACGGGTCGCTATTCACTAGTCTTTAGAACTACTTGCAAGCCGCTCATCTAAATTATGTCAAAAAGGTGATGCTATACCAGAGAACTGGTGGATAGTGGTTGGTCGCTATGTAAACTTTTGCATCCGGAATGGTGGACAGACATAGCATAAAGACATAACTCTAGACATAGGGGGTCTTCCAGCCTACATAATCAAAGTCTCCTAAGTGTATCCGAAAGGAACTACTTGGGAATGAATTCCCCCAAGACTGCCACATTGTTGGTAGTTTTTGGTATGCGAAAATATAGTATTTATGCGGCACCCAAGTATTCTATGTTAATAGTGAGGGATTTGCCTAGTTGTATGCAGTTAACATACGATTGTATGCAGATTGCAAACAAAAAACCGCCCAACTGCGGTTTGTGAACTGGTAGTACCCAAAATTGGGTACGTAGAAACACTATTTTGACTATTTTGTGTTAGAATGGACTAATTCGTACATTAGATATTGAAATCCCCTTTCTAACGTTTCCACATCTTCACCCAATAATCCAATGGCAAGATTACACTTTCTACAAAGAACCCCCCTCACTTTACCCGTGTCGTGATTGTGGTCGACAAAAATACCGCTTTTATTCATAAGTGGTTTATTACAAATTGGGCATAATCCGTGCTGACATTCTATTATTTGGTCTCGTTGTTCTATAGAAATTCCGTATTTCTTTAACAATTTATGATTTTCCTGATACCTAATTTTATGAGGAGTTTTTGAATATTCCTTACCGTATGCCAGTATTTTTTCTCTATTCTTTTTATAATATTCCTTTCCGTATTCAGAGACCCTAAGAACATTATTTAGTTTCCACTCTTTATGCCTTTGTTTGTCGTATTCTGCCTTTGTCTGTTTTTTCATATCCTTTAAAATTTGGACTACAAAACACCTTTAAGGTGTGTTCTAGTATCTAAATGGATTTCTACCCAACAAGAACCTTTCAAAGTCCCACGAATAAACACCATTCTCTGTAACCGTTTGTCCTTCCATCCATTTTAAAAACCGCTTATAATCCTTGATATAGAGGTGTTCTTTGATATAAACCCAAGAGACTATCTCTGGTAGGTCTTTTATGGTGAATGGTTTTTTTGTGCGTTTATTTAGTATTGGTTTCATTGGTTAATAATTCAAAGGTTTTTTTATAATCTTTTAAAATCCGCTTAATATGTTTCCTTAACTCTCGGAGTTCTTTGACGGTGGATTTGTGGGTTAGGATATATTCTTGGGTGGTTTTCTTCATATATTGACATTTTAAGGGGTGGTTATTCATAAAAGGTATAAACAGGCACCCCCACCCATTTTGACCCCCTTAGAATGCAAATTCCGTAAAGTTGACCGTTGGGAAGGTGCTTGAATACTACATTCTCAAAATGCTTATTTTGCTATCACAAGTCAGAAAAGACCCGTTTTTGAGGTATTCTTCTTTGGGCGGATTTGTTGTCCCTTTTTATAGAAATCCTCTACTATTTTTTCTTTATCCACATTGTCATAATCCGTCTTACGATATAGGCGGAGCAACTTGCGAATTCCCTCCTTTGAGAGATTTGAACCTATAACTAATTCACCCAAAACCACCAAGTTAGATACGCGACTTTCGTTTTTTCTTAGTGCTTCGGCTATTGTAGTATAGGTTTGTTTCATTCCCATTGTTTTAATAGTTCTTTATAATGTTCTTTCAAAGCGGTTAATTCTGTAACAGTAAACTGCTTAGTGGTTTTTGCTAATTTCCATTTCTTTTCCATCCATTTTAATCCGTGTTCTTTAATTAACTTCTCGTGGAAGACATCATAGTTTCCACTTTTCATAATATTACAGCCATAGCACTGCGGTTTTAATATGTCAAGGTCAAAGATGATTGCATTACTTCTACCACCAATTCCGTGTCCTGCCTGCATTTCTTTAATTGGCTTTTTAATTCCGCAGGTATAACAGATATCGCACCCCTTGACCGCATACTTATTACGGACATACTTGGAGACCAGAGTCCAGACATCTTTTTTTAATTTAGAAATATCCTTAGACATTAAGCGGCAAAAATCTGATTTAACTTGGTTCTCGTTAATTTACCCACAAACTTTCCGCAATTAAGGTTAATCCAAAACAAACTCGTTACCTTGTATTTGATAAGAAACTTCTTAACTGCTTCTGCGGTCAGGTTTCCATAGTAGCCAGTATTCAAGCCACTCTTAAGCAATCCAAGATATATTAACTCTTCTTGTAACCATTTTACCTCTTCATTTCTATTTCCATATCGCAGGTCCGTGTTGAGAAAATAGTGCGGCACGACTGTTTCTGTGGCGACAATGGGTTCTATAATTCCCTGCATCACGAAATCGGTTGGGTATAGATAGGACAATACCTTTCTAAATACAGAATAGTGGTCAAAAATATAGATAGCCACATCTTTGACTATGCGGTAAATCATTGTGGCGTGGTCAGCGTTTCTTTTTCCGCAGGGAATTACTAATGGAGAAAACCAAGACGGACAAACCGGAGAACACGTTTGTAACGGGGATTGTTTTAGAAATAACCCGATAGCGTCTTTAACTCCACTGTCGTCTGCTTGTTGTCCGACAATAATCCATTGGTATTTTATACTAAAGTATTTTAGAAACTCTTTTGCTTTTACTTGTAAGACGGCAGGAATTTCCGCATAGTAATTCTCATAAGAAGAGAAATCAGATAGCCAGTCTTTCTCGGGTAGAAGTCCATTTACCCTTGCGGCTTCCCAAACATTCGGTGGCCAGTTACCGTGCATTGTCTGAGTTCCAGACATCTTGGCAAGTGCCCTATCCGAAAAATTAACTTCTAATCCGTCATAATAACCACTGTCCTTTAACCAATCTATCGTAGACTGCGGAACTTTGCCACTTTCTAAAAGATATTTCAATTGAGTTTCTATACAGTTAAGTGCTGAAAAACTAACACAACCAAGAGCGTCTATATCCCCACTTTGTTTTTCGTCTTTAGGCAGGTAGGGGGTCCAATCTCCTGTGGGTAGGTTTTCTTTATAGGTAATTCCTGTTTCTGCTCCAGCTTTCCACTGTTTTTTACTATCCTTAACTCGATTTATTCCGTAATTTGTCATAGTTTCATTTTATAATTTTAAATGGTTTTCAAATAAATCCTTAAGTATCCATTGGGGTATTTTTGTCCCCACTATAGAGAAGTTTCTATCTTCTATAGAATAAAGTGGTTTCTCTGCTGGCTTTCCATCCTCGTCACAATAAATCTCACAGATGTGATATTTGTTCTTAATTTTTACGACCGCATAAAACCATTTCATTTTATTTTATTTAGTTTCTTTTTGGTCTTAATATAATTCTTATCTGCATTTATCCAAAATTGTTCGCCAACTCCACCGAACAGGTTTACAATGTTTTTGGCAATCCTTTTGGTTATGCGAATATCTCCATTTAGAAGTTTCTCCAACTTTCCTTCTCCTATTCCAAAGACATCACAAAGAATATCCTTAATTGTTTCTCCTGGCGGTATTGCATAATCTGGTTTATATTGGTTCATTCTATTTTTATATTTCATTTTATAATTTGTAAAATTAAATTAGCAATTCCAATTATTAAAATAACCACACTTAATAAAATCTTGAAGCGGTTTAATCTTATATTCGCAGAATGGTATTCTTCTGTTGTCATAATAATTTAGTTGCGGGTAGCGGTGTTGCTCCGCCAGTAGCGGTTTAGATAGGACTGCAATTCCCTTGCGGGAAAACTTTTAGCTAAACAGTCCATTTGAATGAAGTATGCATTACTTCCCAACGCTGGATAGGTTACTTAGTTCGCCTATGGCTTAAGCACTTGTTGCTACTTTCGCTGGAAACCCGCATATAAGTGGCTACTTTTATACAGGGTAGCCGAACTGTTTAAAAAAGGAAGTTAGCACCTGTCTTTGGCTTCGGTGATAGATGAGACCATATCAAGAAAGTTCTCGACTCGGACATCTCTCATCTGACCCTCGTCAAACCCATAGAACACCCTACAGATTTCTACTTGGATATCTGTAGGTGTCAGATTAGAGAAAATCTGATGCCAAAGTTTGTGAACTTCAGGGTTCAACATAACACAGTTGAACTCGTTAGTCTTTCCCCCCTTCGAGCGAGGTAGGCGGTGATGATTTGATGCCTTTGTAGATGTTCTGTTTCTCTTACCCATTGGTAGTCCTCCTGTATGAAGGCATACTCGTTGAGTTCGTTTGTGGTCATTTCTCTAACGAAGCCATCACTCTCCATAACGAGAGTTTGCCTGGTTTCGTTTCCGACGACCACCCAGACACCGTGTTCAGGAAGAAAGAGAACAGGCTTATAGCTTGTATCTTTCATCTCTCCCCCTCCCCAAAGAGTTCTCCCCAAGCGTCCATCTGAGTTTCAACGATGTAATTGAGAATCTCGGCAGTCTCTTTGATGGTCGGCTCAATGAGTTGGGCATAATCTATCTCAACTGCCCAGAGATTTTCTTTGCAGTTGTAATAGACTCTTTTTCCTGCTTTGTTCGTGAACTGATACAACCAGTGCTTGTCTTTGGCGTTCATCTTAGTCCTCCTTATAGGCATTGAAGATGGCATTGAGAGTTATCTCATCTGCCTCTTCCTTGCTCGGCTCGTAGAGCAGATGGTTATCTCTCTCCACGAGAATGTTCCCAGTCTTTACATTGACCCACACGGCATTACCCTTTGTGGTTAGGAACCAGTAATCCCAAGACTTGGTAATCTTGCGAGACATACTTCACCTCCTTTTTTTGTAATGTGCTGCTAACTACCAGATAAAAAGTTTGGGGGGTTGGATTCGAACCAACTACTGACACCGAACTTTCGTTTCAAGGTGTCCGTTCTTGCCGCGTATTTATATCGTGTTCCCCTACTGCGGATATACAATACTATGAACTTACCCCCACCACAAACCGCTTATTATTCTTTCTTTAACAATCCATCTACAACTGCGGTTTTAAACTCGTCCGCATACTTACCCAATAACCAAGTTAAGATTTATTTTTACCGACCTTTTTATTCTTTACATAACCATTGGTGGTGTTTTCTTCATAATGAATATCAAGATAATCTTCAAGGGCAACAATTCTTCTAACAATTTGTTCAATTACATCTCCAAATCCAGTGCTTTCAATATCCCATCTAAGAAAGTTTACAGTAAAGGTATTGATTACCCTTTTTACAATATTCTCTATTTCTTCTTGTGATATAAGCATAGTTTTAATTACATTTAAGCGGGCTTTTATTCTGAGCCCGCATAACAGTTTAGATACTTGTACAAGTGAAGCGTGAAAATCCACGAAGTTTGAGCCAAATCTTTTCCAAGTCCGTGACATCGAACTTGTTGTGTTGGAGAATATAGGCAATAGCCTTTTCATCTCCACGAGTAGCCGCAATCCAATACTTGAACTCCAGATGGGTTTTATCGGAAGAACCAAGAATGGTTCTGGCGATTGTCTCCAAGCGGTTGGAGTTCAGTTTGAGTTTGTGGCGAGCCATAATCCAGGTATCGTCCTGGCGGATTGACCCAAACTGGGGAAAATCTACCCCGTCATAGAGAGCCCTTGTTCTGATAAAGGGTATGTCAAAGCGTGACCCGTAGTGAGTAACTATGCGGTCAAACTTCAACATATCCGTTACCAACGATTGAACAACTCTCGTGTCCGTTTTGTCGGAAGGGTATTTCGCAATATCCTTTCCGTTGACCTGCCCAGTGAGAATGGTTTTCTTTCCGCCCACCTTGATACAATAAGTAAGAATTATACCAAAGTTGGCATCAAGGTTGGAAGTCTCAATATCGAGAAATCCAACTTTCTCAACCAGTGCTGACGGATGAACCATATTCGGATAGTCCGCCAGATAACACGAATAGTGCTCGGTGTATCTGTGACCGTGTTTGCAGTGATGCGTGAATAACCACATCCAGTCGTCTTTCTTCAAACGGTGAATAGGCATTATTCCTCCGTTTTTCATTGCGGGCACCCCCTTGATAGATTCTCCCATAGGGAGTTTTTCTCTTTTCATAAGTATCTTTTAAAATTGTAAAGAGCTAACCTTATTATCATATACGACCGTTTGCGTATGTTTCTTACTATTACACGACTTACACAGTGGTTGTATATTTTCAATATAGTTCGAACCACCCTTACTAAGTGGGACTATATGGTCTTCTGTAAGTTTAATACTTGGTCCACTTTTCCCGCAACACGGACAAGTATATCCATACTGTTTCTTAAGTAATTCCCATTCCCCGATGGTGTGCGTTCCGACCGCACCGAGTTTTCTTGCCCTATAAATACTTACATAATGAGAATTTAATCCTGGATTTTTTATTAAATGTGTTTTTCTATACTCCGTATATTTTTCTTTATTTAGTTGATAATATTTTTTTCTATACTCCTTGCCGTATTCTGGGTGACACATTTTATATCTTTTTAGGACTTCTTTTCCCCGTTGGGATTGAGAATATTTCTTGCGAGTAGCCTTTCTATTTGGGGTTGCGGCGAGTATTTTTAAATACGCCTTACCCTTTTCGGTTTTTTGCCAATCTCGAGAATATTTATTAACAATTTTTCTATGGCCTTCCTTCCAGCCTTCCTTCCATTTCTTTTGGTATTCCCTCGCCATTTCCTTTGTCCATTTCATATATTAATTATATCACAATTGATATACCGTAGTCAAGTGTGCTTGTTTTAATAAAATTATTTAAGCGGTTTTGAGTATTTTCCAATTTCATATTTCTTATCAAACGCATCACTCTCGGCTTGAAACTTTTTCCAATAAAGTTCTTCTGCTTGTTCGTCTTTGGATTTAAAAGATTTTCCCCAACTCTTAATAACAAAGTTCAACGACCAACTGATACCTTGTTTTTCCGCATACTTCTTTATCTCTATACATCTAAGTTTTATCTCTGCGGGTGTTCCCAGTTTAAGCAAATCAGACATATCCCTTAAGTAGCGTTTCGCTAAAACCTGATTGGGTTCTTGGTTTTGTAATCGCAAGTAAAAGTAAATCAGGGAATACATTTCATTCTTAGGTTTCTCCTTATTTACAAATACTTTTTCATTTTCATTGAATAGGTTTACCATTTTTATATTCTTTATATTGTTTTGCCGCAAAGTCTAAAAACTTTTCACTCGCACAAATATTTGGATACTTAATAAAGATATAATTTATTAAAACCTCCTCAGAATGTTCGTGGAGAAACTCTCTAATATTTTTTGCCTTTTCATCCCTATCTATGTAATCTACCACTCTTTTCATTTACTATTATTTTATTTATATAACTTAAGTATAGCACACTTTGGGGGTCGTAGTCAAGTGATTGGGAAATACTTGTCAAGGGGGGCTTGACAACACTATATACTTTGTGATATACTTAACTTATAAGTTAAAATTAAATTACAGTGTTGGTATAAGCAATATACAAGACCCGTTAATGTTATGGCACGGGGGGTGTAAAACCTAAAGGAGAGAAATCTCTATCCTTATTAAATCGATGAACCAGCAACGCTACGGACTTGCGACTGGTGACCGCCAGTGTTCCGAAAGGAACGGAGGATATCAACATATAGAATTACCGCTGACCGAGTTCTCGTAATTTATACATAGTATTCTATTCCACACCCAGTAATGGGGAGGAAAAGTCCCATAGGCGGGTGTTTCCTAAAGGTGTTAGAATACAAACAAATCATGATAGATTTATTTAATACAAAAGAACTTTCTTATAAGAATATTATAGGAAATCAAAAAATAAAATATTTAAGAATCATTGACAATGACGTCTTTGCTTTTTTAAATAATAGAAAGATACAGATTTCAGAAAATGGAAAAGTAGATATGCGGTGGTTTAATAAATCACAACGAAAGTTTCAGAAAGAAAGCGAAAAACGAACCGCAGAAATGTCTAAAACCTGGAAAGACAGAGAGAGGGTTTGTTGGTATTACGAACACAAACCAAAAACCACCTAAATGGTGGTTCTTTTTAAATATTTTATGTGAACGCAATTTTGATTTCCATTAAGAATTGCTGCACCACAGTCACAGGAGTATTTCCCTTTATGGTAAGTAACAATATTCTCTAAGTGTGGGCGAGAGTGAGATGAAAAAAAGAAGCGGAGGCAATCTCCGCTCTTTTCTATTCTTAACAAATCTTTATCCGTTATTTCAATCCGCTTAGTCATTAGTCCATCAATGGATTTAAATTATCTAAATCAGAATCACTTGGTTCATCATCTGCGTCAATAACCGGCTCGGTTGGATTTTCTTTTTCTTGTTTCTCTTTAATTCTCTCTATAAGGTCTTTAATAGAACCCTTTTGTTCCAAGTCTGCCAATTCAACATCAGTAAGTTTACTTTCTTTTAAACTTAGATGACACTGATAATCTACTTCTTTAGTTCCTGCATCTTTTGCGTCAATAATCAAGTCTCTTGTCATTGGAAATTCTTCCCAAGCATACTCTTCGTCTTCTTGATACTTAGACAATGCCTTAACTATTGTATAGGGTGCAAAGTATGGTTTTACTTTTCCATCTGCCCTGTCTATAACCCAACAAACAAACTTCTTATTTTTTGTTCCCTTAAAAGAACTCTCGTGAAAGATAAAATCAGAACAAACCCTAATCTTATTTGTTCCCTCCTTAATCTTAAACGATTCCGACTTTCCGCCATCAGACATACCACTTTCCGCTAACATATCCTTGAGAGATTGCATATTATATTCTTTAATTGATATACTTAATTATAGCACATTTGATATACCGTAGTCAAGTGGTGGGAGTTTAACTTTAGAGTTGCCCACTAAAGACATTAGCCCATCAAGAAAGTCAGTATGCCCACAGTATTCTATGGTTCTTTTGGCTACGGCAATCGCAAAGTTACTGGGTTTGTCTTTTATTCCAAGTTTCCAAAGAATATAGGAACAGAGGAAACTCATTGCTAACTGCTCTAACTTTTGATTTACCTTAGGACATAGTTCATAGAACCACTCTACTAATATATGGTGATTATCAAAGTTAAAATAGTTTTCGTAGGTTAGTATAAAGTTTATTATCGCCGCTCTTCTTTCAAATGAGTGATACTGCTTATATCCCAAATACATATGACATAGGTCGTATTTAATTCCTCCCACCATTCCCATTAAGAGGGTATTGTAATTAGTGTAGTTATCCTTGTCCATAGAGTTCTTTTAGTTTTTTGTCGAACTTACGCAAAATCTCAACCGCTTCTTCCCAGACCTTGTCACTCGCAAGATATTTTCTAAACCGCACATTAAATTGGTTTCCGCCATCTAAACAAAATCTTCCCAGATAAACATCTTTACCAGTTACAAGGTGTTCTGCTTGAAGTTGATATTTATAACTGTCAAACAAGTATTCCCAAGACCTATCCGTAGCAGGTGCCTTAGTTTCAATCACAAAGTTCTCAAAAATAAAATCTGGTTTACAAACCACAACGAAATCATCTATCTTTATTTCATATTTTGGATTATAGTCGTGTGGTATTTTCAAGTCCAAGAGCATTTGCTCTAACCCAGTTTCTAGTATTCTACCGCTTGAAATACGCTTGGCACCCAATAAGTCTATTTTCTTTTTAGTAAAGAAATCTTTTGGTTTCAAGTATCCTTTCTTGATAGAAGAAATTTCACTCGCATTGTAGCGACCAATTTTTCTTTGGTGAAGACCGTCGTCTGTGTTACACCATTCTAATACAATTTCGTCAATAGTCATAATTTTATGATTTACTTGTATAGCCTATAATATCCGAAACCCTCTGTGGTGTATTTAATACCCATTTCTCTTGCGAGTTTCTTTGCGAGCCACCCCTCGTCATTTTTACCCCCCAATCTAACCGATACCCCCCCAAACCTTTCCACCCTATTGGTGATATATTTCTTTAGTTTTCTTATGTTTTTGTTCATAAATTAAAGTTCTAATTGTTCGTCTTTTCCAGTATCCATCGGCTTTCCCACCACATTCTCAACGATATCATTTTTGATAAAACAGTTATGAAACTTCTCTTCCGCTTGTTCCGCAAAAGCCATTGCTTCGTCAAAATTACCCGCTTCTATTTCTTCAGACAAATGGGCATTTTCAAACTGCCTACCCGTCGCAATTGTTAATTCTATTTTCATATTTATTCATTATTTGATAAATCTTCGTCGCCTATTAAGATGGCGGTTTCTTTTATTATTTCTGTGCGGTCGGGCATTTCTTCTCGACCCACAAACTCGCAATTTTCGTCATTTTCTGCCCTGCCATATATAATATCTGTTGCCTGTTCGCCATCTTCCGCAACCACTTCAAACCTTTCTATCGTAGTTTTGTAAACCGCAAAGGTATATTTATTCATATTATATTATATCATTTAACCCTTTATATTCAAAGTTTCCCTCGTCAAGCCACTTGGCAATCAGCCGCTTATTTACTGGCTCATTTACTTTGTGAAGTATTGTAGAAAGAGCCGCATAGCAACGACCAATATCACAGCCCATATCCTCAAAGTCGCTAAGTGAATTGGCTACTTCTATAAAAGCATTCCAAAGTTCAACCGCACCCTTGTTCTCGTCTTCAAGAATGACTTGCTCGGTTTTCTTGAAGCCGCTTTTATTTAGACAATCTATTTTCATATATTTTTATTTTATATTTTTCATTGCTTGTTTAATTTCACTCTTTGGTACAATCCTAACTACTTTAAACCTGCTTACCCTAAACTTACCATCGGAAAAATAGGGGACGACCATATCTTTTGGATTAAACTCCACTTCTATAAAGACTGCCCCCTTACCCAGTGTATTTTCCCTTATACACCACTCAAGCGTGGCTACATTTAGCCCAGCTCCACATACTTCTTTTTTGTCTTTATCTACTTTTTTCGCATACTCTTTTCCCACTTCATAGGTTATTTTTTTATCATTTATTGGAGAAGCCATATCTTTATCCAAGAATTTAAATGCCCTTAACGGGTTAACCTGATTATTAAGAATAGACAGGTTTGATTGATATATCTTAGGTATTCCCTTAGCCCCAGTCAAATTAGCCCTACACAAATTAGCCCAAGCCAAATCAGCCCCAGCCAAATTAGCCCTACACAAATAAGCCCCAGCCAAATCAGCCTTAGTTAAATTAGCCCCAGCCAAATTAGCCCCAGCCAAATTAGCCCCAGCCAAATTAGCCCAAGCCAAATCAGCCCCAGCCAAATTAGCCCCAGACCCAACCGCCTCTAATATAGTATCCTTAATGGTATTATTTTCTTTTTCAAGTTCAAATAATACATCTCCCAAACCAGATTTTATCTGTATTTTGTTTTTCATATTATATCATTTTTTTAATATAACCCGCATACTTAGTAGCGAAACCGACAATTCCTCCACCAAGCCAAGACAAAAAGCTACCCACAACTGACAAAAGCCCGCCCACCAGTAAAAACCAAACCCTTAAAATTGACAAAACAACCACCGCAAACGATTTAATAAAGTTTTTCATAATGTTATATAGTTTCATAAGGATAATCCTTATCATCAATATCCCTTACTTCAATTGGTCTTGGTTGCCGCTTATAGTCTTCTGCTACCATATTTTCTATCTTTGTCCTATCTATATAGTCGCCGGTTCTGGCATATTCCATAATAGTTAAAACATCCGTATAGGCACCGTCTATATTTATTTCACAAGGAAGCTCCGCCAAGAACTCCGTCAAACTCTTATAGGCACTACACAAAATATCTGTTTGCTCTTTTGTGTGTTCTCTATTCTCCTGCGTAAACTTATCATCAAACGTATCTAATGGTATAAAGTTTTCCATATATTAAAGTTGTTTTTTAAAAATTTATAACCTTGTTTTTCGACCGCTTATTTTTAACTAACGACAGTGTAGCAAATTTTTAGGAAAAAGTCAAGAACCTTATAACTGCTCAAAAAACTTTACCAGTAATAAACCAATTGAGCCCCCTAAAACAATCGCCATTACTATCCTCACCGCAAACTCTCCGCCCTCCCTCCAATTTTGTTTTATCATCGTTTTCACAAGACTCCTTATCATTATTACCCTAGAATAAACCGCTTCCAATAGCACCATTAACGAACCTCACCAGCTGCCAAGCAACGAACAACACCGAACCGCATATAAACAGATACAACCCAATTGGCAAGTCCTTATATATAGGAAACTTGCCGCCCCTTGTTTTTATAATCATATTTTAAAGCCGTTTTAATATTTTTGGCTTTATTGCTACCATTAAGCCGCTTAATGATAGCTAAAAGCGAAAAATCACTAGAATGTAATTGTTTTTATAAAATCTGGCTTGCCACCATTATATTTCCAAAACCTTAATTTTTCGTAGTTATTATTTTTTGCCCAAGCTTTTGCCCTTTCTATTGTTTCTATTTTGTCTGTTTCTACTATTATGTCTTCATATTTTTCTCCCATTTTAATACCATATAATATCAAATTTTTTTCTATTGACATATTTTTTGTTTAAACTTTGCCGCTTATTAATTGATAACATTATAAGTATAGCAAGTTATAGAACCGTGTCAATGGGTTTTAAACATTTTATATATATTAGATTGTTTTAGTAGTTTTGTCAAGTATATAGTGTTTATGCTATGTATAACGATTATTTACGATATTATTACAACATTGGTAGTTTTTTTGTCAAAGAGTTATCCACCTTTATATTTTTACCGCTTAAAGAGCCCGCTTATTATTTTATTATATAATAGTATTTTAAAGAGCATTTTAATTCGTTTTGTTTTTGCTTTAATTCACCGCTTATTTAAATCTCAATAGCCAGTAATCACTACCAAAAACCGCTTACTCAAAACCGCTGAGAATATAGATAGATTATAATGATATGATAGGAGTTCTTTTGTTGCCATAAGGGTTTTTAAAAGATTGTAGAATTGGCTCTAGTATTGACTTTAGCCCATTTTGACCCCTAAAAACCCCCTATATTTGACAAATATCCAACAATAGTTTATAATAATAGCCCCTAGAATGCCTCAGGAAGGGTTTTCTATACTGGGTCTGACCTAGTAGTCATTAGCCAAAATAGGCAAGTCCTAGGTATAACCTAGTTTTAGGGTCAATTTAGGTTCACTATATTTCATTGCCAGCCTACATTCTTGGCACTTTTAGGGGTCTTTTTGAGGTGTTTTAGGGATATTTTAAGGTGTTTTGGGATATTTTGCCCGCTTATTGCTATTTTATGGTATAAGATAGGGTAACTTATGGGGTAACTTATAGGGTAACTTATAGGGTAACTTATAGGGTAACCATAGGGATGTAGATATGTGGTAGATATACAGTTCATTGACAGTAGAGCTCTGTAATGTTATGATATGTGCCGCTTAGCAGTATCAATGGCTTGATATAGATATATAATAGATAGGGATAGATAGGGATAGATAGGGATAGATAGGGATAGATAGGGATATGGGTACATATGGGCAAGAGAGCGGCAATGTGGAGAAACTAATAGACGGGGATAGACCTACCCTCTAAAAGAGTAGTATTTCCAATCCATGCACTTATGCCTATAATGCCCTTAGAATGCCCTTAGAATGCCCTTAGAGTGTCCTTTACCACCACAAGTGGAGAAATTAATGCTTTAGTATAATTTTCTTTAGCCAGAAACTAAAATAAAATTTAAACCAAGGAAGGCAATAAACTCCAATAAGCCTGATGAATACTGGGTTTTAGGGTGGAGAAACTAAAAGCCTGGTAAAACTTGACAACACTTGACAACACTTGACAACACTCTATATAATATGCTATAATGAAGTATAGGATAAATTAAGAGACAAGGATATTCTTTGTCAAACCTAATTATTCTTATTAGTCAGGCGACAAGACCTTAAAACGCATATAACCCAATTGAATGTATCTTGAATACAGCCGTGCACGGTAAAGGGTTTTCTTCTAAGGACTTTAATAAAGTTCTATTTCGCGTTATATGGGTGGAACAATTGGAATTTTAGGATTTATCTTCTTTATTTGTTTCGTAATTCACGTAATTCAAACGATTCTAAATTTTTATGAGGGTTCAAATTAGGGCTTGATACAGTTCGTAAGATGGTCTACGTTAAACCATCTAAAACTGGGTGCAACTCCCAGCAAGTCCACAATATGAGAAAACTTCCTACAATTAAATATTTGAGGAAGAATGACCCAGACCCATTTGGGTATAATGGAATGTATCATTCGTGGTGTAAGAAGATAGAGATAGCTAAGAAACTGCCCTGGGATAGGGAAATGGAGGTTTTAATACATGAATTCCTACATTTTTTACAAGACAGGTATAAGGGACACATAAGGGCAATGAACGATGACGATTTTGTTAGGTATAACGAAACAAACGATTATGCCCAGAAAATTTGCCGCTTAATCGTTCAAGATAGGTTTAAAAAATTATTTAAAAAGCATGGACGAATTAGAAGTAAAAGAAAGAATAGAAACCCCACCGATTAAACACACTGTTGGTGGAAATTGGTATACCCACAAGGGGGGCCGCCCTCGTGTTGTCAGTAAAGAGACTTTAAAAATGTTAGAGGCCGCTTTTAATATGGGTTGTAAGGATGCAGAAGCTGCTCTTTTTGCGGGAATTGCCTACTCTACTTTAAAGAATTATCAAACCGAACATCCAGAATTTTTAGAACAGAAAGAATTGTGGAAACAATCTCCCACGCTAAAGGCCAGAAAGATGGTGGTAGATAATTTAGACAAGAATCTTACTAATGCACAGTGGTTTTTACAACGAAAGGCCCCAGATGAGTTTGCGGAAAAACAAGAGATTGGCGTTACTTCAAGAATTTTAATAATGGATGACCAACCGCAATTAGAAACAATTGAACCTCCAAAAGAAACTAAACTTTTAGAAGAATAATGCCCACTGGTATATATAAACATAGTAAAGAGCAAGATATACATATTAGTGAGGCACTAAAATTGGCATATGCAAATGGTAGAAGACCCACGGGAATGAAGGGGTCACACCAATCTCCAGAAGCTAAAGAAAAAATTAGAAAGGCACGGATAGGAACCCACTCGTCAGTAGAGACGAGGTTAAGACAAAGTAATTCACAAAAAAGTATAAAAAACTGGAATTATAAGGGTGGAATTACCCCAGAGAATAAGGCAATAAGGAGTAGTGTAGAATATAGATTGTGGAGGGAGTCTGTTTATGCTAGAGATGGCTGGACTTGTCAAAAATGTAAAATTAAGGGTGGAAAACTAAATCCTCATCACTTAAAAAACTTTGCACAATATCCCGAGTTACGATTTGCGATAGACAATGGAATAACTTTATGCACAGGGTGTCACACATTATTTCATAAAATATTTGGTAGACAGAACAATACGAGAGAACAGATAGAAGAATTTCTTAAACAATAAATCAATCCAATGTCAGAACAAATTGAAGAAAGAATACGGTTTTCTGACTTGGTACATTGGACACCAAAACAAACTGAGGCAGTTAATGCACTAAGGACATCAAAATATATTTTATACGGAGGTGCAATGGCGGGTGGAAAGTCCTACTGGTTGCGTTGGACATTGGTATATTTATTGGTCAGTTGGTATGCTAAGTTAGGAATAAGCGGAATAGTGGTGGGTTTATTTTGTGAAGATTATCCAACCCTAGAAGACCGTCATTTAAGTAAAATTAAATTTGAATTTCCCTCTTGGTTAGGAACTTATAATCAGCAATCTCACGATTTTACTTTAAAGAAAGAATACGGGGCGGGAACAATCGCCTTTAGAAATTTAGATAATATTAGTAAGTATAAATCTGCCGAGTTCGCTGCCATAGCCGTAGACGAGTTAACAAATGACTTAGAAGAAATATTTACTTACCTTAGAACCCGCTTAAGATGGCCGGGTATATCAGAACCAAAGTTTCTTGGAGCCACAAATCCAGGGGGAATAGGACATAATTGGGTAAAAAAGATTTGGATAGACCACGAATTTGATAAAAACGAGAAAGAATCAGATAAATTCTGCTTTATTAAGGCTAAAGTAGATGATAATCCATATATAGACCCCTCTTATATCATTTCCCTTGACTCTCTTCCAGAAAAACTTAGAAAAGCATACAGAGAGGGAGATTGGGACGTGTTTGAGGGTCAGTATTTTACGGAGTGGAGTCATGAAAAGCACGTAGTTAAACCATACGATATTCCCACTTCATGGAAAAAAATAAGAACCATAGATGTTGGTGGGCATAATGGAATAACTTGTTGCTACTGGCTGGCTATTGACTACGACGGGAAGGTTCACGTTTATCGAGAATATTATGGAACCCAAAGAGATGCAGACGAGCACGCAGAGAATATAACTAAACTCAGTAATGGAGAAATGTACTCCTATACCGTAATAGATTCTTCTGCTTTTGATAAAATTGGTATGCCAGAAAGTATTGCCGAAGTATATATGCGGCACGGTGTAGAGGGTTTTATTCCGTCAAGTAAGAATAGAATTGCTGGTTGGAACTTTATGCACCAATACCTTAGGTGGGACGACAATACACCGCCTAAAATAGTTTTCTTTGATACCTGTATAAACGCCATAAGAACAATTCCATCACTAGTTTTTGACGATATACACCCAGATGATGTTGATACGAAGGGTGAAGACCACTGTGTGGTTGGTAATACAAAAATATATACAACCGAGGGAATAAAAGAAATCGGAGACTTAATTGGAAAAGATGGTTATTGTTATGGCTGGAATGGAGAAAGAATTGGTGTAACTAAATTTTATAATGTTAGAAAAACAAGAAAAAACGCAGAAATTTGGGAACTTGGACTAGATGACGGTAGTATTCTAAGGGCAACCCCAGACCACAGAATAATGTTAAGGAGTGGGGAATATAAAGAATTAAAAGACCTGTCTATCGGAGAAAGTTTGATGCCCATTTATACTTGTGTTGACCATCATGGGCACTTAAGCATAAATTTAAACCACAAGAAAGAAAAAATGTCTGCCCAAAAAATGGTTTATGAAGACATTATTGGACATATAAATGATAGTTGGACAAATAATGTTCACCACAAAGATTTTGATAAATTCAATAATAATCCAGATAATTTAGAACTATTAACCAGGGCTGAACATTGTCGTTTACACGCAAAGAATAGAAAAAATCCCACAGAACAAACAAGAATAAAGTTAAGAGAGGAACAAAATAGAAGATTCTTAAGTAATGAATACAGAAAGAGGAATATTGCTCAATTATTGTCTGTGAATAATCTAGCAAAGGCTTGGCACAAAAGCGATGAAGGACACAAGTGGCACATAGAACATGCAAAACTTGTTGCAATTAAAATGAAAGATGCTCCACTCATTAAAATGGAGTGTCCAGTCTGTCATAAAGAATTTTTGGCACGAGATAAAAAAAGAAAATTTTGTTCTAATAATTGTAAGGCAGTAAAGGGAAGAAGGGTTAAGGGTTCTTTGCCCATAGATTCAATTTTTATGGGTTACAAAAAGAAATATCAACCGATATATTCTAATTACAATCACAAAGTATCTTATGTAAAATTTATTGGACACGAAGACACTTATGACGTAACAACTGACTTTGGTAACTTTGCTACAGACAAAATAATTATTCATAACAGTGCAGATTCTATTAGGTATGCATTGCAAACACTAAGAGAAACAAAAACAGATAAACCAATTACCGCTGCAGAAAAAAGAATAAAAGAGTTATATAAGGAAGAGAACAATTTCACTATTTAATAAACTAAAATGTCACAGAAGAAATATTCCACTGTTAAAAACCTAAAAGAAGATGAACCAAAAAAGTCTTTTACTCCGAACGAGAAAGATAAGGAGATTTTAGATTTCGTATCGGAAAGGGTTTCTGCCATGAAAGACGCTCGCAAGAATGTCTTTGGAGAAAATCTTGATGAAAAATGGAGGGGCATAGATAAGGAATATACTCCTAAAAAGGTGGAAGAATTAAAGGGTGGAAAAAGACTTGAAGCCAATGATGAGACTGGCTTAAGGTCAGTTCTTGTTCCGGTAGGAAATGCTACCGACGATTGGAGACAACATAATTCTGACCCTATCTTAATGACAAAGGTTCTTTCGGCAATGGCCATTATTATAGACAGAGACCCAGAGGCTTCTTTTTCTGCCGTTTCTAAAAGATTTGTTGGAACCAGTGCTTTAGCCCACGCCATTTGGAAATCTAGTTGGTTAACAGATAGGTCTAAACTACAATTGAAATTATTCTGTTTTAACTTAGTTAAATACGGTTGGGCTATTGGAAGAACCTACCCCAAGATTTTAAAAAGAGAGAAGAGTGTTTTAACCCAATATGATTCCGAAGACCCCACCAAGAATGTTTATGAGAAAAAGATAATTACAGATTTTAATGGTGTCCATAGGGAGAACCTAGATGTTTATAATACGTGGATAGACGAGATGACTCGTCCATTTGACCAATTCTCAATGAACGATTGGTGTTTTAATAAAGATTATAATTACGATTCCGCTAAGTTAGAGTTTGGAGATTATCCAAATTGGCAGTTCGTATCAAAGAATTCATATCTTAGTAGAGAAAATGAAGAGGATACCAATAGGACAGATTTGGTTACCATAGAATTTTACGAAAATAAGAATAAAGACCTTTACACAATTCGTGTTCCGAGTTCTAATATTTTATTATATTCTGGACCACTTCCAAATGATGACGGAAAATTATCTTGTTGGCAGGGTCCTTGGTTATTAAAAGATTCTAGAACTCCTTATGGATTATGCCTTTGGGACCAGATAAAACAGAAAAAAGGTTTATATGATAAGATGCTTAATATGACAATGGACCAATTGGTCTTGTCTATATTTAAGATGTTTTTCTTTACTGGCACGAGTGGAATCAATGCCTCTACCGAAATTAAAATTGAACCAGGAAAGGGTGTCCAAAATTATGGTGGTAAAGTAGATTGGTTAGATGTTCCAGGACCAGGAGAAGATGCCTTTAATGGATTGAGATATATTAAAGCTGGAATGGATGACGATTCTGGTATTACCCCAACCTTACAGGGAGAGGTTACTGGGAAAACACTTGGAGAAACCCTTCAGGCAAAAGAATCTGCCCTAAAGAGGATGAATGACCCAATTAATAATATATCAAATGTACTTGCGGATGAAGCATATATTTCTCTTAGTTGGCTACAACAGACATTGAGCACTCCTGAGATTAAGCAGTTCGTGTCAGAAGAAGAAATGGATTTGTTTAATGAAGAGAACGGGAAAAATCCAAACCAAATGGAGTCTCAAAATAATCCAGAAACTGGACAATTAGAGGGAATTACTGCCTCGTATTTACCAGAAGTTTCTCTTAACATAGAAAAGGATACCCTTTTTGAAACAAAAGAAACCCGCTTCTTAAATATAGGAACAGATATTCCAGTATCTAAATTAAAGTGGGAGGGTATTATAACCGTTAAACCTACTTCATTACTTACTCCCTCAGAAGAATTAGAAAAACAACAGACAGACGAATTATGGAATTTGGTTTCACCATTATTCCAGTTCCCGCCAGAATTATATGCCAAGGGTGTTAAGGAGTTATTTATTAAACACAACATAGACTTTGATAGGTGGCTTCCAGATGCTTGGTTACAATTTTTAGAAACAGGGACAACCCCGCAAGCAGAACAACAGGAGGAACAACAGAATCAGTTATTTACTGACCCAGCACAAGAACAACTCGCTGGAATTATGTCAGAGATACAGGGACAAAAGGGTGGGCAACAGGGTGGGCAAGGAGGTGCTAATGCTGCCGCTGGTGAAACTATGAAATTCGGACAAAATATGACCCCGCCAGTTCCACAAACAGTTGTACCAAAAAATGAAGTTAGCGGGACAAATTCTAATCGCTCCCCTAACGGCCTTGGGAAAATTTTTTAATCAATAATGAATAAACTTCGGGATAAACAAATAGAAAGTATTTACCGAGACCAACGTTTCGATTCTGTTTTGGAATTATTAAAAGAACTTTCTACAATAGACTTAGAAGTTAGTTGTAAGGGTGAGAACGAATTCCAAACAATTTGGAATATAGCGTTTAGAGAGGGTCGCATACAGGCGTATAAGGATTTTATAAAAGAATTGGATAAACGATTAGAAAATGCTAACTAATAAAAATGAAATGGTATTCCCAGTGGATGGGAAGAAACAAAGTTTCACGCTTGGGTTCGACCCCAAAGAGTCGGACTTCGCTACGGTTAATTTTTATAAGGATGAAAAAATAGTTTCTACTGTTAAGATAAATAAGAACGACCTGCTATTCTTTATGTTCTCAATTTTAGGAGAAGAACAACAGTCTGATTTATTAGAAAAATGGGAGTCGTATTCAATACCAGCATTTTCGAGACGTATACAAATAGAGGCGAGAGAAGATATTCCTAAGGGGGGGAAAATATCTCTAGATTATTTAATAGACATTAACGAAATTATAAAAGAGATAAAAGATAGGCGTCTTAAATAAATTATGCCAAGGGGAATTTATAAACATCAAAAACTTAGTGAGGTGGCCAAGAAGAAATTACATGACTTTTGGATTGGGAAGAAAAAGTCCCCAGAATCTAAATTAAAATTAAGTATATCTAGGCGGGGGGTATTCAGAACAGAGATAGAGAAGAAACATATGAGCGATGGACACAAAAGGCATCCAACTAAATATTGGTTAGGGAAACATCTTCCCGAAAGTGTTAAAAAGAAAATGAGTGAAAGCCATATTGGCAGAAAATTACCCGAAAGTGTTCGTCGGAATATGTCCGTTGCCAGAGCGGGAAAAAACAATCCAAATTATAAGGGTGGAATTACTCCGTTAAATCATAAAATTAGAGGTAGTATTGAATATAAATTGTGGAGAGAATCTATCTTTAGTAGGGATAACTTTACTTGCCAAAAATGTGGACAATGGGGCGGGAGATTACGGGCTCATCATATAAATAATTTTTCTTCTTATTTATCTTTAAGACTTGCAATAGACAATGGAATAACGCTTTGTAATAATTGTCACTTAAAATTTCATAATAAATATGGAAGGGATAATAATACAAAAGAACAATTAGAGGAATATTTAAATAAGAAATAACTTTTAGAGAACTGGTCGATTTTAAAAATAATTCGTGGTTCACCCACACGTAAATCAGGGTGTAAAAAATTATGATAAAAAAATCAAAAGTAGTAAGGGTAAGAGGGGTTACCGATGGTGCCTTTAAAATATTGGTAGACAAGGTAACCGAACTTGCAAAAACTGTTGAGGACGACCGCAAGGAACTTCTCGATAAAATAAATGCACTCACTCCACAGGTGGAAGAAAAGGCATTTAAGATAAATGCACCTCCGCCAATATATGAGGACAAGTCTATTCCCAAAGAATGGGTAGACTATGCGAAAAATATATTGGGAGAAGACTTTGGAGTAGATATGCAATACACTCCAAATGGAATGGTTTCATTTAGTATAATTGTTCCAATAGATAAATCTAATACCAAGAAAGAATTGCTTATTGGTGGAAAAGATATAAGGTCTAAAATATTTTCTCCAAAAGACATAGACGTTGGAATAGAAAATTTCTGCGAGTTGGTCGCCAAAAACTTAGGAATTAAATAGTATGAAAATAATAACAAATCCGGAGAAGGGTGAAGAAATGTTAAATGATGCTGACGAGGCAATGATTAAAATTCGTGAGTGGGAGGGTAAAAAAATAAAGAGTGTTGTTAAAAAATTTGTTAGTAATGCCAAACAAATTCCAGAGATGGTTAGACAAACAAAGGCTACTAATGCCAGCATTGCCTTAAATAGAAAGATGTCTAAACGATTAGCAGAAGTAAGAAGAAATAAGAATAAGAAGTAATATGCCACTTACACATAACGTTTCTAAAAATATAAAAGAACTCTATGCCGACAATAAAAAGTCTGGCAAAGAGAGGGGTGCGAATGGTAAGTCTCGCAGTAGAAAACAAATTATAGCAATTGCTATGTCTGCTGCTGGTAAATCTAAACATAAAAAATAAACACCATGAAATTATCAATTAATGAGAGAATTTTAGCATTGGGTATTTTAAATCAATTTAAAGGTAATCTTGACACAATGGCTAAGGTGTTGGATGATTTAAAATTAATTAGAATAGATGATAAGGAAGCAAAAGAAATTGAATTAACAACTGACGTAGATAGAATAACTTGGAAAAACGAGAAAGCGAAAGATAGGGAAATTGATTTATCAAAAGAAAGTATTGAGTGGATAAAGAAATTCATTAAAGAAAAAAATGATAAGGGAGAATTTACCTTATCGGATAAGGACATTATAGAGTTAGACAAGAAGTTAGTTTAACACGTTTACAATTTATTAAAGCTTGGAAACTTAAGGGGTTGGGATTATTCCCTAATCATTTCGCTTCCAAGCTTTCTGATTAGAGAATAAATCCAACTCCTTAGGGGGTTGTTTTTATTAATCCTAATTCTAGGTTTCGCCGCCTAGTTAAAATAATGGCGTAAAAAATTATGGAACAAGAGAATGAGGAAGTAAAAGAACTTTTTACTGAGGATGGCGATGCCGAAGAGGTTATCGTTCCCCCCCAGATAGAAGAGGTTGAGGAAACACCTGCGGAACCTTCCCCCGAAAAAAAGCCTGACGAAGAACCAGTGGTTGAAGAGAAATCAGAAACCCCTGAAGTACCCGTTGAAGAGCCTATTATAGTACCTGAACCAGTTGGACCAAAACCCGTTGAAGGGGAAACCCTTGTTGAACGGGCAAGAAGGTTTGAAATTGAGCGACTCCGAAAGTTATTAAAAGAGAAAAAGAAAACCGAATTCTTTAAGGATGAAGTTTCGGAGACGAAAGTCGAAGAACCCGTCGAAGATTCGGAAGTTCTCTCTCAATATAATCCAGAGGAGATTGCTAATTTCAGGAAGATTCTGAAAGTGGTTGCCAAAGATGAGGGACTCGCCTTTAGGGGCGATACCACACAAGACGCAAACAGTCAAGTCTTAGATGACTTTATTGAAAACCATCCAGAATACGACCCAAAAAATGACCCAGACAATTTACTCTGGGACAAGTTCAGAGAAGAGTTCTCTATCTACAAGAAACCGAATAATCCTAAGGATTTTAAAAAACTCTTAGAGAAAATTCATAACGAAATAGTGGGAACTTCAAAAATAGACCCAGCGACTGTTGCCGCCCAGCAGACAAAACTAAAAACTGCTGCCCACGGAGGAACAACAACCGCAAAGGTTACAAAAGAAAGTTCAATTTCTCCCGAATTAAAACCCTATTTAAAGGGATTTGATGACTCTGATTTTGAATAGTTAATAAAAAAACAACATGGTTGGATTTAAAGTCCTTAGTGATGTCAAAGATGGAGAGTGTTTAAAACTCCCCATTTCTGCACAAACCCTGTCTGCTGGTGATTTGATTGACCTTAGTGTAGGTGCAACCACTTGGGCTGCATGTACTGCTGCTTCACTTCACTATACTCGTAAGGCAATATGTATGGAAGCGGCTACATCCGCTGACACTGAAGTATTGGCTTATATTGTTACTGGTAACGAATTAGTAGAAGCCCAAACAGCCAATACTGTCGCTGCCGCTAACAATGGAGACAGGATGATACTAATCGACAAAAATACGGTCAGTGATACAGATTCCGATGCTACTGTCAAGGAAGTTTGCTTCTTGCAAATGAAACCTGGCTCTACCACTACTTCTGCCATTGGATATATTTTAGTTGGTTCTGGTGTCGCACCTTCTGCTGCTTAACAAATAATAATCTTACAATATGCCTGCTCCTTTAACTTTAGGACAAGCTGCTGACCTCGTAAATAAAGCTATACAAAACATATGGCTTAAGACGTCAACTCCCGAAGAGAAATATAAATCATATTTTAACTTCAGGACTACAACGGATTATTATGAGAAAGATAGCAGTCTGTCTGGCTTAGGCGAAGCCGATTACGTTAGTGAAAACGCCGTTATAACCTCCGATATTCCTGTACAGGGTTATGATAAATCGTATACTCAGGAAATGATTGCCAAATTACTTCCCATCTCTTATCAGATGTGGAAATTTGGAATTAAGAAAAGAGACTTAACAAACATCGTAGGTGAACTTAAAAAAGCTGACTTGCGAAAGAGAGAGAAATTGTGTGCTGAATTACTTACCAATGGTTGGTCTACTTCATACACCCATACTGGAAGTGCTGGTACAAAAACCATCGCTAACGTAGGTGGAGATGGGGTTGAACCATTTAGTATCGCCCACACAAGAGAAGACGGTGGAACCGATATGAACAATATTGTTTATGATGGCACTACCTACAATATGTCATTTGATTATGCGGCTTTAAAGGCTGCTCATTTGACTGCCTCTAAGTTTGTTGACCCCAGAGGAAATCCTGATTCTGCAAACCTTGATACCTTGGTTTGTAAGAAAGGTTCTTCTGTTTACTTCAAAGCTGTTGAAATCTTGGGAGCCATTAAGGCTGGCAAGATTCCAGAGTCTTTTGATAATGATGCGGCTGCCGTACCAGCATTCAAAATTATTGCTCTCGATTATTTAACCAATGATGCTTATTGGTTTATGTTCGATAGTTCTAAGATGAATGATTGGAATGGTTTTCAATTCATTGAATCAGAGGCACCTACACTTGATGAAACTCATACTGTCTATAAGACCAAAGAGATTCAGGTTTCTGAACACTCTATGTTTGCTTATGGCTTTAATGATATTGCCAGAATGTGGGTTGGCTCTCAAGGGAACAACACCTAAGCATAGTTATTAAAATCGCATAAGGTGGGTAGGGTAACCTGCCCACCCGTGTCGATTATTCGAATAAACTTAATAGTCTCGGAGTGGGTATGTGGAATAGACGCCGCTTACTATACACGAGACTTACAAAAATATGTCTACTATAGCTTCGAAGAATTATAGTTCACCTAAAAATATTAACTTAAAAGAAGGTATTTTAAGGTTTCACGCTACAAATTCTTCAAACCCATTGGGTTCTGTGTCCAATGGTTTATACGTTAATTCAAGTAATGAATTAGTATATGTAGCCCAAGGCGTTGAGAGTATTCTCGGCACCGCAGGTTCCCTTATTAATTATAGTTTGAATGATGGATATGATGATGGTCGAACCATCACTGTTGACGCTGGTGCGTTAACTTTAAATGGTGTCAATCAAGACACCGCTACATTGGCTTTAAATGCCGATGCCGCTTCTGGTGGTCCAATTGTACTATTCACGAATGCTGGTGCTGGTAATGATATTACTGGTACTAGTTCTACGTGGTCAGTATCTGCCGCCGGTGCTATTACTGGAACCTCTTTTGTTGGTCCCACTTTAACATCTGCCGCCAATTTGGATTTAGAAGCAACTGGAGCTGGAACAGTCTCTATTGCTACAACTTCAACCGGTGCCGTTACAATTGGTTCTACCCTAGTAATTACTGGGGGTGCTGATGCCACTGCACTTACAATTACCGCAGGAGATATTTTATTCTCTGATGGTAAAATTGGTCTTACAGACAATGACAATGAAACCATTTTAGCCCTGACTAGTTCAGGTCTATCAACTGGTTCTGCGGTTGTTGTTACTTGTAATGGTCTTACTGATGGAGACATTTTGAGATTAGTTACTACAGATGCAGGTCTTACAACTGGTTATTTTGTAGCCTGTGTTGAAGACGGCTCAGATGTCTTAACCATTGGAGATGATGGTGCTACTGTAATTGCTGGTTCAGCAACTGGTACTGCCGCTTTATCTATTACCGCTGGTGATTTCACTATGACAGACGGTGTTGTATCTATTACAAACACTGCCGATAGTGCTGCACTAACGATTGTTGCTGATGCTGCTACCGACAAAAATGTTATTGATGTAAATGCTGACGCAGTTACTACCGGTGTACTCTTACACTTAGATACTTCTGCCGCTTCATTTGCTGGTAAATACATTCAGTGTTATGATGGTGCCGCAGATGAATTTTCTGTTGCCGCCGATGGTGCAACCACGATTACAACTTCTGCCGCTGGTACAATTGGATTAACGATTGCTTCTGCCTCTACAACTGGTGATGCTTTAGATATTACCTGTACCGCACTTACAACTGGAGACGCTTTACAAATTACCAATAGTGCCGAAACATTCGCTGCTGGTGAATTGTTAAAGATTGTTAATACTGAAAATGGTAATATAAGTGCAACTCCCAAAACTGGGAACCTTGCCTCTATTACTTCTTCGGTTACACAAACAACTGCCAGTGCTTCGTTAGATTATGATACATTATTAATTAGCCGTTCAAATATTGCTAATTGTGATACATTTACCCTAACCGCTGCTGGTTCAGTGTTAAAGTTAATGAATACCTCTACCAATACTGCTGGTACTTGTACCGATAGCACTGTTGGTTTAGAAGTATTGATGGTTGACGGAGGAACTGCCGCTCCAACTGGAGATGCTGTTAAAATAACCTCTGTTGGTGTTGGTGCCAAGGCACTTAACATCGCTTCTGCTTCTACCTCTGTTTCTGATGTCTTAATTACAGGTTCTGGAGTTAAGGCTTCTACAAAGGCAGTTGCCGAAATTACTGGTTCTGGTGCTACCGCTGCTGGTGGTGCCATATTAAGAGTGTCTGCTACAGGAACTCCTGCCGCTGCCACTTCTTATCTTGCCGTATTCACCAATGCCGGTGGAACAATGTCAAGTAATCCTGTTTGTGTTTATATTAACGCAAAGGATTCTACTGCTGCCGCTTTACAGATAACTGGAAGTGGTGCTTCTGCTGGTGGTATGTTGGAATTAAATTCAACTACTGGTGGTGCCCTTGGTGCCGTATTGAAATTCAATCATACACCAGGTGCTGGTGCTGAAGCGGTTGGAGATGTTATCTCTCGTATCTTATTTACTGGTCAAGACGATGCTGATGCCGAAGAGGTATATGGCAGAATTGACTGTGTATTAAAAGATGCTGCTGCCGCTAATCCAGATGGTGCATTGGTATTCTATGCCGATAAGGCTGGAACAGCAACTCAACATCTCGCAATTGGTTGGGATAGTGTTGCTGACGCAACATTTGCTGGTATCTTAGTTGGTACTGGTGCCGCTTCAGGACTTATATCTTCGCAAGGTGCGTATGATTTAGTTCTCGAAACAAATGGAGGAACAAGTTCTGCTACAATCACAATTACCGATGGTGCTAATGGTGATATCACCTTAGTTCCTGGTACTGCTGGTCAAGTACAACTTACCGCTCCTTCATATGGACAAATTACTGCCGGTGCCGATGGTGCCGCAGTTCTAACAGTAGCAATGTGTGGTCTCTATACAATTGGCAATACAATTGCTAGAACCCTTACATTACCTGCCGTTTCTGGAACCGCTGGATTATGGTATACAATCAAAAAGACATCTGCCGATGCAGCTGCCGTTACGATTGATACCCCAGGTGCAGAAACCATTGATGGTGCCGCGACAAATGCCGAAGTTGACGCACAATATGACAGTATCACTATCGTAAGTGATGGTGCCAACTGGTGGGTAGTAAATAAAAAGATAGCAGCATAAAATAATGTTGCCTATTTGGTTACGTTAGTTATAAAGAGTGGGGAGGGGTAGATTCTCTCCCCACCAACCAAAACCGTAATTTTAATCTACAAAATTATGTCAAAAAGAAAATTTAAACTATCAAAGAAAGAATTAGAATATTTATATTTAATAAAAAGATTACCTATTTCAGAAATTGCTATTCTGGGAGGGGTAAATAAATTTGAACCATTTAGATGGTTTAAAAGATATGGTATTCCAAAAAGAAAGAGATTATCGTGGAATATGGGACTAAAGGGGGTTATGCCATCTGGGGACAAGTGTTCTAACTGGAGGGGTGGAAAACACTTATTAAAAACTGGTTATGTTACACTTAGAATTAATGGGAAGAATATATTTGAGCATAGATATGTAATAGAAAATTTTCTTAAAAGAAAATTAAATAAAGATGAATATGTTCACCACCTTAATGGAATTAGAAATGATAATAGAATAGAAAATTTGGCAGTCGTTTCTGCTAATAATCACGAACACGGGACACTTATTAAATTACAATCAAAAAGAATTAGAGAATTAGAGTGCGTTGTTAACAAGATAATTGCCGCTTAGAAATAGTTTCTCTCGGGGGTTCTCTAATTAGCAGAGCCCTCCCCGAAAGGGTTTGCCTATCAAACTGACTTTAAAAAATAATTTAAAATAACATAATATGTTTGTAAATAAAACACAAAGAGCGGTTGTTAGTTTTTCTTCTGCAGGAGACAATATAGTAATTGCTGCCCCAACAGACGGTGGAAGCATTGTAATCGACCACTTAAATCTTGTGCCAAATTCTGCGGTTACAATGACAATTAAGAGTGGTTCTACCGCAATTACTGGGGCATATTCATTAACCGCCAATCAAGGTTATACAATTGAAAATATAATGCACGACGAAGAGGGTGTATTAAAGTGTACTGCAGATGAAGCCTTTACAATCTCATTAGGTGGAGCAGTCCAGTGCAGCGGATTTGTAAACTATAGAATTATAAATCGCTAAATAATTAAATATGAGAAGAGAAAGATACGAGGCGATATTAAAAGATATTGCTTCTAAGCAATTAGAAAAGAGGCTCGCAATGAATGCCCTTTCTCAGGAGGAAACTATTGTTCGTGGTAAATCTTCCGAAGCCGCAATGTTGGTATCTGAACTTCACGATAAAGAAGTTTTACTTAATAGTTCTATTGACGAACTTGAAAAAGAGTTGTGTGATATACAAAAGACATTTAATAAATCTATTGGAGAAGATTTAGAAATTCTTTCTCGAGCAGAAAGGTCTTTTGATTTATATATTTCTTATATAGATGAAATGAATAAAAGGATTTCCGCAGAAGATAATACTCTTGCAGAAATTAAAGAAGCAGAAAATATCGCCCACCAAAGAATCGTTAAAGAAGAAAAGGTTCTTAGTGAGAAGGTCCGTGATTATAATATCTATAAAGAAAGATTGGAGAAAAAATATAAGGAGTTGTTTCCCAATACAAAGTTAATTTTATAAGATGAGTTATATTTCGCCCCAGGGAGAAGCTAGTACCAGTTCGGAAATTTCAATGGTAACAGGTCTTTTTGACCTGCCAATTTCTGGATTAGGAGAGTTTATTCGTAAAACTGGAACAGATAGTTTTGAAAATGCCACACCAGCAGAAATAGGATTAGGCTCGGTTACAATGGTTACTATATCTGCTTCTGATGGAATAGTCGGTTCAGTTACTAACCCTGGGTCTACACCAGAGATTGTTTTATCTTTGGGAGGTATAACTCCTACAACAGTTAATGGACTCACATTTACTTCAGCCTTAGTTGGTTTTACCATCGCCGGCGGAACTACTTCAAAGACACTTACGGTCCCATTAGATGCTTCTGTTTCTGGGACGAATACTGGCGATAATGCGGCTAATTCATCTTGTTTGGCTTTGGACCAGACCACCCCACAGACGATTATAAATGGCTTTCCATTATACGAAGATGCTCACGCTGATTTTACAGACCAACATCAATTGGTTGATAAAGAATATGTAGATAGTTCAGTCTTGAAAGTCGGTTCCAGATTCTATATGCTTGATGCCGCAGATGGAGATGTGGCTGCTTATAAGCAATGCTCAATAACTGCAAGTGCATTGGCAACTGCCAATGTTAGTGCTTCTGTAGATGCGGAAGCAGACACTCTAATTGAGGAATGGATTTCGCCAGCTGCCCTTACTTTTGAATTATTAAAAGCTGGTGTTTATGATTTAAATATATTTGCGGAAAAAACTGCTGGTAATAGAGCCGTTAGAGTATTTTGGCGTTTTTATGAAAGAAAAGCAGACACATCTGAAGTCTTAATAGCCACTTCAAATCTTAGTGAATTGGTTACATCAAAGGCAAGGTTAAGGGTATATTCTACGCTATCAACTGATTATACACCAGCAGCTGGTTCTCGTTTGGTTGGAAAAGTTTATTTTAATACTGTTAGTGGAAGCCAAAACACAACCTGTGTTTTATATTATCAAGGAGATGAAGACTCACATTGGCAAATTCCTATAAATCAAGAATTTTTAGATGCCAATTATCTAAAGTTATCTGGCGGAACGATGACTGGAGATATTTTGGGAGCCGTTAGTTTGGGTTCAACAGGAACAAGACTAACTAAGGGTTGGTTTGTAGATTTAGAGGCAACCAATGCAATTGCAGGAAGTGTAACGGGAAATGCTGGAACGGTAACTAATGCAACACTAACAACTGCATTAACCGTGAATACTGGAACAGTTACCCTTACGGGGAATGTCGCGAATAGTTCTGTCTTAACAATCGGAGCTGGTGCAGTATCGGTATCAGGTGCTAATACTGGAGATGGAACTTATGGAATTGCAAATACTAATTATGTAAAAATTGACGCTGCCGATGTAGCTGATAACGATTATGCTAAGTTTACTGCAAATGGCTTAGAAGGTAAAAGTTACTCAGAAGTTTTGTCAGATATAGGTGGTGCCGCCGCTGTCCATACCCACGAGGGAACAGCAATTCTTTCAACTAATGAGGCAGGTGGAACTAAATACTTAAGAGAAGATGGCGATGGAACTTGTAGCTGGCAGTCAGTTGCTGGTAGTGGCGATATGTTGCTTGGAACAGCACAAACCGTAACCGCACTTAAAACCTTTGATAAAGATAAGATAGCGATGAAGGGTACTTCTACTGGAGTGAATACTATTTCAGTAGCCAATACTTCTGCCACTTCATATACGAATACAATGCCTGCAAAGGATGGAACCTTTGCGATGACAACCGATATAGTTTCTCAAGTAGAAGACAATATTACGGACGGACATACAACAATTGCTCCTTCTGGCAATGCTGTTTTTGATGCACTCGCATTAAAGGCTCCGTTAACTACACCAACATTTGCCACTTCAATAACAGGTTCTTACTTAACTGCCTCGGAGATTTTAATAACAGATGGTTCAAAGAAGATTGTTTCTGCCGCAGTTGCTACCTACCCCTCATTAACTGAACTATC
>Ga0247841_10001849_pt1 | contig 44479 bp, 36 predicted proteins | sample LaCruzMarch2015__2_FD_192410 | JGI IMG/M metagenome (GOLD analysis project Ga0247841, IMG submission 192410) | Freshwater microbial communities from meromictic Lake La Cruz, Castile-La Mancha, Spain - LaCruzMarch2015_18m | ecosystem: Environmental > Aquatic > Freshwater > Lake | place: Spain... | reverse complement strand
AGACACCATTTTATATTAAAAATAGGCCTTAAAATCACTTAGCCTAATACCTCAATTTTACCATATTTAAACAATAAAATCCAAGTATTTTTAATGATTTCTGGGTATAAGTTACGAGACAAAAACTTGACATTTTTCCCAATTAATATATAATAAACATAGACTATCTGAGTCAATTTTCCATCAAAAAAGACAAAACAAAGGAGAAAAAAGATGGACGACGAAATCGTTAAAATCGATTGGACTCTCGTTTTATTGGGCAATCTATGCGCCGGTCTTCTAATCGCAATCATCTATCTCGGGACGTTCGTCGCGTGACAACGCCCAAGACTAATCACCAGTGCGCTCAATTGAGCACCTGGTGATTTATTTTTTACTTTTTACTTTTGACTCTTAACTCTCCGCTATTAACTATCTCACCTCCCAACCCGTCTCTCTCACTACATCTGCCAATTTATTCATAATTTCATTTGCTTCATCATCTAAAAGTGTTTTTTCATAAGATTGAAAGACAAGACGGAAAGCTAAAGATTTCTTCCCTTCTTTTATAAAGACATCGAACAAGACGGGATCTTGCGCCAAAAGTAATCCAGCCGTTTCTTTAATAACCCCAGACACTTCTTCTGGATCAACAGACTCAGATACAAATAAAGCAATATCACGAATAATCCTTGGAAAAGCGGAAACCTTTTTATACTCAACAGGCAGTGAGATAAATTGGTCTAAATTCGGCTCTGTAAATTTACCAGTAATACTCACGAGGTCATCAAAGGAAGTTTCAATTTGAGCATAAGAAAAATTACCAACCTCATCTATCTGAACCAAAGTATCGGAAGTGGGGCAAGACATCATTTTTAATTCCTGACATAAAACATCTTTAGTGGCCATCAATTCCCTGTTTACCATATCCCCAATTTTTTGCTTTGTCCCCCGACGAGCTACGCCAAAAACAAAAGAAGTAGTTTCTTTTATTTTCTCGCCATCTTTTTTGAAAATTCGGCCAATATCAAATATCTTAACTGGTTCGGTATCAAACAAAACATGCTGCAAATTGAAAGCTAATTTTTCTTTGATCCAAGTAGACAAGTTGGTTCGTAAAAACGGCTTGTTGTTAGCCAAAGGATTAGCTATTTCAATCTCCCCTTTTTCAGTAAAAGCATAACCATAAACTTCAGAAAATCCTTGTTTTACTAAAATCTCCCTAATTTTATTGGCCACGCGATATCTTTTCGCTGCTTCTTTTTCTTCTTCCTTAGACAATTCCGAATCTAGTAATTTTGCTGGGATTTTATCATACCCATAGATGCGCCCTACTTCTTCGGCAATATTTTCTACTATCTCCAAATCTACTCGACGAAAAGGTATTTCTAATTTTAATTTATCTCCTTCTTTAGATACTTCAATCTCCAAACGTTCTAAAATAGAAATTATTTCTTCTTCTGGAACAATAATTCCTAAAATAGCATTTATAGCCGAAACAGAAACTTTAATTATTCTTTTAGACTGAGGGTTTGGATAGATATCGATTTTTTCACCCCACCTAATTTCTCCTTCGGATAAATTTGGCGGGCAAGCAATTTGATTAAGTAGAGATGACAAACGATCCATAGCTGTATCAGCAACGGCTGGCGACAATTCATTCTCATATCGTTTAGAAGCATCTGTCCTAATCCCAACAGTATTACTTGTACGACGAATATTTGTCGGATGAAAATTAGCTGATTCTAAAATAATATTTTTTGTATTTTGGTCTACCTCGGCTCTATTCCCTCCTTTTATCCCGGCAATGGCCAAAGGTCCAGCATTATCAGCAATTACTAAAATATTTCCCGCCAATTCTATATCCTTACCATCTAGTGTTGTTAATTTTTCACCATGGTTGGCCAAACGGACAACAATATTTCCTTCTACTTTATCTGCATCAAAAGCATGCATTGGCTGACCAATATCAAACATAACATAGTTGGTCGCATCCACAATATTATTTATTGACCGTTGACCAATATTTTCTAATCGTTCTTTCAACCAGGCAGGAGATTCTCCCACAGTAATATTTTCTACCATTCGGCCGATATACCGCCGACACAATTCTGAATCTTTTATTTCCACAGACAAAGAACGCTCAGGTTTATTATTAGAAAATTCTTTTTTAAATTCTCTATAATCTGAAGAATTAACTCTTCTAGGTAAATTAAAAATCGCACCAATTTCTACTGCTATTCCATAATGGCAAAGACAGTCGTGTGCGCGATCTGGCAAAATCTTTATATCCAACAAACTATCATTATTTTTTTCTTCTACTCCTTCTACTTCAAAAGCATGGAAAATAATCCCATCTTCTACTTCCTTGACTGAGAGTAATGAAGTATCAAAATATGATTGTAGCCATTTATAGGAATAAGCCATTATAGTTGATTAATTAGACGTAAATCTCCATCAAACATTTTCCTAATATCTTCAATTCCATATTTGATCATAGCCAAACGTTCTGTCCCAAAACCAAAAGCAAAACCAGACCAAATCTTAGGATCCAGCTTTACAGACTTCAAAACATTGGGATGAACCATCCCTGCACCACCAATTTCCACCCAACCAGAACCGGAACAAAGTGAGCAATTTTTACCATCCACTAAACCTGTATTATGACAATTGAAACACTTCATATCTATTTCAAAACCCGGTTCAACAAATGGAAAAAATGATGGACGTAAACGACTTGATACTTCTTCACCGTAAAGTTTCTTAAAAAGTAAATCTATATAGCCCTTTAAGTGAGCTACCGTCACCCCCTTATCCACCAAAAGACACTCTATTTGATGAAACTGTGCCTCATGGCGAGCATCGGTCGCTTCCTGACGAAAACATTTCCCGGGAACCACAATTTTCAAAGGTGGCTTATTTCCTTCCATAAAGCGAGCTTGTACAGCGCTAGTTTGTGTTCGTAGTAGATTAGAAAATCCTTTCAAAAAGAAAGTATCTTGCATATCGCGTGCGGGATGATCAGCGGGTACGTTTAAAGCATCAAAATTATGAAATTCATCTTCTATCTCTGGACCTTCAGCTACTTCAAAATCAAGCTCTTCAAAGGCCTGGCAGACCTCCCAAGTTACTTGAGTAAGCGGGTGTAAATGGCCTTTTTTCTCTATTTCTATCATTTTCAAATTATACAGAAATAAATGCAAAATTCAAAATCGACTAGTACGCTAGTCGCCCCGGACTCTATCCGGAGTCTAGTAAAAATTTTAGATATTAACAATTTAATTAGATTCTGGGTCACCCACCCGAACGTGCCGAAATCCGTTCGGTACGGGCGGGAGCCCAGAATAACATACTCAAATTAAAAAAATCTGCTGACCACTTTTAAGTGTCCAGCGAACAAAGTCGACGTTAATCCTTCTCTAAGTTAAACACTAATATGAATGCTTCACTAAATGCTAAACCCGGAAAAAAAGAGCGGGTCTATAAAGCTCTCAAATATAAATACCCAATGATATTCTCAACCAAGACATATTAATATAGCTAAAAGGTTCATAAAAATAGCGAACACGACAAAAATATTCCACAAAAGAAAACATCCAAGGAGAAAATTCCTTTTGTGGAATTTCTCCACAATATCTTCCGATTGGATATCAATACTACGATAAACCATTCGCAAGAATGACAAAAATATAAAAGAATATTATCTTCCCCATTGAGTAAATCCCCCAGATTGGAGTTTCCACAAATGACTATATAAGCTGTTTTCTTTAGCAACTAATTCATCATGTTTACCCTCTTCCATTATTCCACCATTACCAATCACGATAATCCGATCCATCTGGCGAATCGTTGAAAAACGATGAGCAATAATGATTACTGTTTTATTTTTCATTAGGTTAGCCAAAGCTCCCTGAATCAATCGTTCTGATTCAGAGTCTAAACTAGAGGTAGCTTCATCTAAAATAAGAATCGGTGCATCACGTAAAATTGCCCGAGCAATCGCTACTCGTTGGCGTTCACCACCAGACAATTTTATTCCGCGTTCACCAACTAAAGTTTCATAACCTTGAGGTAAAGATGAAATAAAGTCATGGCAATTTGCGGCCATAGCGGCTGCTTTTACCTCTTTGATTGAAGCATTCGGTTTACCATAACGAATATTCTCTAACAGAGTTCTATGGAAAAGATATGGATCCTGGGGTACAAGACTGACAGACTGCCAAACACTTTCCTGTGTCATTTTTGAGATATCTTGCCCATCGATAAGAATTTTTCCAGCCGTTAATTCATATAGACGTAAAATTAACTTCGTAATTGTAGTTTTCCCTGCACCTGACAGTCCCACTAAAGCAATTCTTTCTCGGGGAGAAATAGTCAAATTGAAATTATTTAAAATAGCGCGTGTTTCATTGTAATTAAATTGCACATTAGAAAATTCTATTTTACCCTGAGACACTTCTAGGTTCTTCGCATTAGGAATATCGTGAATTTCATGTGGAGTCATCAAAATCTCTGTCATTTCCTCGGCATCGGCAAGATTTTGATAAATATTTCTCAATGACCGACCAATATCCCAAATTTGCGACATTAAACTCAATAACAATGTTTCAATCAAAACAAAATCTCCTACCGACAAACGCCCATCATTCCACAAATAAATTCCATAATATAAAACTCCAATCTCAAGCGCAATAGCTAAAAGACCCTGAATAGCATCCAGAGAGTTGGACAAATAATTCCAAGTAATCATTCTGAGCTTTCGAACTTTATCACTGGACTTAGCATACAAACAAAGCTCTCTTTCGTAACCATTAAATAATTTAACGTTATTATGATTGGCAATCGTATCGGCTAAAATTCCCGAAGCTTTAGTCTCGGCTTCATTACGTGCTTTATCATATTTTAATTTAAAGCGAATAAACACGAGATTAACCACAAAGAAAATTACTACCCAGACAATCATGCCGAGGCCTAAGTTTTTGTTTATTCTAGATAAAATGACAAAAGCGACAGAAACTTGAACAGCTAGCGGAATAATATTCCAAAATAATTGATCTGTTATTTGTTCAAAAGCCGAGGTAAACCAACGTATTCTTTTTGTTAGAGAACCAGCAAAATTATTCACAAAAAAAGTATAGGAGTGCTTGTGTAAATAAGAATAACAATAATTACCGAGATCATAAATCGCTCGTAATTGAAAAACAGCTGTTGACCAAGCCGCCAGACGAAATAAAAACCACTGGATAATATAGATTATTGCCAAAGCAAAAAGGGTATTTTTTAAACCAACGACTGTTGTCGCCTGATCAACTCCAGAAGCTGACAATAGATTGATAAATTTCTTAAGATAAATCGGATAGATCATTTCCAATCCAGAAGCCACAGACACTAAAATAATCATCGAAGAACCTAGCCAAGCGTGTTTCTTGGATTGATTTAGATATATTCGTAGGGTATTTTTGGTATTAGTTTTCATTAAATGATTTAGATAATAATGATTTAATTTACTATGTATTTTTTATATATCTATCTTTTCTCCAAACTCCCCCCTTTCCCTTTATTGAAATTTCTAAAATAAGGAGTGAGGGCATGGCAGTTAGGGCATAACATTGTCAGATTTTTCTCCGAATTATTTTCTGAATCTCCATCAATATGATCAACTTCAAGAGGGACATTTCCAGTTAGTGGGTGCTTTTTATCCCAACCACAACTTGAACATTTATTGCCATATTTTTCTAATAAATACCGTTTAAGATGCCCAGAAATATTTTTAGTGGTAATTCCTCTTCCTCCCCTAAAACATTCTTCTTTCCAATTTTGTATATAAGTTTTATACACAAACTCCCGTTGACATTTATTAGAACAATACTTAATCTTATGTCTTTCCAAAAGATTAGCCGAACAATTTAAACATTTCCTCATATCTCAAGTATACCACACCTTTGGCTTTGTCTGGTATACAAATAACCTTATCAGGCACAGAAACATCCCTGTGTATCATCTTTTTGAGCCAAAGGTCGGACTTGAACCGACAACCCACCGCTTACAAAGCGGTAGCTCTACCGTTGAGCTACTTTGGCTTTATGTTTAGATAGTCTAACAAATTAGACTAAAAATCACAAAAATCCACTCAATCCTTCTTTTAAAAACACAGATAAATCATTTACGTCATAATTTACTAATTCTGACGCGATTTTTACGTTTAAAAATCGTCATACTGTCTTTTTCAATATTTTTAAAGTAGGATATTCGTTCTATCTATTAAAAAATACAACAAATACTTTATAATTTTTAATTAGACTTCTCTTTTACTTTATCGTTATGATCCTTAATTTCTCTCAAGAAGAATGAAACCGCTCCTTTTTTACTCACCTCTCCTTTTCCATGAACCATATCAATAATATAGGCAAAACGATTCTCTAATTTAATTATCCCAACCTTTAAATATGCGGCGATTTTTTTTAATCCAAACAGAGTATAGAGGGAAATAAATTTCAACGATTCGCGACAAAGTAAAACAAAGAAAACCGCCAGCCAATCAATTTTTTCCTGCAAAGCAGAAAACAATGTTGGTTGTTCTATTACTGTTATCTTGTCGCTTCGGATAGCTAAAAGACGAATGGCAATCATTGTCGATATAGCAACAAGAGAAAGAGCGGATATCCAAATTAAAATGGTCATAGGGGTTTATTCCTCGAAAGCCAAGGCGGTATCGAATCTAACGAAACGAGTGACTTCAATTCTTTCACCAAATTTTTGTACATAACTTTGGATCAAATCCTTTATTGTCAAGGATGGATCCTTAATGAATGACTGCTCTAAAAGTTCAGCAATATCAACTGGATTCATTGCGGCAATATGCATCACTAAATCTTCAGCCAAAACGCGAAACTCTGGACTTTTTGATACAAAGTCTGTCTCTGAGTGAATTTGTATCATTGCACCAATAGTATTGTTGGAATGAATATAGGCACTTACCTTACCAGCCCCCAAGGTGCGGGAAGACTTTTTACCAGCAATAGCAGCTCCTTGAGATTTTAAAACAGCTAAGGCTTTATCCATATCTCCACCTGCCTCCTCTAAAGCTTTTTTACACTGAGCAATTGAAATTCCTGTGCGATCACGTAATTCTTTTATTTGTTCTATGGTTACCATATGATAGATTTTCTTATGAGCGTAGTGAATTTGGAAATCATCATCCGCCCTCTATTTCCTCTAATAATACTGTGTTTAAATTTGTTTTCCAGAAATAAGCTTATCTAAAAATAAATGGACAGACAGACGGAGAGGGCGGGGCTGTGAAAATTATAGACTCTTAATTTCCTACGGTCTTAACTTCTTCTGCTTTAGCCTTAGCAATAGTCTGAGCTTCGGTCTTGCCTTCCTTATAAGCTTCTTCCAAAGCGGCAACAAAAAACTCTACACTAGCTTTAGATGAATCATTAGCAATAATTGGGTAGTCAATTTCACGAATATCACAGTCGGAACTAGCCAAAGCAATTACGGGTACGCCAGATTGTTTTGCTTCAACAACAGCAATTTTTTCAAAATCAGAATCTACTACAAACATTGCAGCTGGAACCTTATCCATATCTTCAAATCCAGAGAAATACTTTTCCATTTTCTCTCGTTCAATACCAATCATTGTTCGCTCACGTTTTGTGTAAACAGACAATTCTCCAGCTTTATCTTTAGCACGATAATCTTTCATCTTATCAATACGTAGACGAATCTGCTTAAGGTTTGTAAAAGTACCGCCAATCCAACGCTCGGTCACATATGGCTGACCAATAACTCCGGCATAGTTTTTAATAACACTCTTGGCTTCATTCTTAGTACCAACAAACAAAATTAGCTTTCCTTCAGAAGCAATCTTACGAACAAATTGTTTAGCTTTTTCCAACGACTCTAACGACTTTTCTAAGTCGATAACCGCCGTCTTATTTTTAAAACCGTAAATAAATTCACTAACTGATGGGTGCCGGCGAGACCGGGAATAACCAAAATGAGCCCCTATTTTGAAGAGGTCTTTTACGAGAGCTTCGTTGTTCTTTGAAACGTCTTTTTGCATATGGGAGTATCTTAGCAAGGATTTACGACTTTGGCAATGGTAAAATCTTAATCTTCATCGTTATTCTCCCCTCCTTCCTCTACCACTCCCCCATTAGCCATTTTTTCCTTCAGAGTCTCAATTATGGGACCAAGCTGACCACTCATAATCTTTTCAATTCCATGCCAGGATTGCTTAATTCGGTGGTCTGTTATACGATCCTGAAGAACATTATAAGTACGGATTTTCTCCGAGCGATCTCCTGTTCCAATCTGACTTTTGCGCTCAGCCGACATTTCATGTACATCTTTGGCATCTTTTTCCATTGCTAGTTTGGCCACCAAAATACTTATTGCCTTATCTTTATTACGTAACTGACTACGTTCACTCGAACTTTTTACTATCAAACCAGTTGGCTTATAGATAATTCGTACAGCTGTTTCTACTTTGTTTACGTTTTGTCCGCCCGCCCCACCCGAACGAGTCGTCTGAATTTCCAAGTCAGACGGATCAATTTTTATATCCTCATATTCTTTCAAAGGCAAAATTGCTATTGAAGCAGTAGATGTATGCACTCGCCCCTGTTTTTCTGTCGCTGGAATTCGTTGGACACGATGAACACCCATTTCATATTTCAAATCATCATAAGCACCCTTGCCAGAAATTTCGAACACCGCTTCTTTATACCCTCCCATTTCAGAAATCGATGAATCGGTTAAGCTAAATGACCAATTTTTACTTTCACAATAAAAACGATACATTTCCGACAAATCAAAAGCAAAAATAGCCGATTCTTCCCCGCCCGCCCCAGCTCGAACTTCCAAAATCATTTTTTTAATTTCTTCTGGCTTATTCTTATCTTCTTCAACAATTTCAATAATTTTTTTCAACAAATCTACTCGTTGTATTTCGAGCCCTTTATTTTCTTCCAAAGTCATCTCTGCCATATCTTCATCAGACTCAGCCAATTCTTGATTATTAGAAATTTCCCGAGACAAACGATCATACTCCGCCATCAGATAAGCGGTTTTGTTGTTGTCACGATATGATTTTAGATCTTCTTCATTCATAGGAGTATTGTAGCCTGATTTTACAAAAAATAAAAACCTTAAAAAAGGTTTTTATTTTTTGTAAATATTTAAGTTACTGAGCTTTCTTAGGAGTAACAGCTGTTTTCTTTACCTTTTTAGAAGAACCGGCCTCTTTAGCTTTAGCCATACGAGTCTTGAATTTCTCTACTCGTCCAGCAGTATCCATAACCTTTTCTTGTCCTGTAAAGAAGGGGTGACAAGCACTACAAATTTCCACCTCAATTTTCTCTCGAGTGGAACCAACTTCAAAGGTATTGCCACAAGCGCAAACTACCTTAGCCTTATCATAAAATTTAGGGTGAATTTCTTTCTTCATAGTGAGGATAATATACCAAACATTAAACAAATATGCAAATTATCAAGCAATACAACGAAAAAACTGATTACTCTGCCAAAATATCAATATTCCTCTGAATTCGATCAGCAATCGCCATCACACTAGCTGAATAATTTTTTCCGGCCGTCGCCCAATTTCCCCCAGCATAATACTTACCAGCCGCTCGTGATTCAGTCGCAAAAGTACGCGCATCCGCGCCCAAATCCTTTAAGAACAGGCTCGTGGCGGCAAAAGCATCTTCTGGACTCCATGGGTTAGACGGACGATTACCCGTAACTACCGACACGCGATTTTTATATATTTCCCAAGTAGACGGAATAAACTGTGATGGACCCATCGCCCCTCCATAACCATTACCTTGAGGGCACGACAATGGCATCGATTCTGGTGTAATCCCCAACTCTTTCACAATGCGTAAATATGGTTCAATATCTCGTGTTGGTTTCATAATATTTTTCCAACTTTTCGATTCTGGGTCACCAGGACGATTACAGGTTCCAACATTTGCTCCCAAATTTGTTTCTTGTGTCAAAATAGCCAAAATAAAAGCCGGTCTTACTCCAGTTCCCCTACTTGCTTCTTTGGCATATTCCAAAGCTTTTTCAAAAGAAATCGCCTTTGTGTCGCGCAAGGCAAACAAAGCACTCAAAATAGCAGATTGTTGTTTTTTCTTTTCCGCCAAAACCTGTTGGTAACCCTTTTCTTGATTCTTACTTACTGCCAACAAATTTTTCTTTTCTTTTTCTAAACTTTCAACTTTTTTAGATTCTGTTTCTATTACTGCCTTAGCATTTAAAGTAGAATCACGTTGCCCCTCCAAACTTACTTTTTGCACTTCGGTCGTTTTCTTGGTATCGCGAATTACATTAAATGACTGATGAAGTGATCCTTCTATAAATTTAAAAGCATTTAAATCAACAAAAACATCAGATAATTGTTGTCCTCCTAAAACAACATCCAAAACAGAAGAATCATCTAATTCTCGTGTTTTACGTAAAAGTTCAGCTAAGGAAATTTTTTCTTCTTCTATTTTTGAACCTAGATCACTAATTGTTGTTTCCTTTTTTACAATATCTGTTCCCAATCTTTCAATTTGCAATTGTTTAGCACGAATATTCAATTTAGCAGTAGCAATTTTATAAGTTAAAACATCCACATCTCTTTGAATACTAGCGGTTTCTTTTTGTTTACCCTGCAGTAACTTGGTCTGTTTAGCAATATCCTGTTCAACCAAAAATAGCTCTGCCTGTAGACGAACTTGTCTAGCTGTCTCAGCTTCAGATAAAGCAAACGTAGAAATCGGACTTGCAAGCCAAGCCAAAAGGACCAACATACAAATTCCCCGTCGAATATAAAAATAGGAGCGAGTCATCAAAAAACTAAATTTCATATTGATACATTATACCAAAACTCACTCTCCTCTCCAAATATAATCCTCGTTTCTACTGCTAAAATTCAATCAACTAAAAAACCCCGCTTAATCGGGATTTTTTAGTTGATTGAATTTTTAACTTTTTACTCTTAACTCTTAACTTCCTCCCCTTCTCCCTCCTCTTCCTTACCCTTCTGCTCTACTTCAATCGTGGATAAGTCAACAGAAGTCTCTTCTTCTAATACTTCTTCACCAGCTTCAGTGACAGAGACAACCACCTCTTCAAGATCAACTTTAGTAGTAACACCAGTAGGCAATTTGATATCCGCTACAGTGATACGACTTTCCAAATTTACCAAAGAAGACAAATCTACTTCTAATTGGTGAGGTAAATCTTTTGGCAAAGCTTCAATTTCCAATTCATGCATAACTTTTACAATCATCGCTGACAAAGTTTTGGCAGCAGGAGATTCCCCAACAAATTCCAAAGGAACATGAACAGTAATTGGCTTGTTCTTTTCTACTACCAAAAAATCAGCGTGGATAGGTGCTCCAGTCAATGGGTGAAAAGAAATATCATGAATAAGAGTATCTTTTTCACCAGTATCAGTAATCAAAGAAACAATGGTGGATTCCCCAGCTTCCTTTAATACCTTGTTAAAATCTTTAATCTCAACAAAATATGAGCCAGATTTTTCTTTGGTTCCATAAACAGTAATAGGCAACTTGCCAGCCTCACGGGCTACTTGCAAATCCTTACCAAAAGTCTCTCTTGTGCTTGCGGTTAATTTAGTTGTCATATGGGGATTATTATATACATTTTTCTAGAAATGTCCAGGAGATTGGGCAACAAAGCAGAACAGCCGTCATTCCTGATTTTTGCCCTACAAAAATCATGTCCAAATCAATAGATTCGAGACTTTTGCGTCCTGAATCAGTAGATTCACGTCTTGGACGCAGATACGTGAATCTACTGATTCACCTAAAACATTTTGACAAAATTGTGAGAAATTTGAAGCTCAGAAAGCGAAAGGTAACTAAAAGAAATTATTGAATAATCTTAATCGTTTCTCAGCCACTTGTTTCATCCCCAACAATGACTCTTTCAGAATCTTGTAGGGAGCAATTTCCTCAGGATTCTCTTGCAGAGATCGTTTTAAACCCTGCTGATAAGCAACACGCAATTCTGTATTGATATGAATAATCGAAATCCCCGCAATAATGGCTTGTTTAAAATCTTCATCAATAATTCCAGAACCACCGTGTAAAACCAATGGTACACCTATTGCTTCACGTAATTTTTTTATATGTTCTATATGTAGACGTGGATTCGGCACATTTTTTAACATTCCATGGATATTACCCACTGCCGGAGCCAATAGATCAACCCCCGTCTCTTCAACAAATCTTTTAGCCTCTTCTACTTTAGTGATGGTCTCATTAGTAATAGCAACATCATCTGGTAATTCATCAAGCATTTTAGACGATTTACCAATAAAGCCCAGCTCACCTTCTACTAATATATCTGGATTTTTACTTTTGGCGTATTCAACACACTGTTTGGTAATTTTTATATTTTCATCTAAAGATAGAGCACTGCCATCAAAAATTACGGCGTCAAAACCAGCGTCTACAACTTCTTTAACTCGCTCGAAAGAATAAGTATGATCAGCATTCAAATAGATTGGATAATTATATTGGTCGCGAAAAGCCGAAATCAATGCTCGCACCTGGGGGATACCAACAAAATCACGCTCCCCTTCTGAAACTCCAATAATAATTGGCACTTCAACTCCGTTCAATACAGACACTGATAAATCTTTAGCCGCACGAAAAATCGCCCACAAACCTTCTAAATTGGAAATATTAAAGTGACCAATTGCCACCTTTTTATCCTCCGCCTCTTTTATTACATCTAAAAGCTTTTTCATATCCAATTAGAAATTATAATTATCTTATTTTTGATTAATCCTATTTATTCAAAACTAAACTACTGAATAGCGGTTATCCCTATCCTTTTAAATTTCTAACCGGACAGGTATAATAGTATTGTAACATAACTTATTATATTCAATACAATATGAATCCCGTAGTATTAAATGTCATCGTTGGGAATAAATATTTAGAAAATAAAATGAAGTCGATTATTAATTATAAATTTAATATAGATGGCATAATAAGATCCCAACCGGACAATGCCATTTTTCACTAATAGGATGAATAACCAAAAAGAATTTGATCTAGTGGCTATAGGTGATACCGCAGTAGATTGTTTTATAAAATTAAGGGATGCTCATCTTACTTGTGAGATAAACAAAGAGACATGTCAAATTTGTATGCACTTTGGTGACAAAATACCCTATGAAGAAGTCTATATTCTTCCGGGTGTAGGAAATAGCCCAAATGCATCTATTGGAGCATCTCGTCTTGGCTTAAAAACTGCACTAATAACTAATCTAGGCAAAGACCAAAGCGGACAAAATAGCCTGGATGTATTCACTAAAAATGGAGTGAATACTGATTTTATAGATGTTCAAGTGGATAAAAAAACTAATTACCACTATGTCTTGTGGTATATAAATGACCGCACGATTTTAATCAAACACGAAGAATACACATATACCTTACCAAGCTTTAGCACACCCTCTTGGATTTATTTAAGCTCCCTAAGTGAAAATTCTCTAGACTATCATTACGAAATCATTCGCTATCTAAATGAACATCCTGAAATTAAATTATCTTTTCAGCCTGGTACTTTCCAAATAAAATTTGGTTCTGAAGAATTGATAGAATTATATAAAAGAAGTGAACTGTTTTTCTGCAACAAAGAAGAAGCTCAAGGAATTTTAAAAACAAAAGAAGAAGATCCAAAAATACTTTTATTAAAAATGCACGAACTTGGACCAAAAATTATTGTCATTACTGACGCCGAAAAAGGGGCTTATTTATACACAGACAACGAGTGTTGGAGCATTCCGAGTTTTCCCGATCAAAATCCTCCACTCGAACGTACAGGGGCCGGTGATGCCACTGCGTCTACTTTTACCACAGCCATTGCTCTTGGTAAAACTACCCTTGAAGCACTCACTTGGTCCATGATTAATGCTCGTTCAGTAATAAATCATGTTGGTGCCCAAACAGGTCTCTTGACTCGTGAAGAAATCGAAAGAAAAGCTACCACTGCTCCAGAGGATTATCGACCAACAAAATTATAAAAACAAATTTTCTGACGTAAATAAAATTTGAGGTATTAGGTATAAAATACCGTGGTTGTTTTTTGATCAAAAATAACCCACCTAAATAATTTAGGTGAATCAGTAGATTCACGTGTCTGCGTCCAAGACGTGAATCTACTGATTCAGGACGCAAATCCGCGAGGTATCAAAACATCGCACTCCAATAAAGATGCTATCGGATAAATTTTTATTTATTATTGTGTTCAGTTTGAGATAATTTGTTTTTTCTTGCTAATACCAATTTTACTTTTTCCACGATTGTATCCGCCCCAAGACCGTAGTATTCTATGAGTTCGGCCGATTCACCCGACTGGCCAAAACGATTATCCACTCCAATAAATTCCATTGGTATAGGATATTCTGTTGCTAAACATTCAGCGACCGCACTCCCCAAACCTCCCGCCTGTTGATGTTCTTCCACTGTCACTAAAGCACCAGTTTTCTTTGCCAAATGAAGGAGAGATTTTTTATCAATTGGTTTGACTGTGTGCATATTTAAGACAGAAACGAAAATGTGTTCATCCGCTAATTTTTTCGCCGCTCGTAAAGCCTCATACAAAATAGCACCACAAGCAACGATTCCAACTTGTGATTTTTCAGCATCAATTAGTAGATTAGCCTTACCAATTTCAAAAGGAGTATCATCAGTCGTCATTAAAGGAGTTTTTTCACGAGAGAAACGCAAATAAGCCGGACCTTCTATTTTTGCCATCGCCAAAGTGGCTTTCATGGCTTCTACTGCATCACAAGGTACAACGACAATCATATTTGGTAATACGCGCATTAGGGCAATATCTTCTAACGCTTGATGTGAACCACCATCAGGACCTACCGAAACTCCAGCATGATGCCCGGCAATTTTTACATTTCGATTACCATAACAAATCGTCGTACGAATATGTTCCCAGTTTCTTCCTGGAGAAAAAATCGCATAAGAAGAAATAAAAGGGATTTTACCCATCGCTGCTAAACCTGACGCCACACCCGCCATATTTTGTTCAGCTATCCCCATTTCAAAAAATCGTTCTGGAAATTTGACAGCAAACAAATCATTTTTTGTAGAATCTTTCAGATCAGCACACAAAGCCACTACATTTTTATCTTCTTCACCAGCAATCAACAATCCTTCACCAAAACCCTGACGCGTTGGCGCTTGTTCTATAGATACTTCCCATAATTTAGGATTAAGTTTTTGTTCTGGATTTGTTTTCATTTTATTAGTTAGCGGAAAAAATCGTTCCTCAAGGTCTCGCCTTTCCCGTCGCTCCGCTCCTCCCCAAAGCGAGACCTTTTCCCACGATTTTTAAATTCTAATCCTCGTGCTTAATCCTTCCACCTAAAGTCCTTAACTCCTTCAAAGCCTCTTTCCCTTCTTCTTTTGATGGGGGTTTCCCATGCCATTGAAATTGTCTTTCGAACTGCGGTACACCTTTACCAGGAATTGTATGGGCAATAATTGCTGTTGGTCGGCCAAAAACGGCTTTAGCTTGTCCAACAGCTTCGGCAATTTCTTCAAAACTATGACCATCGATTTCGATTACATGCCAATTGAAAGCTTCTAGTTTGGCACGAAAAGATTCTAAAGGTATGACATCTTCAGTATAACCATCAATTTGGATATTGTTACGATCTATAATCACTATTAAATTATGAAAACCTTCTTTGGCTGCCAACATCGCTGCTTCCCAAGAAGAACCTTCCTGCCACTCACCATCACTCATCAGACAATAAAAATAACGTGATGAAGTCACCCCACGATCTAATCTATCAGCCAAACACATTCCCACTGTTTGTGATAAACCTTCTCCTAATGGACCAGAACTAGTCTCTAACATTGGTAAAAATTCACGATGAGGATGACCCTGTAAACGACTGCCATACTTACGCAAAGTTTTTAATTCACTTACAGGGAAATATCCCGCATGAGCCATCGTCGCATATAAAACCGGACAGATATGACCATTGGATAAAATTAGTCGATCACGATTTTCCCAATCTGGTTTCTTTGGATCGTGATTTAAAAGATGAAAATAAAGAGCCGTAAAAACATCCGCCATACCAAGCGGACCAGCAGTGTGACCAGAACGAGCTTCTACGAGCATCTCAATAACCGACTTACGAATAGAGTTCGCGGTCTCTTCTAAATATTTTGCTTTGGAATCATCGAGGAACATTAGTATAATAATATCATAAAGCCTTTTGCTATTCTCTTTTTTATGTGGATACTTATAAAGCTTGAAATTGTTTAATTGCCTCGGCAATATTTTCACTTTCCCAAATAGCCGTACCTACAACTAAATTATCCACTCCGGCTTTAATTAATTTTGGCGCATTATCTAATGTAACTCCTCCATCCACGCCAATAATCATCTCAGGATACATTGCTCTCACTGTTTTGATTCGCTCATAGATTACTTCATCAAATTTTCCGCCATAATAACCCAAAACATCAATGCTCATTAGTTGAACATACTCTATTTTACCAACAAAATCATCTAATATATCTAGTGGTGTATCTATTTTTAAAACGACTCCCAATTTTATTGGTGCACCATCAAAAGACTCAATAATATCAGCTAAATAGTCTGTTGCTTCCACGTGTACCAATACTCGATCAGCAAAAGCCATCCATTGTTTTAATTCATCTTCAGGCTTCTCTATCATCAAATGGGCTTCTATTCTTACGTCTCCCTCTAAATTTTCTAAATCATCAGCAGTATTCCAAGTTACTGGTAAAACAAAATTACCATCCATAATATCTAACTGTATCCATTTTACGAGGCCATCAATCTGTGCAATTTTTTGCTTTACTTCTTCAAAAGTTTTAGCAATTATTGAGGGGACTATTTCTACCATAAATTATAATTAAGTATTAAGCTATCATTCTTGGAAAAACGGGAATGATAGATAGAAACTCTCTAAAATTCATTTTCCACCTGAACTTCTGTATCAATCTTTTTAATCCGTCTCACGTGTCGTTCTTCATCTGGAAAATCTGTATTAAGCCAAACTTTTACCGCTTCTTCTGTTTGTTCATTAGTTAAAAAACACCCACCTAATGACAAAACATTTGCATTGTTATGAATCCGAGACAAAGTAACAATCTCTAATGGTCCACCATAATAGACAGCGGCGCGGACACCTTTTTTACGATTACAGACAATCGCTTCACCTTGACCGGAACCACCAAAAACAATCCCACGAGAATTATCTGGATCACTCGCCACTTGTTTAGCGACTATTTGTATAAAATCAGGATAATCATCTACTGGATCTAAAGAAAAATTTCCCTCATCAGCCACAACATATCCCAGTTTTTTTAAAAAACTTTTGATATGTTCTTTCCTTTCAAAACCAGCATGATCCGAAGCAAGATAAATGTTCATAGTATTTAATTAAAAATGAAAAATATAATCAAAATGCTTTACTATTTTTTTCATTATTCACTAATTTCATCCCTCTTTCCAGCATTTCTGTTGGGGTAAGATTAGATTTCATAATAAAATCATCAGCTCCGGCCGACATTACTTCTTCTAATAATCCTGGCCTACTCAAATTTGTCATTAAAACTATTTTTGTATCTTTTAATTTAAACTTTGGGTCAGCCTTGAGTTTTTTCAAAACATCCAAACCCGTAAGTCCTGGCATAACAAAATCAAGGAAAATTAAATCTGGACTTTTTTCCAAAGCTTTTATTAAACCCTCTTCACCGGACTGCGCTGTTTCCACTTTCCACTTTTTCAACTTAAAAGCGGTACTAAAAAGATCCAACTGTCCGATATCATCGTCAATGATTAAAATATCGAGCATAAGCGCTAGTTAGCTACTTGATTAAGAAAAGAATTTCCTGTGATTATTATATCATTTTTTAAGAATCAAGAGTATGACTTAGCCAACCTTTCCCGTCTTTATGACATGTTCTACTAGTGTGTGGGTGTAGCCAACTTCATTATCATACCAAGCCAAGATTTTGACCAAATCACCACCTACCACCCGAGTCATTTCCAGGTCAGCAATAGATGCGTGGGTATTCCCCAAAATATCTGTTGATACCAAAGGCTCTTCGGTCACAGTAAAAATATTCTGCCAACGTGGATCGGAAGCCGCCTTTCGTAAGATACTGTTCACTTCTTCTTTAGTCGTAGATCGATTAGCAATAAAGGTGATATCTGAAACAGAACCAGCCACTACTGGAACCCGAACAGCAATCCCATCAAAGAGGCCATCCAAATCAGTAATCACTTGCCCAACAGCCATAGCGGCACCCGTTGATGATGGAGCAATATTTTGTGCCGCCGCTCGTCCACGACGAAAATCTTTAGCGTCGGGACCATCGACAATTTTTTGTGTCGCCGTATAGGCATGAACTGTACTTAAAATCGCTTTTTTAACACCAACAGTTTCTTTCATAATTTGAATCACAGGAGATACACTATTCGTCGTACAAGAAGCATTGGAAGAAATCTGACAAGCCGCTAATTTTTCCTCATTAATCCTCATTAAGACCATTGCCGAAGTAATCCCAGCCACTGGTTCTCCTTTTACAGGTGCCGAAATTACCACTTTACGCGCTCCAGCATCCAAATGTGCTTTAGACTTTTCATAACTATCAAAAATTCCTGTACTCTCGACGACTACATCTATCTTCAATTCACCCCAAGGTAAAAGACCTGGATCTTTTTCACTTAAAAATTTAATTGACTTGCCATCTATAACCAAATCACCACCATCTACTTTTACATCTAAATTGGAATGGCCATAAGCACTATCATATTTTAAAAGATAAGCAAAATTATTGATATCACCCAAATCATTAACTGCGACAATTTCTATTTCTGGATTCTTAATCGCCATTTTTACAAATGCTCGTCCAATTCTCCCTAAACCATTGATTGCTACTTTTGTCATAATATTAAAAAATTAAAAAAGATTAATGACTATATTATATACCAAAGCGTTTCGGAGAAAAACCCTCCAATATTTTCATAAGAAAATTTTGCCGAGTAAAAGAAAAATCCCACACCCTAAATTACAATTTAGGGTGTGGGATTCAAAAATCAAAGACTTCAAGAAGTAAGGAATGACGAAGACACAAACTTTGGCGAAAATTTAAAACACCTCACCACAAAACCGTGGGTGAAATAATACAGATCTCCATACTTGACAATCCATCCTCCACCACAAGGAACCAGCGGGTCAACATAACCCTTAAACGCCCTTTCCGAACTTGGTGGCACCATTTCTGGCTCAATTAGCCGATTAAAGGTAAACCTTTTGAATTTACCCGTGCTTTTGTAGAACTCCTCGATATCCTTGTAAGAAAAAGGAGCCCAACCCTTCTTACGCTCCTGGCAAAACCGCACAAGCCAACCCGCTGAAGTCTCGGTTTCCATGTGGTCGAAAGTACCAAACATGTGACAATCCGCATCGATGAGCTCTGGGGTTATTGGATAACCTTCCTTTAACACCATCTTCACTGCTTCTGGCACAACACCAACAGTCGTTTCCAGCATTGGTATTATCTCCTTTATTCTTGTTGTCTATTTTTATGTAACGTTCAACCTTTGTTTATTATAGCATTATTATATCTTTCAGTCAAATAAAAACAACAACCAAGCTTTTTCTAAGGAATAATACGCTGTTTCTATTTTATTTTTTCTTGAAATAATTTAGCCAAAACTCCAGGATTGGCCGAGCCTTTAGACTCCTTCATCCCCTGCCCAACTAGAAATTGTAAAACTTTCTCATTACCAGCTTTAAAATCTTCAAAGACTTTTTGATTATCAACTATTACTTTATCTACCACTGCCAAAAGTTCACCTTCGTCATGTTTTTGAATTAGACCTTTTTCTTCCGCAATCATCTTTGGCGATCTACCTGTCTCTAACAAGATGGCTTCTTTTACTAAGATTGCCAAAATATCTTTCGCTCCTCGTGAGGATATTTCTTGTGCCACTGTCATATTAATGAGTTCAGCAAAATTCTCCACACTTGGAAGAGAGGCGTCCAAGTTAGAGAATAGACCAATTAAATCGGAGGTAATGTAATTAGACGCGGTTTTGATTTTGTTTTTATTAATTAAAATTTTACACACACCATCAAAAAACAGACTGAGTTTTTCGTCAGTAATAAATGACTCGATGTCTTCATCTTTAATACCATAATCAGTGCGGTAACGATTACGCTTCGCCTCTGGCAATTCTGGTAAAATGGCCTTTAGATTTTTAAATTCTTCAATCTGACTAATGTACAATTTTGGTAAATCTGGATCCGGAAAATAACGATAATCATGGGATGATTCTTTTTCGCGTTGCAAAAATGTCACTTGTTTCACTTCATCCCAACCATGAGTAGCCTGCACAATTTTCTCACCTTTTTTCAAAGCTTCTTCTTGCCGTTTCAATTCATATTCAATTGCTTTTTCAACTGATTTAAAAGAATTTAGATTTTTCACTTCCACCTTAGTCCCAAATTCTATTTGTCCTTCTGGACGACAAGAAATATTTGCTTCTACTCGCATCTGACCTTTTTCCATACTTGCTTCCGATACTCCCAAATAACGCAAAACCAATTGTAATTCGCGAGCAAAATCTCCAGCCTGTTTAGCACTAATAATTACTGGTTCGGTCACTAGTTCCATAAGTGGTACTCCCGCTCGATTGAAATCAATCAAACTTCCGTCATCATGGGCGTCATGTAAAGATTTGGCAGTATCTTCCTCTAAATGGATTCGCGTAACTTCCACCCCCTTTAGATTACCTCCTGTGACCAAAGGATATTTATACTGACTAATCTGATAGCCTTTTGGAATATCTGGATAAAAATAATTCTTACGGTCCCACTCTGTAAAGTCAGCCAACTTACTGTCAAGGGCTAAACCAACCTTTAAAACACTTTTTACTGCTTCTTTATTTATCACAGGCAAAGACCCAGGTTGAGCCGTACAAACAGGACAAATATTCTGATTGGCCTGTTTTTCTTCCGGATTATTCAAACACAGACAAAACATCTTCGTCTTAGTCTTGAGTTCAGCATGAATTTCGAGTCCTATAGTGGGAATATATTTCATAAAGGAATTATACCGAAAAACTCCCCAAACTCAAAAGCTTTACTTGGGTGCCTGGCACCCAAGTAATTAATCTTCCAAATCTCTACTTTCTTTTTTATTTAAAATAAGAATAGGCAGCAAATTTAATGCAAACTTTTTATAATCACTTTGATTTTCAAATTGACCTAAAACAATATCTTTTCTACAAAAACTAGACATTTTTTGATCAACAAATTCTTCCCAACTACTCTTCATCAACTTGGGTGCCTGGCACCCAAGTTGATGAACTTTGTCATTTAAATTTACATATACACTTAGATTTAAAAGATATTTATTATCAACTATGTGTTTAGCCTTAAACTTTCCCTGAAAAAGAGCGCCTGATCTTTTGTATTTATTATTAAAATATTTTGGGTAACCTCCAAGCCTCTGCATAAACTTTTCGATTCCCCTCTCTGATTCCTGACGAAATATAAAATGGAAATGATTTTGATTTAAACAAAAACACACAATGGAAACCAACAACTTAGGTGATTGATTATTAAATGAATTGTTAAATGAATTTTCATAAATACTTCCAATTGGTTCAATGTCATTAAACTCTTTTATTGATTGCATAAAACGAGAAAAATCTTCTTCATCGATAAATATATCTCGTTTATCCACTCCACGATTATAAACATGATAGTATTCACCGTCGACAAATTTTATATTACGAGCGGACATCTAATAATCATATCACTTGGGTGCCTGGCACCCAAGTGGATTACACAAGATATCTTACTTCTTCTTCTAGTTTAATTCCGAACTTAATTTTCACTTTTTCCTTCAAGATTTTAACTAATTTCGCAACATCACGATATGTCGCATTTCCATCATTAATCAATAAATTGCCATGGTAATCGGCAATATGTAAATCACCAACATGCATACCTTTTGCTCCCACACTTTCTAGTAAATAACCAACTGGAATTTTACCATCAATAATTTTTGTCTTATCTATTTTTGCCAAAGTATTTTTACTAACCTTTTCCACTAAAATATTTTTAAAGAAACTGCCCGGACATTTTACTTTAGTAAATTTTTCGTCTCTCTGATTAATCAATGAATCAGAATACTCGCGTAATTTTTCTCGCTTACCAAATTTTAATTTCAGTTGCACCGACAAAATTACCCAGGTTTTTTTCTTGAAAAAACTATCACGATAAGAAAATCCGCATTCTTTTTTTGTAAGCCATCTTTCTTTTTTACCATCAAAAATTAAAACTTTTTCTACTAATTCAGAAATTGAATGACCATAGGCTCCAGCATTACCATAAACCGCTCCAGATAAATTTCCTGGAATACCAGAAAGACTCTCAAGACCAGCCAGGCCATTTTCAATTGTATATTTTACTATTTTCCACAGAGGCACCGAACCCCAAACTTTTATTCGATTATCTTTTTTAACAACACTCAACGGATCCAAATCTTTTCCAAGCTCGCGATAAACAATTACCAGCCCAGGATATTTTTTATCACTTACCACTATATTACTTCCACCCGCCATAATAAAATAACGTAGCTTAGCTTTTTTAGTCTCCAAAACAGCTTGTTTCAAGTCCTCTGGCTTAGATATTTCCAATAAATAAGCCACCTTACCTTTTAATCCAAAATAGGTGTAGGGGGCAATCTCGACGTTGCGTTTGGCTTTTTTAAGAATATTTATCAACATAATTGTCATATTGTAGCACAGACGCCCACCACCAAAAAACCGCCCCACCAGGACGGTTTTTTGAGTTATTCACAGCAGAAGGTTTCACCTTCCGCTAGATATTATTACCTAAACTTTAGGTTCTAGATCGTCTTCTGGTGTTTCTATTTGTTCTATTTGTTTTTCTTCTTGTTTTTCTTCTTGCCCTTCCTCTTTAGAACGGCTGACCCAAATAACAAAAGCAACCAATAACAATAGTAACAAAATCCAAACCCAAGGATAACGAACTAAGAAGTCCGTAATTCCAGCAAAAGCTAATTGAACTGAATTTTTAGTACTAGTACTAATTAAGGTCGAACTAGCTGTTGCCAATGGTAATATTTTTGAGGTGCTCGTACTAACAATTAATTTACTAGGTTCTTCTACCTGCGGAGCTTTGACAAATTGTGCCTCGCCAACAGCTGGATAGAAGTTTCGCAAATCAAGAGTGATGCGAGTAGGAAGATTACAATAGATATAATTAATCTTTAGAGTAGTAGTAATAAACACATACCCCGTTGAATCACCTATTCCCCATGGATTCAAAACATCTAAGCCGTATTTCTTTTGGAAATCTTTAACGGCGTTATAAGTTACGAGATCATAGAAACCAGACAATGGTACATCGTCCCTGCCCTCAAAGACTCTCAAAAAAGCTTGGAGCTTAAGTACCTCGACAGGATCATTGTCTGCCCCCAATTTAATAAACTTCAAAAGAAAAAGTTTACAGACAGCAGGAGTTGTTATAGTGGTCGTAGTGGTCGTAGTTGCAATCGGAGTGATTGAAACAATTCTACTACTTCCGCCACTACTACTGTGACTATGCGGTGGTTCAACTGGAGGAACACTGTCGGCAGCGAAATTAGCGGTAACAGAAATACTAGATTGAACGTTTGTATCAGTTCTTGAAGCAGTTGTTACTCCATCACTCCAATTTACGAAGTGATATCCAGAATTAGCTACGGCTATTACTTCGGTTCCATTTTCTCCTAAGTTTACAGTTTGAGAAGTGGTTCCAGTAATCGTTCCATTAGCACCAGCGGAATAATTTAGAGTAAAGATATTTGGAGTATCTCCACATGAAGCCAGTCCAATACAGAATGGTCCATGATGGGTCGTTGGAGCGGAAGTATTTCCAGCGTTATCTATTGCAATCACATGAAACCACCAAATACCTGGAGTCAGATTTGTAATAACAGTAGATGTAGATGTGGTCAAAGTTCCCGTCTCCAAAGTTGGAGTCGTGGTAGCTATTTGATCCCAGACATAAATATAACCACGAAGTCCTGAGGTGATGTCTCCCAAAATTTCTGGATCAACAGAATTCGTCCAAGAAATTGGAATTGTGATATCTGTCGTTGTAGAAGAAATTGGTGGGATAGGTGAAGTAACCACTGGAGCAGTTGGACCAGTTATATCTGGATTAAGAACTGGTGGTTCACAACTATCATCATTACAAGGGGTAATAGTTACTCCCGGGAAAGTAAAATCAAAATAAGGATAAAGAGCAATTCGTTCAGTGAATAACATATTCAGGGTATAGTGCTGACCTGGAATCATATGAATAGTTTTAGTCAAAGTCTCAGCTGGCTTAATACCAGAAAGATTTTTTAACTGCAAAACTCTATCCATATAAAACCAAGCATCGCCATCAGTTGTGATGGTAACAGTATAATCCCCTTCTTCACTAACAGTCGCAAGACCCATAAAATGCACACCAAAATTTGGAGCGGCAATATAGGCTTCAGGATCAGACCAAAGATCGGTAGAATTTGCAAACGGAGCAAATCGATCTTTGAAACGGATACGGTTTTCGATTGAAGTAAATTTTAAGAATCCAGACGTGAACCAATCTTTGGTCCAAGCGGAATCTAATGGATCACCAGGATCAATACCTTGTATCTCATCAAATGGTATTCCCCAACCAGCCATATCAGTTCGTAGATAATCATAACGATAATATTTCGCTCGAAAACTTTGCGTTGTAGTGGCGGTTGACGTTGCAATCAGATCAGATGTCGTAGCTACAGTGGTAGTAGCCAACAAAAGCTCTAAGGTAGAAGAAGTTGTTGTACTATTATCATCACCAATCCCAACAGTAATTGGAATAATTGGAGTAGTAGCTGTTGTTGTAGCGTTAGTCGTAGTTGCCAACTCATCCAAAATAGGTAGGGTCGTTGACGCAGTCGATGTTGTTGTCGTACCGGTCGATGTTGCATTTGTTGTACTTCCAATCTCAAATGGAGGAGTACTACCTGTTCCAACAAAAGGATCAGTGGTAGTTGCTTCCGTTGTAGTAGCAGAAGTACTCGTACTTGTTTCAAAATCAGTAGTGGTAGCACTCCCACCCACAGCTGTGGAGGTAGCAGTGTCTTCACTTACCTCAGTCGAAGTAGAGGCGGATGAATCATCAAAATTTATTCCCCCAGTCAAAAAACTATCAACCAATTGAGAAACCGATTGATCATTACCTTGATCAGTAGAAGTAGATGTTATATCTGCAAATGCAAAATTATGACCAGAAAAAAGAACCCCAACAAGAAGAGTTAGGAAGACAACAGTAGACCGAGCAACGAAAATTGCTGTTCTTTTTGTCATAATAATTAAGTAATTTTATTAAAAAGCCGGAAACAAAAAAAATTCACCGATTATCATCGTGCGACGAAATAAGAGAATAGTTGTAAAACGGCTCGATTGCTGAGGCTAAATATCAGATGATATTTTCAGGGCGAATGAGCAAAGTAAGGAACATAGAGCTAGAGTCTCAAAAATGTGAGCTCAAACAAAGAACCGAGTAGACTCTCAAAGAGTCTTAATATAAGGCTATTCAAGCATAGACCGTTTATTTTAGCAAGCAAAATGGCTTTATCTACTAGCTGTCATCCTCTCCTAATATCACAGTATGAGATAGACTCCAGCGGGAATACAGACAAATTCATAGTCTAAAAAATAAAAGACACTGACAATGTCCTTTATAAAAGATAAATTCTTAGGCTTTTTTTACCCACCACCCATGTCCTTTAAGAAAAGTCTGTCGTATACTAAAACTAAGATTATCTAAGCTAGCAGACTATAATTTGCCCAGAATGAAAAATTCATAGTGATTACCTCCACCTCCTCACCAACCCTAACCGTTAGATGATCTGGTAAATTAAAAGGTTAGAAATTGATTGTTGTTGGCGACAAAAAATCAGCCAATTGGAAACTAAAAAAGTCATCTATTTATCTCTAACTGATCAAGAAAAACTTGATTACAAGTTGAACACAAATTTGCCATGGAATCATTACGGTCGAAAAATGATTAGGTACTTGTTCGCCATAAAAAACAGAACCGAGATCATTGCTGACTCGGATGATAATAATATTCCTTACCACGACGGTAGGCTAACTTAAATTTTGAGGGCATCTACACAAATGTAAAAAATTAAAATAATTACTCACCAATAGAAGGAGTGAGATCTGAGACCGGTTGCTCTACTGGAGGAACGACAGGATCGACTGAGGGCGTTGAATCTATAATAATTGGCTCTGACACAGGTTCTGTTGATAGTGGAGTAGACTCTAAAACAGGATCTACAATAGGTGATTCCTCAGATGGAGTTAGATCTAAAACAGGACCTATAACCGGTAGTTCCTCGAGTGGAGTAGACTCTACTGATGGAGTAGTCGTAGAATCCGCTTCCCCACTATCTATTACTGATGGAGTAGAACCGCTACCACTTGAAGAAACCGACGACGGGGACGACAAACTAGACAGGTTGGCAGTCTGCAATAACATCTTAAGTTCGGATTCTGTTACACATGTCTGACCAAGACATAATTTTTCTGCCTTTATTTCTTTCACTGTCAGGACACCCTCTTCGGACAAACTCCATTTATCGGTCGAAGATTTAATTGTTCTGACGTTGGTAATGTCAAAATTACTCATATCCAACGACGTCAATGATTTTATCTGACCGTTTACTCTGTCCAAAATCCAAACATCTCCCATATTTATATCTCCATTCTTAATAGAATCAGATAAAAGAGAATAATCTGTGCTTGTGCTCATTTTGCCGGTTGGAATCAAATATGACAGCTTACTAAAAGTTGTCTGAATATTTAAATCCAATTCCTTAAGTCCAACAAAAGTTACTCCTACCCAATCTTGCAAGTTTATACCATTAGAAATACCTAAGCCAAATATTCTATTGTAATCATCTAAAAATGGAGAAAGGTGAGTTGTTTGATCACTGGCATATCGATTCATACCATCAATAGTTTCATCGCGATATTTCCATTCATAGACAGGAGTCTCACGAATCTTGTCTAAGTAACCATTTGGAACATCTTGAATATTTTTATACCAACTCCAAGAAGGAGCATTAGTCCAAGTACCAACTGGAGTAAGATGAGCACCAGAGTCATCATAAATAGGGTAAGTACTACCAGTCGCGATTTTTATACCATAATCAGTTTGAGATGTTGTTCCAACTCCTAAAAACTCAGTAATGCTTCCAGAGCCATTTACTTGCAAACCAGTGGACGAAGCGGTGCCCACCACATCCAAAGCAGTAGAAGGAGCAGTTTTCCCAATCCCAACATTGCCATTTTCAAAAATTGACAACACAGAAGTGGAGGCACTGTTTACAAAGTTGGCCAGAATATTTGAACCAGTCCCCGATCCCCAGACAGAAAGTTTGGAGTATGGGGTAGTGGTGCCGATACCGACATTACCAGTATTTAATATAACCATATTCTGAATAGTTGCAGCACTATTTGCGAAAATAAAATTTCCACCACCATCTGGTCTAAACACAAGATCATTAGCAACCGAACCATCAACAAACTGACCAGCATTCTTGACTATACCAAAAGTTCCTTTCCGCACACCCGATCTCCACAAATCAAACCCTACAGCCCCATTGCCCGTTGTCTCAATGCGGAAAGGAACATCTTGACTAGAACTAATATGCAAAGCCACAGACGGACTCACTGTCCCAATCCCCACATTACCACTAGAATTCCAAATGCCTAAACCTGGTAAATAAGCAGCCCCAGAAACTGTTAGAGCGGTAGATGAAGCATATGGGAAAGTGGAAGCAAGGGAAGTGGAAGTAGCGGTAAAGTAAAGTGCAACTGCTTGACCATTAACAGATAAAGGGGCATAAGGCGAGGTGGTACCGATTCCAACGTTGCCAGTGGTGATTAAGCTACCACCTAATTTTGTATTCCCCAATACTTCAAATTTAATATTGTCTGAAGAAGTCGCTCCAGCCCCAATCACAATTGCATAACTTCCAGTCAAAGATGGATAACCGATCAAACTATTTGTTGTCGTGGCCCAGAAACTACCACCACCCACTCCACCGGCTGGCCAAGAAGTCATAGTGACACCACCCAAAGTAATGGATGGAGTCGTCAGTCCACCTGAAATATTTATGTCTGTACCTGAGATTAAACCAATGGATGTTAATGTACCAACATCTGCCCCCAAAGAAACAATTAAATTAGAAGTCGACGCGGTACCAAAATATCCTGTCCCAGAAACTGTTAGAGCAGTAGATGAAGCATATGGGAAAGTGGAAGCTTTGGTGGTTGATGTCGCCGTCACATAATTTACAGTTGGTGAAGTCGATGAAATAATGTTGATACCATCAGATGATAGCCAACCTTGACTAAAAGAAAAAGAGGTCATACCGGTACCGCCATTTTCCATACTAAGAACCCCAGAGACAGCTGTGGCTAGATTGAGTTTACCCCAACTAGGAGCAGATCCCACACCACCTGATAACAGAACGTTACCTGTAGCAACATCTGCCATTCGACTTAAGGTCGTGGCACCCGAAGCATAAATTAAATCACCGATGGCGTAAGAAGAAAGATTCGTTCCACCATTGGCTACTGATAATGTATAACCAGTTGGAAGGGTTAGAGAGTTAGAAACAATTAAATTAGAAGTCGACGCAGTACCAAAATACCCTGTCCCAGAAACTGTTAGAGCTGTAGATGAAGCATATGGGAAAGTGGAAGCAAGGGAAGTGGAAGTAGCGGTAAAGTAAAGTGCAACTGCTTGACCATTAACAGATAAAGGGGCATAAGGCGAGGTGGTACCGATTCCAACGTTGCCAGTGGTGATTAAGCTACCACCTAATTTTGTATTCCCCAATACTTCAAATTTAATATTGTCTGAAGAAGTCGCTCCAGCCCCAATCACAATTGCATAACTTCCAGTCAAAGATGGATAACCGATCAAACTATTTGTTGTCGTGGCCCAGAAACTACCACCACCCACTCCACCGGCTGGCCAAGAAGTCATAGTGACACCACCCAAAGTAATGGATGGAGTCGTCAGTCCACCTGAAATATTTATGTCTGTACCTGAGATTAAACCAATGGATGTTAATGTACCAACATCTGCCCCCAAAGAAACAATTAAATTAGAAGTCGACGCGGTACCAAAATATCCTGTCCCAGAAACTGTTAGAGCAGTAGATGAAGCATATGGGAAAGTGGAAGCTTTGGTGGTTGATGTCGCCGTCACATAATTTACAGTTGGTGAAGTCGATGAAATAATGTTGATACCATCAGATGATAGCCAACCTTGACTAAAAGAAAAAGAGGTCATACCGGTACCGCCATTTTCCATACTAAGAACCCCAGAGACAGCTGTGGCTAGATTGAGTTTACCCCAACTAGGAGCAGATCCCACACCACCTGATAACAGAACGTTACCTGTAGCAACATCTGCCATTCGACTTAAGGTCGTGGCACCCGAAGCATAAATTAAATCACCGATGGCGTAAGAAGAAAGATTCGTTCCACCATTGGCTACTGATAATGTATAACCAGTTGGAAGGGTTAGAGAGTTAGAAACAATTAAATTAGAAGTCGACGCAGTACCAAAATACCCTGTCCCAGAAACTGTTAGAGCTGTAGATGAAGCATATGGGAAAGTAGAAGCAAGAGAAGTGGAGGTAGCGGTAAATGTTGATGCACGAACATTGTCAGCAAACATAGCGGAGCCCATGACACCGAGAGTTAAATATGGGGTAGTGGTGCCGATACCAACTTTGCCATTTTCCAAAATTGATAACACAGAAGTGGAGGCACTGTTTACAAAGTTGGCCAGAATATTTGAACCAGTCCCCGATCCCCAGACAGAAAGTTTGGAGTATGGGGTAGTGGTGCCAATACCGACATTACCTGTCAACAAATCACCATAGATAGCGTTACCAATGTTAAGGAAATTGGAATCAGTAGCCGAACGAGCTAGGACGGAACCAATCAGGATGTTGTCAGAGCCCAAGGTAGTGGTGGTACCGACTTCATAGCCCATCATCAAGTTGCGAGCTCCAGTAGTAATATTGTAGCCAGAATTGTAGCCGAGAAGAGTATTGTAATCCGAACCGGTTTGGGCACTGTAGCCAGATTGATAACCGAGATAGACCCCACCTTTGTTAGAATAGTCGGCAGTACCACGACCAGCATAGTAGCCAACGGCTATCGTACTGGAGGCTAGAGTATTATAACGAAGAGCATCCCTACCAATGGCGGTATTATAATTACCAGTGGTGTTCCTATAAAGAGCCTGTAGACCCAAAGCGGTGTTGTTGGAGCCGGTGGTGTTGTAAGCAAGAGCATTCGCACCATTGGCGGTGTTATAATCACCAGTAGTGTTGGTATAAAGAGCAGACAAACCAATGGCGGTGTTGTAGGAACCAGTGGTGTTGGATAGGAGAGAACCATCTCCCTGAGCGGTGTTGTAAGAGCCGGTGGTGTTGTAGCGAAGAGCTTCGGAACCCAGAGCAGTGTTATTTCTTCCAGTGGTGTTGGAAAAAAGAGAATAATAACCGACAGCAGTATTATAAGAAGATTGGGTAGAAACTGTCGCAGATGAACCCATTGTTAGATTACCAGCATTTTCTCCGATAAAAGTATTGTATCCAAGAGTGGTTACTGTCCCGTTGTTTCCATAATTAAAATTGTGAATAAAAGGAGAGTCATTTTTGTAAATTATTCCATAGGGATTACCTCCATTATAAGTAGTAGAGGCTAGTCCGAAGTTTTTTGTGATTTCTAATTGTTGGTTTGGTGATGTCGTCCCAATGCCGACATTACCACTAGAATTCCAAATGCCTGAACCAGGGAAATATCCTGTCCCAGAAACTGTTAGAGCGGTAGATGAAGCATATGGGAAAGTGGAAGCAAGGGAAGTGGAGGTAGCGGTAAAAATTGGAGCAGTGAGTTCATTGAAAAAAGTACTGACACCTGTTACTGTCAATCCCCCGCCAATCGATAATTTATCAAAAATAGATGAAGTACCAGATCCAGTCACAGATAGTAATCCATCAACGGTCGCATTTCTTGAAACCCTCAAATCCGTCGTACTTGCTAACCCCGCATTGTTCACGGAAAAAATTGATGAACCACTAACTTGAAAATCAACTAATTTCCCAGCCCCAGTTTGATTAATAATAAAAGCAGTGTCGGATGAAGAAACCGCTAAGGTAGATGTAGCATCAGAACGCAGGAATTGAGTAGAATCTAAATTATCTAATTTGTCTGATTCAAAAGCCGAAGGGACAGAACCAAGAACTTTACGGGGAGTCATTTCTCCATCCCAGATTGGCACAACACCGGTGCCACCCACATTAATACCTAAGTACAATGGTTGATCCCAGTCAATGGAAGAGATCGGGGTCACTTCCCCCAACATTACACTAAAGAGTCCACTGGTAACGGTAACTTTGTTTCCCCCACTGCGAGTTTCTGTCCACACTAATACGCCTAGGGCGGTGTAAATTTTAAATTCTAAATTGTAATCAGCAGTTGAAACAGCAACACCAGAACTGTTGGTTAACTTACCTTGGTAGTTGATTTGTTTGTTGAAAGTTTCAGCAGAAATTTGATTTATTGGTACAATAAAAACCGATATGAAACATATCATAAAAAGCACTCGGCTCATCCCTGATTTAAGCTTGTAATATATAGATATTTTGGACATTAAACTTTATTGTCTAATTACTCTAAATTATACCATTTTAGCATCATTTTTTGAGTAATTTTTCACTAAAATCATGTGGATATCTTTTATGTCGGTTATCCACTAAAAAAAGATTGCAAAAAAAAATTTAAGAAAAAACATCTCCTTAAAAGGAGATGTTTTTTCTTAATCCGAGAAATATTTTTAGTAATTTATTATTTTTTTACCGGAGTAGTTGAAGCTTCATTGTTAAAATAAACTGGTCCAACATTAACCAAAATATTCTTAGTTGGACTATAGATAATTGCCTTCTGCGCTTTCTGATAAATCAACAATTGATCACCATTTTCTGAACCGGCATAAAAAGACTGTTCAGCAATCAATTTTTTAGCATCAAGAATAGTAGCAAAAGTTGGTTTTTCGTTTGGCAAAATGATCAACTTACCCACCTTAGTCAACAACTCCTGAGTAGCTTTTTCTATTGCTACCTGATCTTCATTACTAACAGCGTCTGCCGGCTGTGTAGTTTGAGCCTGATTTAGTAACGATTGACCAACGCTCTTATTTTGGTAGTATTTCCAACCTCCATATACAGCCGCGACTAAGATCAAGAGAACAATTATTTTAAACATCCAACCAGACCTAGCTGGACGGATATCTGTATTTATATCTGACATATGATTAAATTATTAACCTATTAACCTATTAACCTTGCTATTTTATCATAGTTTGTCAAACTAAGTAAATACCCCCCCTGTATTTTAAACTATTTCCAAACAACATCAAAACTTGTTACTGGAGAATCTAAAGTTATAAATACTTGTTTTTTAGCCTGATTAAAATTACGTGATTCATACTGCCCATCATCTATCGCCACAAAGTCTGGTAATGTTTTGGAGGAAATACTAGAGGAAAACTTAAAACTAACACCTACGTCTGATGGAACTCTCAAAGTTACAGCACTTGCTTTTGATTGGATACTGACATCCAATTTTGGAGAAATATCACCCAAATTTATAATAATATTGGATGCAGCAGATTTTATAGATACACCGTTCGCTAAAACTTTAGATAGGTCTAGATTTATATCGGCGGCCGCAGAATTTATTTCCAATTCTATGGGAAATGTTTCACTCAATTTTAAGTGAAAATTACCAATATTTTTTCCAAAATATTGCCAACCAAATTGACTATTTTGATCGCGAGTATTTAGTAAAATATTTTGAGTTTGATTTACGACATTAGAAGTAGTTTTCAAATTCATTTGTGTGGATTGAAAAGTTCCCGTCAATAAATTATTTGTTGTTGACACCTCGCCCGAAATATTTAAGATAGGATCCCCTTCGATTTTTAAAACAGCTGCCTGGGAATCAATTTTAATATGAGCTTTAGTAACCCCGGGCAAGGCAACCACTTCTATTTTTTCTATCCGTTTTAATTCCGAAAAAGCTGAATCATTTGTCGCGATAAAGAATAAACCAATCAAGACTACCACCGTTATTATTAGGCCTAAAATTGTCATGGCACGACTTTTTCGCGACAACATTGACAACCCAAAAAAGACTAATAAGATGGACCAAAAATGCTGAAAAATATAACTTACATTTACCGTTACTACTCCAAAACTTTCTCCTAAATAACTAACTCCAATTGCGAGAAATAATAATCCAATAAAAAATTTACCGGTATTTATCCCGCGCCATTCATACACAGAAGAATTAGTATTTTTGTTACTTTGCTGGTCTAGCATTAGATATAAAAGTAAAACCAATTAATATAATTATTACCGGCCAAAGAACTTTCCATCCAATCCAAAAATTTGGAAATAATTCATTAAAAAAAGCAATGACTCCAACTGAGACAATTACCAAGCCGAGTAAATTACGGCGACGATCTAATTTTGGATCATCGCGTAATTCAGAAACGAGACCTTTTACCCTGTCACTAAATTCTTCCGCTTTTACCCCCATATCATCTTCTCTTTTATCATCAGTTGGTTTCTCTGGGTTTAGTGGCATTAAAATTACTAACGCCACATAAAGAATAAAACCAATTGCCCCAGTAATACCCAGGAAAATAAAAACAACTCTAACCCACAAAGATTCGATGTTGTAGTATTCAGCTATTCCTCCACAAACACCAAAAATTATACGGTCTTTGCGAGAACGATAAATTTTACGAGGACGATAGTCTAACTCATTTTTTATTTCATTGTCCATAATTAGATTTGATTATTTTTTACAATGTCTACTGTATTGTCATTGAGAGGAATACAGAGCGAAGCAATCTCCTTTGACATTAGACTCAGATTGCTTTGTTCCAATCGTAATGACAATACAAAAAAAGAAAATTAACTAGCCTTCATGCTCATTAATTTTTGATGTTCGGTTGTTTCCAACATACCACATTTTTTCCACTTTTTACCAGAACCACAAGGACAGGCGTCATTCCTTCCTGTTTTTTCTAAAGTTTCCGCTTCGTTGTGGCGGGGAGCAGTAATTGTAGCAGCTGATTCATGGACTTCTTCCAATATTATTTTCTCTACTGAAGGAGCTGAAGAAGTACTATTTTCGATAAAATTCAATACATCATTGTAAATAGAATTTTCTAAATCACGGAAAAGCTTCAATCCTTCACGTTTAAATTCCACTAATGGATCACGCTGACCATAAGCTCGTAGACGCACACTACTACGCATATAATCTATCGCTTCCAAATGATCTACCCAATACATATCAATCACTTGTAAAATTATTTTACGGGCCACTTCATAAAAAGCCTCTTTTCCGAGTTCAATTTTTTTACGTTCGATCATTTCTTTCACCTCCACCCTATCTTGATCAACTGGAATAAGAACCTCTAAAAGTTTTTCTAAATATTCATCTACTTCTGGTTGTCCACCAAATAATATTTTACGCCTACGATCATAGACTGACTGACGTTGGTGGTTCATAACATCATCGTATTCCAACAAATGTTTACGCATATCAAAATTCAAACCTTCAATTTTTGTTTGAGCACTTTCAATTGCCCGCGAAACTAAACGATTTTCAATTGGTTCGTCTTCTGGAATACCGAGTCGCCCCATCATCCCTTTAATACCCGAAGAAGCAAAAACCCGCATCAATGAATCTTCCATTGAAACAAAAAATTGTGTGTGACCTGGGTCACCCTGTCTTCCAGCACGGCCACGCAACTGATTATCAATACGACGAGCTTCATGTCTCTCTGTACCTACGACAAACAATCCACCCAATTGGCAAATTTCATCATGTTCTTCGGGTGTAGGTGTTGCTCCACCCAGTTTTATATCGACACCACGACCAGCCATGTTGGTTGCCAAAACAACGCTACCTTTTTTACCAGCATTAGCAATAATCTGACCTTCTTGTTCGTGATTCTTGGCATTTAATATTTCATGCGGAACACCCTCTTTTTTAAAGTAGGCAGATAATAATTCATTTTTTTCAATGGAAGCTGTTCCAATCAATACTGGCTGACCCAAACCGTGGAGCTCTTTTATTTTGCGTGACAAAGCTAAAAACTTACCGTGTTCTGACTGAAAAATTAAATCACCCAAATCAGTACGCTTACTAATACGATTAGTTGGGACAGAAACAACAGGCAAGCCATAAACTTTCATAAATTCTTCAGACGAAGTTTGAGCAGTTCCAGTCATCCCCGCCAACTTGTGGTACAAACGAAAATAATTTTGTAAAGTAACCGTCGCAAAAGTCCGAGATTCTTCTTTTACCTCTACACCTTCTTTTGCTTCAATTGCTTGATGTAAACCTTCTGACCAACGTCGACCTGGCTGTAAACGTCCAGTAAATTCATCAACGATAATTATCTCGCCATTTTTTACTACATAAGCCTTATCTAACTCGTAAAGAGCCTTGGCTCTAACGGCTGTTTCAAGATGGTGGACATATTTTATACCTTTTTCAGTATAAATATCCCCTACCCCCAACATTTTTTCCGCTCGGGTAATACCTTCATCAGTCAAAGAGATTGCTTTAAGCTTTTCATCAACAGTATAATCTTTTTCCGGTTCCAGCTGGTTAGCAATTTGTGAAAAAGTTTTATATAAATCTTCAGACTTAGCAGTAGGAGCAGAAATAATCAAAGGAGTACGTGCTTCATCGATTAAAATCGAGTCGACCTCATCAATAATGGCAAAATGAAATTTATTTTCACCGTCCATTCGCTGAACAACATCTTTTTGATCAAAAGCAATATTATCACGTAAATAATCGAAACCAAATTCATTATTAGTTCCATAAGTAATATCTGCTCGATAAGCATCGGCACGAGTCCCCTGTCGTAAAAATTCATAGACAATTCGGAAGGAACCCTCTTCATCACGTTCCTTGTCTTCTTCTTTAGTAGTGTGCTTGGGATCGTAGATAAAAGATTGTTGGCTATTAATTACTCCAACAGACAACCCCAAAAAAGAATGTACTTGTCCCATCCAAACAGCATCCCGACGAGCCAAATAATCATTGACTGTCACAATATGAACACCTTTTCCAGTTAAAGCATTTAAATAAGTCGGCAAAGTAGCTACTAAAGTTTTTCCTTCTCCTGTTTTCATTTCAGAAATACGGCCATCATGTAAAGTAATTCCACCAACCAATTGCACATCGAAATGACGCAAACCAAGTGTTCGCTTGGATGCTTCTCGTACAACAGCAAAAGCTTCAGGTAATAAATCATCTAAAGATTCCCCCTTAGCTAACCGTTCTCTAAATTCATTGGTTTTACCCTGTAATTCTTCATTAGACAATAACGAAATAATTGGTTCAAAACCGTTGATTTTACTTACTAAAGGGTCTATTTTAGTCAAATATCGTTGGTTATCACTACCAAAAATACGTTGCAATAAAGAGTCTGACATGGAGGTATTATAGTACAAAATAGGCTTTTTTTCAATACTTTAAGGGAAAATGACTTATCAAAATATGATTCCTAAAAAAATAGAAATCATGTCATTTAGAATATTGTAATTAAACAAGATTTCTGCTTCTTATCTTAAATTTCTCACGACTTTATCAAAATGTTTTAAGACCATGTCCTTAATCAGTAGATTCAGGACATGGTCTTTGTGATACAAAAATTATTAATGACACATAAATCTCATTTTCCTATTAAGACTAATTTACATCTATTATTTTTCTTTATCTAAAATAAAACACCCCGCAAAAGCGGGGTGTTTTAAAGAAAAATTATTTTTTCTTCTTGGTAGCCTTCTTCTTCTTAGTAGCCTTCTTCTTGGCAACCTTCTTCACTGACTTCTTGGCCTTCTTAGCGGCCTTTTTCTTTGCAGCCATAATAAATTATTTTTTATTTAATTTTTAAAAAGATTTGCAATAACAATCCGACCTTTGTGTGAAATTAAATTATTTTTTCACAAAAAAATTTTTTGTTACTACTCTTACTTACTATTATCATACTAAATGAAATTGATTACAATATATTTTTTAATTATATTGTGGATAACTTTACAAAAAATATTTTTATAAAAAAATTTATTTAAAAATAAAAATAAAATTTTGAAAATACAAAAAAATTTGGTTCGTCATTGCTGATTTTTAAACATAAAAATCATATCAGAATGAGCACATTCTGACAAAAACTCTCGAGCGTCGAGAAAATTCAAATTTAATAATCAGATTACTTCGTATCTCGCAATGACACTCAAAAAAATAAAACCGCCTAGTCGCGGTTTTATTTTTAATATTGTTTAACTTTAGAAATTATTTTTTAATTCAATATCATCGAGCGAACACTGTCAAAGCGACTATCACCTTTTATATACTGTTCAGGATTATCACCCAATACTTTTTTAGCTTCAGATATATTTTTTGTATACAACAAAACTAAAGCATAAATTTTTCTCGCTTCGCTGTAAGTCTGATCTTCTTCAAACGCTTGTTTAAACAAGATAACAGCTTGTGGTACTTGATTATTGTTCAACAAGAAGGAACCCAATTCAAACATAATCACTTGTTTTTTAGGAGAAAGCTGATTAGCTAAAGTAAGCTCCTTTATTGCTGTTTCTTTTATTATCGGATTTGATTGACTAAAATTACTTAAAAACGAACCGTACAGTAAGTGCATACGTGCATCATCAGGAGAAATAGTATTTTGCTTTTTCATTTCAAATTCGGTTAAAGAAAAATATTCCATCTTAATTTCGTCGGATACATTTTTATCAGCAATCATTGATTGAGTTACATTTATCAATTGTTCTCGCGCTTCTGTTTGTCCCGTCACTGAACCATAACTAAAAATTTTATTGAAGGCTAATAATTTAGTTTCCGGTGTCCCTTGAGAAATAGCACTGATTAAAGTTTTAGATACATCGATACTCCGTAAAGAAAAGTAATAAAGAGAAAAAGATGAAACTAAAACTGCAACAATTATAACTATCGGAAGATAGGCATCACTCTGTTCTCTTGCCTGTTTAACTTTTTGGGGATTATTGGACACAGCAACTTCACCAGATTTAGAAAATTCTTCTTTACCATAAGTGGTATGGATATAACCAAGAATAATATAAAACAAAAGAACACTAGTTAAATTATCAAAAACAAAAATATTTTGGAAAAAATAGGCGGCCAATAAACAGGTGATGATCATCCGACCAAACCAACCCTGATTATCTTCCCTTTCATTTTTTCGCCAAAGATAATAAATTGCAGTTATAAATACTGATAAGTAAGCCAAGAGTCCCAACAAACCAAAATTAATTAGATTGTCTAACACAACATTGTGAGACCGATCAAACCACGGCTCCTGCTTCCACATTTCTGGTGAATAATACTTTTGAAAAACAAGTGGATAATTTTCCGGACCCCAACCTAACATAGGATGCTCTTTAAATCCCTGCAAACTCATATTCCAAATTAAGAAACGAGATTGTGTTGTTTGTTCTGTCAGAGAAATACTGGCAAACCGACCAAGTACAGGATTTTGAGCAATAAACGGAGCTGTACGTAAAAACCAAAAAGTGGTAACTCCCACAATCAATATACCTAAAATACCTATAGACATTTTACGAACCTGTCCTGTCCTTTTCCATGCAGTCAACGATAACAAAAGCAAAACACCACCAATTAAACCTAAAATTGCTCCACGAGTAGCTGTAAAGTAAAGAATGATTAATTCAAATAAAGCTAAACCGGCATAAATATAGCGAAGAATCTTATCTTTAGCTGAAGTAGTAAAAAACAAATAAGCTAAAATAAAAATATGGAACAACATATAAGTTGCCATGTAGGCGGAATTGCCCAAGGTGGCATCCAGACGGCTAGATCCCTGATGGATTTCTAATTTACCCATCAATTGACCCAAGGCATAAAAAGAAATAATGGAACTAATCATTACTGTCGTATTCAACAGCCAACGCCACGTTTCACGACTCCTTACAACAGAAACAGCTATGACAAAAAATATATAAGAATGCAGATAAGCCAACAATCCTTCCATCCGCTCAAAATTTGACCAAAAACTACGAGTAGGATTTTGACTAAAAATCGTAGCCAAGATCTCTATCAATAAATATAAAGTTAGAGCAACTAACAACCAAGACTTTTTCGGCCGAGACTGTTTATCCCGATAAGCTAAAACGAGCCATAAACCGAGCATTATTTCCACCACAATCCTAAAAGCAAAATTCTTGCCAGTAATAAATGGAAAATACATTGATGAAGACACAAAAAGTGGCACCATTGTGACAGAGAACACCCCCACAAGCAATATAGCGCGTAGTATTTTGTTTAATGACATATAGAAATTACTATAGCACAACCAGGAAAATAATCTAGAATAAAACAATAATTAGTGCTAAGATTTCTCTATGTTTACACAATTAAAGATAACACTTTACCGTTGGCTCAGATCAAGTGAAAAATACCTAAAAACTGACATGGTCTACCTAGCCAGAGGTAGTTTTTGGTCCGGTGTAACTTTTGCAGTTACTGCCGGATTAAGTTTTGGTCTAACTTTAGTATTTGCCAATTTTCTATCTCCCGAAAGCTATGGTATTTATAAATATATCTTTTCCATCTATGGAATAATGGGGGCAGTGGCTTTTTCCAATTTAGATGTCCTAATTGTTCGGGCTGTCTCTAAAGGAAATGAAGGGGTCATAAAAAGAGCTTTTACATATAGCCTAAAATGGAATATCCCTTTTCTATTGATATCATTAGGGATATCTACTTACTATTATTTAAATTCTAATAACCCCGTTGCGATAGCTTTTGCTTTTATTGCTTTTTTAACACCTCTGACTACTAGCTACAATATTTATGGTTCATTTCTCAACGGCAAAAGAGATTTTCGCCTAATCAGTATTTCCAATACAATTAGCAGTATTATCGGAGGTATTGCCACTCTTTTTACAATTATATACACTCAGGATCCTGCGTGGATTGTAGTTAGTTATTTTATTACTAATGCCGCCACCTCAGCCTTCTATTATTACTATACGATCAAAAAATATAACCCCAACGATAAATTTGAGGAAGGTTCTTTGACAATGGGCAAACATTTTAGCTTAATGCAAGCCTTTACTATTGTGAGTGGGAACATAGACAAAATATTAATTTTCCATTTTCTAGGCGGAACATCATTGGCAATTTATTCTTTTGCCCAAGCCCCAGTAAGCCAAATTGCCGGACTGTTAAAGTTGGCAGGGCCTATTTATGCCCCCAAAATATTAGCCAAAACTAAGGAAGAAAATAAAAAAGAATTACCGAAAAAATTTTGGCAAATTGCTTTTTTTATGATAATTCCAGTCACTGGTTATATTTTGATCGCTCCTTATTTCTATAACATATTTTTTCCTCAATATGTTAAAGCCATTATCTACTCACAATTTTATGCCCTAACACTACTAACTTTTGGTAAAAAATTTATCGGTATTCCAACTGCTATACATCTTTCAAAAAAGACTCTCTACAAACTAGCAATTATAAATTCTTTAATAGACTTAGTCCCTAAACTAATATTACTTTACTTTTTTGGACTAGCTGGAGCAATCGCAGCAATATTAGTATCTAATGTTTTAGTAACTTGTGTTTCTTTCTATTATTTCAAAAGGATGTAAATATCTTAAAAAATATTTACTTCAACAAAATCTTTAAATACGGCATTAGCTCCCGCTCGGAGCAACACATTTTTACTTACGGTAGATTCCCTTCCAACAACAAAACAACCAGCTGACTTTCCACTCTGTACCCCAATCGGAGAATCTTCTATAACGACACAATTTTTGGGTTCTAATCCAAGCAAATTGACCGCTTTTAGATATGCTTCTGGATCTGGTTTTAAATTTTTAACATCATTACCAGTAATGAATACTTCAAAATATTTACTCAAATCAAATTTTTTATAAAAAAAATCAAAAGCGACACGGCTAGTGGCTGTTACAAGAGCGGTTCTAATTCCTTGTTCTTTTAAAAAATTTACAAAAACAAGTACATTAGGAACGAGTTTTATTTTAGACTCGGCAAATTTAGAAAAATATTCTCGCTTGTACGCTACAAACTCATTTTCTGTCACTTTAATTTTTGGGTCTTTCAGACACAACCACTCATATATCTGCGAAATTGAATGATTTTTAATTTTTCCCCAATCAAAATCGGGAGTTTTAAAACCATAATATCTAAGTGTTGCTTTTTTAGCTTCATCATGCAAACTATCAGAATCAATTACTACTCCATCCAAATCAAATAGGATCGCTTTTGACTTTTTTAAAATTTCCCTCAAACTAGCTTCCATTTTTATTTTTACAAAACTTACAATATAAATTGAACCAATCACGGAAACAAAGATCATGTAAACCAAACTCTGGAGTATAAATCCGAAACTTATTTTCCAGACATTGATAAATATCATTTTTATACCAATAACTATCCAGACTATCATGATCAATAACAATAAAATGATCTGCAAATATCTGCCAAGAGTCCTCTAGAGTACCAGTCGGATGATATCCTATCTTTTTTAAAAATTCCGTTTCCAAATAAAGCTCCCCAGGTCTTTCCCTGACAAAATCATCCACAAGAGAGTTTGTCGGCAAATTTATCACCTTTCTATTATCTAGAGGAATATCAAAATATAGAAGCAAGTCATCTACATTTCCGGCTACCGTCATATCCGAAAGAGAATAGGGACGATATTTGAGAGTAAAAATATTTGTACTAATGATTCTCTCTTGCTGTTTTGTCCCAGAGACAACAGGAAATTGCCGTAAGAGATTAAACAAATATTCCGAAATATTTACTCCATAAAGACGAATATCTGTTCTGGTCTTTATGGCATATTGAAAACCAAGACGCTTAGCTTCTTTAAGGCCTGCAACGGACGAAGTTATTTGCAAATTAATATTAAATGGACCAGGGTTGGCTGGTTTAGGGATAACCACTAAATTGACTCCCAAATCTTGTAGTTCTTTCAAACATTCTGGAGAATCAGCTCCTTCATGAGTAGTAACAATAATAATTGACCCAACAAAACTCTTCTGATAAATTTTTACTGTTTCAGCAGTAAAAGAATCTACCAAGACTGATTTACCTTGGATTACGATAGCAAAGGGTGTGTGTTTTGAGGCATCATCAGAATGACGGAAAAAATCTTTAGCAAATTTGGGCCTAGGAACAATTGTGATAAAACTTTGCTTTCGAGCTTTTATCGCGTTAAATAAACGAGGGGAACCAAAATATTTCCTGATAACTTGATGATAAATTTTTTTAATAAAAGTTATCATAATTTATCTAATTAACGTCAGGATAATATTCCAAAAAATATTCCAATTCAGCTGGAGTTCCCATCACCCAATTACTCTTTACCATTACAACTCTGAGCTTTTTACCTCGCTTGATTAAAAAATTATAACAAGGAGCAACATAATACTCATTATTAAAAGTATCCTTATTTTTTATCATGGACTCCACTGCATCTACAAAATCAGATCCTCGCCGAAAATAATAATGTCCGGTCGTGGCCAAATTAGAAATTACCCGCTTCTCGGCCGTTTCGCAGACATAACCATCTTGATCCAGCTTAGCATAACTGAAACGATCCTCCGATGCCTCAAAACAAGGAAGGATACCATCTGGATCTTCTCTATCGATTAATTCTGCTGATGGAGACAAGGAGAAGGTATCACAACTATAAATAAAAAGCCGATTATTATTATTAATATACTCTTTGGCTGCCAAAGCATGACCAGCTTGACCTTTTGGCCAGTTATCCGTATCTATAGGGATAACAATAGTAGCACTACCAAATAGTTCCCTGAGTTTTTGATCAATCTTAAATTCATCCACATGTTCCTTGCGAACAGTAAAAATAAGTTTGTGCTGAGTAAGCTCATTTAGAAAATCACATGATCCAACTCCCCACTGCACCATAAATTTATCCAGAACCTTAATCAAGGGCTTTGGTTCCAAGAAACCGGCTTCTTTAAAACGCCGACCTTCACCGGAGATTGGTACTAGAATATTTATTGGTTGTTCTTTAAAAGATTTCATTTAATAGTTTTATCGCCGTGACATACATCGCTTTTTGCCGATCAGGATAATCATAATGATGGGGCATAATCGAAAGATACAACAAGGCTTCGATCATTCTAATTTTTTTTAAGTCATAACCTCGCTTAATCAAAAGACGATCTAAACTTTGACCAATACGAGTATGATAATCATCACTATAGTTATTATAATGTAAGTCATTGCCTTTTTCACCTACCGATATTTTAAACAAATCAGAAACAATAAAATCATAATTACTCACCAAACTAAACCGAAGTTTAGCCAAATCATACTTCACATCACCATAGATCGTTTCCTTGCCAAAACTGCCACGTGGATCAATCAATTTAAACAGTCGATTACCCGGATCAAATAATATATTATTAAGACAGAGGTCTCCATGAACTACCCCCATCTCTTTTTTGGAGTAAAGTTTTTGGGCAATTTTTTCCAATTTTGGTAAAAAATATCCAGCATTCTTATATGTCTGACCATTAATGATTACTTCCGAATATTCCAACATTTTTTTCCACCAATCATCTTTTTTCAGTTCCTCTATTCGATCCATGATCTTATCATAATACATAGCCTGGTAATCAGATATTGGGACTTCTACTTTATTTTTCTTAAATAGATCTACAATGTCCAGTAAATGTTCAATGATAATATGCCAAATCTTTTCATCTAAATAACCAAAGATAAAAATATCATCCAATGATTGATAACCATAAAACTCCAAAGAATACTTCGTCTTATCTCCATCAATCGTATAATCGAGCAAACGCGGAGTAAATATTTTCAACTGATCTGGCAACTGACGATACCAATTGATTTCTTTTTTTATTTTTTCCGAACGAATTCCTGTTTTAGTAATGATTCCATAAAGACTGTCGTACTTGATCGAATTGAATCCTCGCAAACGCAAAAAATCTATCTTAGCCTGATAATAATTTTCAATATTTCCACAATCATACCATCGACTTTCTGGGGTCAAGGTAAAAGGGTAATGTGCACACACATATGGCACTTTTTGCTAGATTAGTAATTAATGACCATCCATATGCCAAAAGACGTGCAAGAAGAGCGATATCGCTGGATCAAACCCATTCTCGACCGAGAGCTCAAGATC
>Ga0247841_10001846_pt1 | contig 44510 bp, 39 predicted proteins | sample LaCruzMarch2015__2_FD_192410 | JGI IMG/M metagenome (GOLD analysis project Ga0247841, IMG submission 192410) | Freshwater microbial communities from meromictic Lake La Cruz, Castile-La Mancha, Spain - LaCruzMarch2015_18m | ecosystem: Environmental > Aquatic > Freshwater > Lake | place: Spain... | reverse complement strand
GGCGCCCATGTTTTCAAACTTGTCTTCCAGTTCGATCTCCTTGGCTACGGTGACGCCGTCCTTGGTGATCGTCGGGGCTCCCCACTTCTTCTCGATCACAACATTGCGTCCCTTGGGTCCCAGGGTTACTTTTACGGCATTCGCCAGGACATCCACGCCCTTCAAAATCTTTTCCCGGGCTACACTATCGTATTTAATATCTTTTGCTGCCATTTTTTTTGTTCCCTCCTGTTATGATTCCAAAACGCCGAGGATGTCGTCTGCTCTCATCATGAGATGTTCCACACCATCGATCTTGATTTCCGTGCCCCCATAGCGGCCGAACAAAACGCGATCCCCTGCCTTGATTTCCAACGGGATACGCTTTCCTTCCCGATCCATCTTTCCCGGGCCGACGGCGATAAGCTTACCCTTTTGGGGTTTTTCCTTTGCCGTATCGGGGATGATGATACCACCGGCGGTTTTCTCTTCCCCTTCCTCCCGGATAACCAATACTTGATCGTGCAGCGGTCTAAACTTCATAGGCCATACCTCCCATAGATAAAATTAATTTGATTGCTCTCCGAATAAATTATTGAAATCTTAGAAATAAAATTACGGTGGCAATATAATCACGATCCTCATCTTGTCAAGGGTTCCACCAAGGAAAAGGTCCATGAAAAAGGTCTTGACAGGCATCTTTTTAATGCCTATTCATGAATCCACCCAGAATCCGGAGCAGGTATGGGCGGATTTTGAGAAGGCACGGACCTGTTATGTCGACTTTGCTTAAGAGCTTGTCCGTAAATAATGTTGCCTGGGATCGCGCCCAGATTTATGTCAGATTTTTCTGGGTCGATTGAGTAAAACCGTAGGCGTAGCAGCGCTACGTCGAGGATTTTACGATTGAGACACGGGAAAAGATGGCGTGAAGATGGGATGCGAGCCGGTAAGGATTATTTACGGACAAGCTCTAAAGGAGGACTTTATTGTGAGTGCAGATAAGAAAGCCGGACTGAATCGGCGGGCGTTCCTCAAGGTATCGACAGGCGTTGCCGCTACGGGTGCCGGTCTTGCCCTTCCGGGAAAGGGGATTGCTGACGGCGGTAAGCGCCTGGCTACCCTGATTGATCTAAGCCGGTGCGATGGATGCCCGGGAAAGGATATACCTGCCTGCGTGGGGGCGTGCAAAACCATCAACAGGGATAAGATTCCGAAGATTCACGAACCCATACCGGAACCATGGCCTCGGAAAACCATAGAGGACTGGTCGAAAAAGCGGGAGGTCTTCAACCGCCTGACCCCCTATAACTTTATTTATGTCCACCAGGCCGAGATAGATGACGGGGGGCAAAAGCGAACCGTTTTTGTGCCCCGCCGGTGCATGCACTGCGATAATCCGGCCTGCGCGACGATCTGTCCCTTTTCAGCGAATCACAAGTATGAAAACGGGGCCGTGGTTATAGACCAGGAACTCTGTTTCGGCGGGGCCAAATGCAAGACCGTCTGTCCCTGGGCGATCCCCCAGCGCCAGTCAGGGGTGGGGATTTACCTTCATATCCTGCCGTCTTTGGCCGGTAACGGCGTCATGTACAAGTGTGATCTCTGCAATGACCGCCTGGGGGAGGGGAAACTTCCCGGGTGCGTTGAGGCCTGTCCACAGCAGGCGATGCTCATCGGTAACCGCAAGGAAATTTATGCCCTGGCAGAAGAACGAGCCAGAGCGATGAAAGGTTTTATCTACGGGAAGAAGGAAAACGGCGGTACGGCAACCCTGTATGTGTCCCCCGTTTCTTTTGCCGCCCTCAACGGGACGATGAAAAAACAATCGGGAACACCCGATATGGGGCCTGCGGAGAGGGGTATGGCCAAAACCGACAAGCTGGGAAAGGCAGTTCTCCAGGCGCCGCTCTATGGCATTGTCGCCGGGGTGGCCGGGGCTTTCATGGCCCTCTCCCGGAGAAAAGACCAGGTGAAAGGAGGGGATGACAGCCATGAGTGACAAGATTTTAAATGACAGGGGGCTCGTTATCCGTCACGATCTCATCGAGCTTGTCGAGCATTGGGCCATAGCCCTCTCCGGTCTGCTGCTGCTGGTTACCGGTATATTTGAACTGCCCATGGCCAACCGGTATTACATCACCTCTCTTCCCGGTTTGTCCTGGTCGGGCGATTTCATAACCTCCCTGTACATTCATTACGCCGCCTCGGTGGTCTTCATCGCCGCCGCCGTTTTTCATCTTCTCTATCACGGTATCCTTGGCGAAGGGGCGATGATTCCGCAGCGGGGCGACCTGAAATCCTCCATCGAGGTCATGAAGAGCTTTTTTGGCAAAGGAGAGGAGCCGCCGTTCCATAAATACCTGCCGGAACAGCGCCTGGCCTATGTGGGGATGGCATTTATTATTGCCATGCTGATCCTGTCGGGACTCGTCAAGACCTACAAGAACCTCTATGCCCCGGATATGTCCCTGACTTTGGTCCTCTGGGCAACGTGGATCCATAATGTCTTCTTCATGCTCTTTATCCTGGCCTTTGTGGCTCATATCGGCGCGATTCTTCTAAAACCGAACCGGCCCATGATCAGAGGGATCTTTACCGGAACCGTCCGCCTCGACTATGCCCGACACCGGCATCCCCTGTGGATCAAGGAGATGGACCCGCGGCCTGTCGATGAAATTAAAATGAAACTGGAGCCTGTGGATAAAGTTAAAGAAGATGAAGTTAAAGAGGAAATTGGGGAAGATCCTCCACCCCCTCCCACCGTAATTGTTTCTGAAGAAGCTGGGAAGGATGAACCAAAGAAAGAGCCATAATTGACGCTCTCGCAAAAGGCAGAAAAATAGCCAGAGACTTCATGCCGGTAAAAGCCGGTATCCAGAAATGTCAAGTGGTTACAAAAGCACTAGACCCCGGCTTTTGCCGGGGTGACGACGTTTTGCGAATATGTAAACCATGATTAATAGACTGGCCTCTTGAGTACCATCAAGAAAGGCCGCAGCATGATTTGCATGCTGCGGCCCCCTCTGTTATTTATCAAGTGAACTTAGGTGATTGAAGATTACTCTATGATCGCCGTCGCCCGTCTGTTTTCGTATCTCCCCTTGCTTGTTTTATTCGGGGCGATGGGGTCTGTTTTGCCGAACCCCTTGATCCGGATGCGAGATGCGTCTATTCCGTACTTCTTTACGAGCACCTTCTTGAAACTCTTGGCCCGCCGATCGGACAGGCCGATATTATATTTATCCGTACCGATGTAATCTGTGTAGCCGTCGATTACTACCTTCGCGTCGGGGTTCTTGACAAGGAGGGCAGCGAAATCGGCGATCGTCTTTTTAAAGGCCGGTTTGATTGCTGATTTATCGAAGTCGAAATGGATTGTTGCCGACACCCCTTTCGCCGAAGATTGCCCAGCGGCTGCGGCGGCAGCTTCGGCCTTCATGGAAGCAACAACTTCCCCTTGTGCAGGTCCGAGGAAGATTTTTTCCACAAAAGCACCCATGGCGGCCGCAGTTCCTAACTCATCCGCATTTACACTTGCCCCGCATCCGGCATCCTTAACGATCTCCTGGGCAATAATTTTCCCCTTGGGAGCATTTCCTACCTGAATGGGATAGATGCAGAGCCTGGCGCCATATTGCTCTTTCAATTTAGCCACTGCCGCCATGACGTTTTTGGGTCTCATATCATCGAGACCTTCTATGTGCTCAAAATCGCTGACAATGATGATAGCTGAGTTGCCCTTGAAAGACGCCATGTCATTGCCTGCCCCGAGGATTGCCTTTGCCATGGGAGTGTTGCCGCTTCCCCAAATGATACAATCCAATGGCTTAAGAAATTTATCTTTGTCGTAAGACGCCATACCATAAACAAGCTTGGTCTCGTCGTTCCAGAAGGTTCTTAACCCTGCGTTCAACTTGAGGTTGGGAATGGTTGCCGCCATCCTGTTGACAACATCTTTCGCCAATTCCATACGCGTTGTCCTGGCGTAGGCGTCGTCCATGGAAGAAGACTTATCGAAGAGGACTACAAAGTTATCTGTTTTCTGAATGAATTGACCCGATGCCAGCGGGGTGTTGAGATCATAAGGCGTGTAGGCCATCTTTTTTGTTGCGCATCCCACAAAGATGACACAAAGAAACATTACCGACAAAATTACCGACCACTTTCTTCTCATAATACCTTTCCTTTCTGATTTGACATGTATTGCTACTTGACTAAAGCTAATAACCTCAAAATATCGATATAACGAAATGGATCGAGACGCATCCAAACACCGATGGCCCAACATAGGGAATAATGGTTTCCATGTCAATGACATTTCCTTGCTTTTCTAAAGTCTGTGCATAATATTCACAATCAGGGAACCCCAGATGGTCAGCACCACGTTGGCGACGGCGTAGGGCGCCGCGTAGCCGAGGACGGGCATGGAACTTTCGGCCTGTTCCTCAAGGGTGAGCAGTGCGGCCGTGAGGTTTCGCGATCCCGTGAGGGAGCCTAGCAGGAAGACGGGATTCAACTTCATGAATATCTTCGCAAACAGAAGGCCGGCGAGAACAGGAATGATTGTCAGGAGAACTCCGGCGATGAAAACCGATAACCCCGTGGTTTTCAGAGCGGCCAGCGCCTGACTGCCGGCACCCAGTCCAACGCAGGCAATGAAGAGGTTCAATCCTAGATTCTGGAGAATCCATCTGCTTGCGGAGGGAATCTGTCCGTAAGTCGGGTGCAATGTGCGCACCCATCCGAAAATGAGACCGGAGACAAGGACGCCGCCTCCTACTCCCAGAGAGATCGGGATGCCGGCAATGTTCACGACCAGCAGACCTATCAGCGTGCCGAGGACTACTCCGCAGCCTACAACCACCATATCGGTCACGTCCGTCGGACGTTCCGCAAATCCGATCATTTGGACCGCCCGCTCCACGTCTTCCTTGCTTCCAATTAACTGAAGAATATCGCAGTGCTCAATTACGGTTTTGGGCAGAATCGGAACGGTATTGCTCTGACGGGTAATCTTGCGGAGGAAGAGGCCGTGCGCCTCATTCCTGTTTCCGAGTTCGGCAATGGTTTTCCCGACAATATCCTTGTTCAGAACACAGACTTCCATAACCTCACCGACAATATCCGTAAGTCCTGCGATGTCCTGTTCCGGACCGACAAGCTCCGGCGCGGCAAGCATGCATTTTCGGAAGGGGCTGCCAATAATGAGGATGTCGCCTGATTGAATGGTCAGATCAGACTGAATGGTAAGCGACTGCTTGTCTCTTTGCACCGACTCAATAACGGCGGTCTGGGGGAAAAGGCCTTCGATAAAACTGATTGTCTTGCCGAATATTTTTTCGTTTTCCACCCGGTAGGCGCGCAGACTCAACTGTTTGGACCATGAAAACAGATCGGGGCTTTTATCCAGGTCGTCCCCGCCGCCGGAATAGCTTTCTTCAAGTTTTTTGGCTTCCTCTTTCAGATTTATGCCCATAATCCCGGGCAACACGGTGAACATGAGAATTCCGCCGACGGTGCCGAAGATGTAAGTTATGCCATATGCGATGGCTACATCTGTTTCCAAAGCGGTCTTGGCGGCCGCGGAAAGCCCGGGCAAATGGGTGATGGCCCCTTCCGCGGTCCCAATGGCAGCCGATGTGGTCAGCGCTCCGGCCAGGAGCCCCGCTGTCGTCCCCGGGCTGAAGCCAAAAAATTTCCCAAGGGCAAGAGCTGTGATCAGCGCCGCCACCGCCACGACCAGGGCAATCCAGATATAGCTTAGTCCCTGCTTCTTCAAGGCTCCGAAAAACTGTGGTCCGACGCTGTAACCGATACAGAATGTAAACAGGGCAAAACTAACGGTTTTCAAAAGTCCGGGAACTTGCACACCCGGAATTTGTCCCAGAACAAGGGCAACCAGCAGCACCGATGCGGTGGCCCCGAGACTGAATCCTTTAAATTTGAACTTACCGATGTAGTAACCGGCGCCGAGCGCCAGAAACAACAATATCTCGGTATTCTTAAGGCAAATTTCCAAAATATCGTTAAACATGATTTCCCCCGTTATTTATGGACAAACTCTTTTCCAGGTATCCTGATATTCAGCAAGCAGTTCGCTGATCGCCTTGCCGATTTTCACATAGTCGTCCTTGAACAGGTTAGCAAGGGAGACGCGAACAGACATTTCCGGAGCGGCAAAGCCGCCGCCGTCCATCAGCACAACTCCCTTTTTATCGGCGAGATTCCAAACGAAGTCAATTGGTTCGTAAGTTGATTTAAGCCACTTGGCAAAGTCTGCTCCAAATCGTTTTTCCGCAAGTTGCGAAATATCAATCGTCGTGTAATACATTGCGTAGCAAGGCAGTTCGGGCGCTTCGACGCCGAGGGACTTATAGAGCGCCTCGTAGCGCTCTCTCACCAGGTCCTGGGCCTCTTTCTTATAAAGGTGACTATCTGCGTCGAGGAGTTCCTGAAACGAGAAGAGTGCCATCATCACCTGCTGAGGCGTCGAGAGACCGGCGGTATGGTTCAGGGCAACCGCCCGACTGTCGGCGACCAGACGATCGATGAGCTTGATGCTGTCCGGATCGGGAGAAATGGATTCATAGCGTTTGTGCATCCCCCCGCGTTTGTCTTTCGGAAGCGCCGCAATCAATTTGTCAAGGATATTGTTTTGGTATATGCCTATGACTCCCAGCCTCCAGCCGGTAGCGCCGAAATATTTTGAGAATGAATAGACCAGAATCGTGTTTTCCGGGGCGATCGCAGCCAACGACTTGAATCCATTCACGAATGTTCCATAAACATCATCCGTTAGGATGATGAGATCTTTTCTGGTGGTTTGAACCAGTTTCGCGATTTTGTCGAGAGATTCCGGCGCCACGCTTGTCGACGGCGGATTTGACGGATTGACGATGAAAAAGGCCTTCACGGAGGGGTCGCTTAGTTTGTCGAGTTCCGAATCGGGATATTGCCAATCGCTTTTTTCGTCCATCTTGATATCAACGACTACCAGCTCGTAATCGTTGAGGGTGGGAATATCGAGGTAGGGGGTGAAAATCGGGGTGCCGATGGCGATTTTGTCGCCGGGATTGATGAGAAAATTTTCTTTCAGCGTATTGAAAATATATGTCATTGCCGCTGTTCCGCCTTCGACTGCGAAAAGGTCCATGGTTCCTGCCGGCGGCTGACAGTCGCACATCGTGCTGTCAAGATATGCTTGCACGACCTTTTCGCAGTTTATCAGCATACGATCAGGAGTAGGATAGTGGTCGCCGAGGATGCCGTCAATCAGCTCCCCGGTAAAGGAGTCTCCGTCCAGACCAAGAGTCTCCGTCGCGTACCTGTATGAATCGGCAAGGAACTGGGAGCCGAGCGATTCAGCGTGGATGCGGCAGAAATCGAGCAGACGTCCCCCCATGCCTTTGGATTCGGGAGCGCCGGCGATCCCGGGGCGGCTTAGAACCCGATGGGCCTCCTCAAGGGCGAAGTTTCCCAGCAGGAAAAAGGCATATCTCGGGGTTGTCGCCACCCAGTTCGGATTTCCCCTCCCCGCATTCAACATCATCCTCTCCCTGTTCGAGCCGGCCATCTCAATCTGCTTGTCCTTCAGTTCAAAGGGACTCAGTCCTTCGTAACGTTTTTCTTCGTCGCGGCTGTTCATTTTTTCCTCCCGGGTTAGTGTCTAATTTCCTTTCATGCGGGTAAAGCCTTTGAGATCATGAAAGGACAAAGCTGAATGTGTAATCTTTTTTCCCTCCCGCAGCGTCAATATAAAGAGGCATTTCGACGCTGAATTCCTGCTCGAAATCGGTGGAACCATCTGCATCGCGCCAGTCATCCTCATCGGCGAGATATGGGATGGGACCCAATGGTGAGAGACTATCCGTGAGCACCGACATTGGTTGAACGACAGTATCCGTGCCGTTGCCGCTATTGATCAATTGCAGGACGGCGCCGGTCGGGAATTTGCACAAAACTTCATCCCAACGGATTGTGATGGGGCTGCCGGTCTTATTTTGAAGGCGGAAATTGATCTCCTGTTCGCTGATTACCGTAAAGGTGATGTCAATGAATGCGTCAGCAACGTGCAGGCTGCCTGGCGGTCCCGGGGGACTTTGCGCCGCGCTCTGCTGCTGATTCTCCCACATAGTGAACTGTTGTGCAGCCCCACAGGCGTTCAGGGTCAAGCTCATGATCATGATAATGAAAACAGAAAAGACATAGGGAATTTTTCTCGTGAGCGACATAACCACCTTACTTCTGATTTGAGATCTGCATAACAGCAGAAAAATGATTCGCAAGCGGTGAATCAAATGTTTTTCGCCGTTCCGAGATTGATTTTAAAACCATGTAATTAACCCCAATTATATGCCAACTAACCAGAAGCGAAAAAGATTTTTGAGCCGCGGCGAAGCCATTTTTCAAGGATTTCGATTGAGGGCTTCAATCTTTTTGATCGTATCAAACAGATGTTCATTTACGGGCGTCGGGACTCCATGCCGCCTGCCCAATTCAATGATTTTTCCGGCCAGCATCTCCACTTCTGTTTTTCTACCCGCCTCCACATCCTGGAGCATGGATGTTTTTCCAGTGGGGCTGAGGCTCGCGAGGACCACATACCATTTTTCAATATCCTGACCGGAAAGGTCAATAGCCAATTTTTGCGCCAGGTCTATGACCTCCCGCATGGACGCCTCCATGAGGCTCTGGGCCTCGCGGGAAGTCTGGAAGACGCCATATGATCCCTTCAGTGCCGCCGAGGACTGGTTGATGCCTACATTGATCATAAATTTCCACCAGAGGATGCGGATCATGTCGACTGGTATTTCATGAATGATTCCGGCTTTATTGAAAATATCCACGACCCGCCGGACACGATCGGAGAGGATAGGGTTACGCTCTTCTCCGAAAAAGATCTTTCCCTGGGTGGTATAGATGACATTATTTTCCTCCCGCAGGGCGTCGATACCCACGACGGTAGCGTAAAGGATCTTCTCAACGCCATAGACGGCACCGATACGCTCTTCGCTATCAATGCCGTTCATCAAGGAAATAATGATCGTATCCGGCCCGACGCCGCTTTTCATTTCCCCGATGGCCTGATCAAGGTGATGATGCTTCACCGTAACGATAAGCAGATCAGCAGCGGGGAAAGGCTCCTGACTATTCAGGACCGGGATGGGATAGTTTTTATTGTTGACGATGACGCCTTCCCGGCGGAGACGCGCAAAACGCTCGCCCCCGGCGATAAAAGAAACACAGCCCGGGCTCATATCGTAAAAAATGCTTGCGTAGGCAGCACCGACGGCCCCGGCGCCGATTATGTGGATCCTCTTGATAGGAATTGTCGATCCTGACAGATTCTCGCTCATTCCAAGTATCCCCTCCTTTTCCGGCAGTACGGTGTAGTTAAACGTACCAGCATTTGTAAATATTTTCAAATATAATGTCTTTTCCATGGAAATCTTGGAGAGGTTGTTGACATCAAAAGGAATCTGGGTTAAGCAACATCGCCTTAAATGACTTTCTGAGGAAGCATGCTGACATGAAGAAGATTCAACGTATATTGATTGCCAACCGGGGCGAGATTGCCCTTCGGATCATCCGGACGGTCCGGGACATGAATATCGAGGCCATCGCCGTCTATGAAAAGCCAGACAGCGACGCCTATTTTCATCGTTTTGCCGACCGGGTCATCCAGATCGGGACCGAACCGAACCGGGGATATCTTGATATTGAAAGGATCATTCAAGCGGCCGTGAATACAGGATCCGACGCGATTCACCCCGGATATGGTTTTTTATCCGAAAACGCCGATTTTGCGGAGGCCTGCCTGCGGGAAGGGATAATTTTTATCGGACCTCCCCCGAGTGTCATCCGAAATCTTGGGAACAAGGTTTTAGCCCGGGAAATGATGATGAAGGCAGGAATTCCCGTGGTCCCGGGGACGGAAAGCCTTCCCGTGGGACCGGAGGGTTTAATTGCGGCGACGGTCTTTGCCAAAGAGGTCGGTTATCCCATCATCCTCAAGGCGACGGCGGGCGGTGGCGGTCGGGGGGTGAGAAGGGTCAACAGCGATCAGGAGTTAAAGCTCAATATTCCTTCGGCGCGGGCTGAGGCGATTGCCGCCTTTCACGATGACCGCATTTACGCGGAAAAATATATCGAATCCCCTCGCCACATCGAGGTCCAGATCCTGGCCGATAAATATGGCCATGTCGTGCATCTGGGAAGCAGGGATTGTTCGATTCAGAGGCGTCACCAGAAATTGCTCGAGATAGCTCCTGCGGATCTTCCCGAGCCTGTTATAGAAGCTCTCCATCAAGCGGCGGTCAAGGCAGCCCGGGCTGCAGAATATGTCAATGCGGGAACCGTCGAATTTCTTGTCGATTCCTGGACTAATGAATTCTGGTTCATGGAGGTAAACACCCGCCTCCAGGTGGAACATACGGTCACGGAGATGATTACCGGCGAAGACCTCGTCCAGGAGCAGATTCGGATCGCAGAAGGCAGGCCCCTGCAGATTCGCCAGGAGGATGTCCGCTTGAATGGTATTGCCGTTGAGGTTCGCATTAACGCCGAGGATCCGAAAAACGACTTTATGCCCGAGGGGGGCAAGCTCATTGAGATTTATCATCCCCCGGGAGGACCGGGGATCCGTGTGGACGGCAATGTTTATAAGGGCTACTTTGTCCCTTCCGTTTATGATTCCCTCCTGGCCAAACTAATTGTCTGGGGGTACGAATGGGATCAGACCATAAAACGACTCCGGCGGGCGCTGAAGGATTTCAATATCGTCTGGCCGAAAACGACGATTCCCCTATACCTGGCCATCTGCGACGAACCCGATTTTCAGGGCAGGAAATTTGACACCGGTTATTTGGAGACCCATCCCGAGCTGTTCAAGTATCCCGATGCGGATCACTATGTTTTCGACGACGCCCTCTATAAGCTGATGCTGGCGCCCCATGAGGGGATGGAAGGCCGATCGGAAGAGGATCAAAAGAAGGATCGCCAGGCAGGGTGGTGGATGTACAAGCGGACCCTGACGGCCCAGGAAATCGATGAACTAAAGAAAGAGGGGGTCGTCAAGTCTTCCATAAAAGGAAAGGTGACGGATATTCTTGTGGAAGTTGGTGACGAAGTGATGGTTGGGGATGCCCTGGTGGATCTGGAAGCAATGAAGATGCATACCCACATCATTTGCGAAGTTGATGGAAAGGTGGCTGATATTCTTGTGGAACCAGGCGATGCGGTGGACGTGGGCGATACCCTCGTCATGGTGACCGTCCGCCGTTAAGAAAGAGCCCTCCGCCAGGATACGGGCCTCCATGAGAATTTCTTTCCCCTATATTCAGTGCATCTATAAAGAATAGTTAATAATAACAAATACATGGAGGTTGTGAAATTTTCATAACCCTGTTTGTTTGCCCCCGGGGGAATGATAAACACAGGGTCAGGGCGCTCCTTCGGTGAGGGGGTCAATGATTGTTCCTTCGTTGAAAATCGCCGTCTCCACCCGGTTCCGGCCGGCCTTTTTGGCCCGGTAGAGGGCGGCGTCGGCGGCGGTCAGGACGTTTGAACCACTACGGCCGTGGTCCGGGAAAATCGCCACGCCGAAGGAAAGGAAGATGGGGCCGAGATGTTGTCCGGCGTAACGGATCTGGACCGACGATTTCCTTGACGACGCCCTCGGAATTGCGAATGCGACGCATCTTGTCGTGCATCCACCGGTACCTCCCGTCGCGGTGGAGAAACGGTATTCGTATTCCCCTTTCGTAAACATATTGCTCACCCCGGCGATCATCGTCTCCACGTCCTCGGGATGGACGCGATTTAACCAGAAGGAGGGATCGGCAAGAAACTCATGAGCTTCATAACCGGTGACCGCTTGGATGTTGGCGCTGACGAAGAGGGAAGGGTAGGGGTAAACAACGGGACCGGCGACATAGGTTACGGACGGCGTGGTGGCCATGAGCTGCTCCAAGGGGGCGGGTCATGAAGATGCGGGAGAAGACGATGGAGACGATCGTTGCTATGAGCAAAAAGAGGACAATGATGTAAATCACCATGTGCACCACGGCAGCGACGCTTTCGCGGAGGGCGTTTTCATCGAATCCCACATGGACGTATCCGGCCCGTCCCGCCAGGATGGGCACGGCCACATCCATGATCGGCGTCTCATCGGGCAGGGTAAATCTGGTGCTGAGGAAGGCCTGATCTTCCCGGGGTGACGGTAATTGCCCGAGCGGGACGGGATGCGGCCCTGGGAAGGTATGGGCGATTACGGCGCCTTTCACGTCGGTTGCGATAATATAGGCGATATTTTCGTCCAGCCGTTGCAACTGGTGCAGGCATAATTGCAGTTTGACGAGATTCCGGGCCAGGGCGTTTTCGGTGACGTGCTCAGCCACGACTTGGGTGGTAAGGGTGCTCCGCAGCTCCAGTTCGCGGCTCAGGCACTCCGTAAGCCGCCACTGGATGAACAGGGTCGCCGGTCCGCCGAAAATGACGGCGATTCTTTTCGTCTGCAAGGATCAGTTGCGCATGTATTCCTCATTATGTTTCACCAATAATAACAAATACATAGAGGTTATGAAATTTTCATAACCTCTATGTATGCTATAAAATCGCCAGGCAGGCATCCACTACCGCCGGATTGAGCAGGCAGACGCCGGCGCCATCGTCCCGCCGGGCGACTTCGGCTTGCCGCCTCCGGGCTACCGGACGAGGAGGACCGGGCAGGTCGCACCGCGCATGACCTTTTCGGCGACGGAGCCGATCAGGTGCTTCAACAGGCCCGTCCGTCCGTGGGAGGCGATAACGATGAGATCGTTCTTCCCCTCCCGCTGGGCCTTGAGGATTTCCTCATAGGGAACGCCCCGTGCTATTTCCACGGCCGCTTCCAGCTTGCCGTTGCCCTGGAGGGTCGCCGCCGTCTTGTTGAGGCGGTTGCGGATGGAGTCGAGAATGTCCCGCTCCAGTTGGGCGACCGCCTCCTCCGTCAGGCAGTAATCCACGGTGCACTGGCGGATATGTTCCGAAATGACGTGAAAAAGCGTAATCTTAGCCCGGAAGTAAATGGCGATTTCCACCGCCGCTTGTACGGCCCGTTCCGAACAATCGGAAAAATCGGTGGGAACAAGAATGGTTTTCGGTGCGAACATGGTTATTGCCTCCTTATAGTTCTTCAAAATTATAAAATGGAAAGACAAATCTCCACCGCCTCCGGATCGTAGAGATCGCCCCGGCGGCTGGAAATTTCCCTGATCGCTTTTTCTATCCCCAGCGACGTACGGTAGGGGTGGGGGGAGGACATGGCGTCCACGACGTCGGCGATGGCGATGATCCGGGTGGCGAGGCTGATCTTGTCACCTTGAGTTTCCGGGGGTAGCCGGCGCCGTTCATTCGCTCGTGGTGCTGATAGACGATCTCGGCGATGGGCCGGAAATTCGATGCCCCGGAGGATTTCGTAGCCTGCCTGGGCATGGCCCTGGACGAGGGTACACTCGCTTTTTGTCAGCCTTGCCGGTTTGACGAGGAGTTCGACGGGGACGTACATCTTGCCCATGTCATGAATCGTCCCGGCCAGGGCCACCCCTTCAATATCGCCGAGGGCAAGGCCCATTTTCTCGGCGATCCGACTGGCCAGATCGACCACCTTACGTTGATGCCCCGCCGTATAGGGGTCCCCGCCGCTCCACAATAGCGGACATGGTTTGGAGGGCCCCCAACATGACGTCCCGGTGCTTCCTGGCGCTCTGCTCCAAATCCAGCTCCAGTTGCTTCCGGGCGGTAATGTCAAGGATCATTCCGGAGATCGTCTCGTCCTGGAGATAGCCCGAGGCGATGACCGTGATGCACCGGCCCGTACGGGTGACGAAATCGAGCTCTATATTTTTCAAAGGTCTCGACATGACGGTGGTCCGCCCCCCGACGTCCTTTTATAAGAGTATCAAATGCACTCGTCGATATTGCCTCCGATTTCACAATCAACCAGTTTGCCGTCTCTTGCACGGTTTTTCAAGCGCTGGCGCAGGATATCGTTCTCCAGCTCCAGTTCGAGTTGATGCGCCCGGACCCGGTTAGCGAACCGGCGTAATTCTTTCGTAGTATTCCTGATCATAGCGGTGGACTGCGCCAGCGCAATGTCGTTTATCATCGCCTGATCCTCAACCAAGCGGCCGGTTCCCGTTGAGACGTTCATAGACGGCGAGGTAGCCGTCGATCATCTTTTTGAGACTGTGCCGTTCCCGGGTTTCCCGCATGATCCGCCGGAGTTGGACTTCCCGCAATTCGGGCGGGCGCCGGTGAAAGGCAACGCTTTGGGACAGGCCGTACCAGAGCCCTCCGGCGTCGTAGTCCCGGAAGAGAAAGCCGTTGCCCCGGTCAGCGGCAGCGCCGTAGTCCTGGAGGGCCATTTCCTCGATCTTGTCGCGGTAGCCCCCGGTATCGCGGTTCGTCGCCGTCGCCCCATACAGGTTGCCCATCTGGTCGATCTGGCCGCAGGGCTCGTAGAGGGAGGCTCCGAAAACGTCGTGGGCCGCAGCAAAGCCCAGCATGGAAAGGGGCTCGTGAAAACGGTGGTAGGCGATCCGGCCGCCCGAGGCCCAGGCGATGCGCCCGCAGATCTCCTCGTGGGTCCGGTCCGTCCCGACGCCGTCGCCGACGATGGCGATCTGGATGCCGGGGTGGGCGTTGACGAAATGCTGGGCGATTTCTTCCAGGAGCTGGACGCCCTTCTGGGCAGGATCGAGACGGGACGGCCAATAGAGGAGGACGGCCTCCGGATCGACCCGCAGGCCGGTAAGCTTCTGAAAGGTGGCGAGGTTCTCCCGCTTTGCCGACAAGACGTCGTCCTCAGGGCCGAAGTTGCGCGCCAGATGGGGACAGTTTTCCGGATACATCCCCGGGGCCGGGGCGTTGATGACGGCGACGGTCTGGCCGTGATTGTATTTATGCTTGATCTCTTCGCGGACGCTTGCCGGGACGACGGCGACGTCGGCAAAGTGGTCGTCGACGATCTCCCGTAAAAAACGACAGCCGACGAAGCTCACGCAGGAGGCGTTCTTGATGGCCGTAGCCTGGGAGTCGAGACAGGCGGCGCCGTTATCATCCGCCAGATACAGATAGGGCTGCAAACGCCGGAGATCGACGCCGAAAAGCATGGACAGGGGAATATGGCCGGTATGGACGTTATGGACCGTATGGAGGACGGGGCAGCCGTTCCTGCGGGCATAGGCGGTCACCGCCCCCCCCGCCATCCAGTCATGACTGTGGATGATAAGCCGTCCGCCGTTTAGCGCCCTGATGCGGGTGATGGTATGATTGACGATTTCCTTCTGAAATTCAGCGGCGGTGAGGAGGGGATTGCCCGCATAGGCCCCGGAAAGATCGGAGAAGACCGCGGAGGTGACCAGATGGATTCGCTGGGGATCGATGCAGTGGCGCAGGGCGTACCACTGGTCGTCGTTAAGGCTGCTCTCCTGTTGAAAGCGCCGGCGGAGGTTCAGGGTCGCCACGTGGCATTCGACGCCCCGATTGGACAGACCCTCGCAGAGTGCAGCGATTACTTCCCCCAGCCCCCCACTCTTGCCGGAGATGAACGGGGCCAGCCCGCCCATCTCTTCGGGCAGTCGCCCCGTCTCCGGGGCCAGGAGCAGCACCGCTGTTTTTTCTTTCTTCTCGTACATGGGAATATTTACCGATCAAGAGCTTCTTTTCCAGTTTTCCGGTTCTCCTGATATTTATCTGCGTCAAGTTATGATCTCCCGCCCTGCGCCCCGGCCGGGAGGGTGACGGTTCCAGGCGGGGGCATATGTCAAAACAAGGAGATAGGCCGGTGAATTTTACTAAAAAATACCTTTTCTGTCATTCCCGCACGACGGAGGTTCAGGCCGTGGCGCTCCTGGGAGACGTCAGGGCGGACATGGCATTCCGCCACAGCTCATACCGCGCCTCCGCCTGTTCCTTCATGGATTTCTGGCAGGACGCCATAAGCTTCTTATTCGATTCCAGGCACGTCTCCCAGACTTCCCGGACGTTCCCGGAGCGGCTCGCCTCGGCAAGTATCCACAGGCAGTCGACCCAGCAGCGGGAAATTTCCAGGCAGTGCTGCTGCTGGATCTTTGCCAGCCGGGTGAACGGCTCCATAGTCTGGTTCTGTCCGGGCAAGTTGTTCAAACTAATGAACATATTGTTGTAATTAAACATATCCGCCCATGTGTTGCCCTGCTTTTCTTCACTCATATTTATTTTCTCCTTTTATGTTGCTTATCCCCAATAGGTTGCCGTCGCCGATTCCGTAATTTCCTCGTTGTCGGTTTTCTTTGGTATGGATTCTCTGATCTCGAGGGGGACGTCGGTCCGGAAACCGGCAAAAAAATCATACCTGTCGTTACGCGCGGTCGCGCCCGCCTGATCGGCGGCTTCCCTGATTGAATGTTCCTGCATTTGGTTCCTCCTGACTACGCCTCGCCCCTGTCGACCTTTCCATTCTGATCGCGACTGGAACACGGAGATCTCATATTTAAGTTTATATCCGAATACTTAGGTCGTTCTGGAAAAGTGTAAGAAGTCAAATTACTTCTGAGGGGTAATTTACTGCCTGTGGTTCGTTTAGACAATGCCTGACGGTAGCCTGTTTTTTACGGGGGGAAACCTGTTGGTCGAAAAGTTGCGTAATCAGGGGGGAGTTAAAACAGCTCGTTTCCGTTATTATTTTTCAGATCCCCCCATCCGAATCGCCGGCGTGCGCCAGGAAGCTAAAAAGAATCGGAAAGGGACGGCACTGCAGTCATTTTTCCCCGAGTTTGGCCAGGAAGGTGTGGAGATTGGTCTTTTTGTGGCTCAGGTCCAGTTTCCGGCGGATATTGTCCCGGTGAAAATCGACGGAGCGAATGGACACATTGAACAGTCGGGCGATATCTTTAGTGTTTTTTCCATTTCTGATCAAATTGGCGATCTGGATCTCCCGTGAGGTAAAATTGGCGAAGCGGGTGGACAGGTTCTGGAGGAACGGCGCCGTCACCTGCTCGAGATTGGCGGCGAGGACCTCCAGGCAGTTGGTCTGGACAGCGTTGAGGTTGAGGGTGCGGAGCATGTCAAGCTGAGGATAGACCAACTCACGGATATTGCTCATTATCTTGTTTTCAATTTGCTGTTGATCCGCTTCCCGGCGTTGCAGGAGCACCCGCAGGGCGGTGTTGGCGTCGGCAAGCTGGAGGGATTCGGCGGCTAAGTCCGCCTCGCGCCGGCGTAACGCTTCCTCGGTCTGTTTGAGAGGGGTGATATCCATGAGCGAGGCGATGCTCTTTTGGGTCTCCGGGATCATGGCGACCGTGACCAGAATATTGCGCAAGCCGCCCCAGGTGCTGAGGAAGCGGAACTCATAGCTCCGGGGCGGCTTCTCCGGGTCTTCCCGTCGTTGCTGGTGGCGCATCCGGAGCAGGGGCCGGTCTTCCGGGGCGACGAGGGACAACCAGTCCTTATTGCCGATGACCTGCTCTGGTGTAAGCCCGGATTGTCTGATGAACTCATTGTTGGCAAGGGTGATCGCCATATGCTCGTCAAGGATGATCATGGCCGTTCCCGTGGTTTCGAAGATCGTCCGGTAGCGGGCCTCCGTTTCCTGGAGACGCCGGTGCGTCTCGATGCTCTCCGTGATGTCGGTTACCATCTCGATGGCGGCGATGACATGGCCCTTTTCATCGTGAAGGGGAGAGGCGACGATCCGGAAATATCGGATCAGGTCGCCGCTGGGAGTCTCCATCAGGGCCTCCGCGACCCTTTCTTCCCGGAAGCAGTGGATGGTTGGGCATCGGGGGCAGATCTTCCGGCGGGGCGGGTTGTTGAAGGCCTCATAACAGCGGGGTTTCTTTTCCGGATTGATATCCGGGAACCATTCCCGCATCCGGGGATTCAAACTCAAAATCCTCATGTCGCTGCTGATGATCGAAATGCCGACGCCGATATTATCGAAAATCGAGCGATAGCGTCCTTCTGATTCCTGCCGAAAGGCTTCTGTCGCCCGGTGTTTCTCGATCTCCGCTGTCAGGCGCCGGTTGGTTTCTTCCAGCTCCACCGTCCGCAGGGTAACCAGCTTGTCCAGATGATCCCGCGACGCCTTCAGCTCATCCTCGATCAGTTTGCGCGCCGTGACGTCCATGAAGTTTCCCGAGATGCGGACCACCTTGCCGTTTTCGATGAGGGGCCGCCCCATGGTCCGCACCCAGATCGTCTCGCCGTTCATCCGGATGAAACGAAGCTCCAGATCGTAGGGCTCGCCCGCTTCCACCGCCCGCTGGAAGGCGGTTTCGATCATCTGCGCATCATCGGGGTGATAAGGTGATGTGTTGCGGCGGATGTCGTTGGGATCGTATTCCCGGCTGACGCCATAGATGCGATAGACTTCGTCGGTCCAGGTGATGCGGCGGGCGGCGGGATCATATTCCCAGCCTCCCACCTTGGTGATGGCCTGGGTTTCGGAGAGCAACTTCTCGAGTTTATTCAATTCCTCCTCTTGATGTTTCCGCTCACTGATATCTATGGCGATGCTCAGGATTACCTGCTCCTCGCCCCATTTTCCCAACTGGGCATGAACGGAGAGGGGAAATATCGAGCCGTCCTTACGGTAATGCAAGACTTCAAAAGAGGCCTCCCCCGTTCTCAATATCCGCTCCATCCTGGCGGCGATCAGATCCCTGCTTTCCGGGACGTCTATGTCGTGAAGCGTGAGGGTTCTAAACTCTTCAGGGGAATAACCGTGCAGATCGAAGGTCTTCCTGTTTACATAGAGAAAACGGCCCGCGAAATCATGGACCGTAACGGCGGCCGGTGCAATATCGACGAGATCGGCGAGGATCTTCATTTTTTCTTCCGACTGTCTGCGGTCGGTAATGTCGCTGATTACGGCCAGACACACGGGCGCGCCTTCATCGGACCGGATTATTGTTGCCTCCATTCGCACCCAGAAGGGGGGAGCGTCTTTTCTCACCCATCTCAATTCGCAGCTCCGGGCTTTACCGGATTCAAAAAGCTCTTTGCGGTGCTGATAGTAGATGTCCTGGTCGGCAGCAAGAATAAAGCGGCTCAACAGCTGCCCATACAGGGCGCTTCTCGTCAGGCCCAGCATGTTGGCGGCGGTGAGGTTAACGTCCAGGATCGCCCCTTGTTCGCTGATAGTGAAATAACCCACCGGCGCCAGGTCGTACAGGTTAAAATAACGAGCCTGGGACCCCTCCAGGTCAAGTTGCGCCCGGCGCATTTCCTCATGCTGCATCCCCAGTTTGATCTGCTGCCCCTGCAATTCATGGAGCAGGCGATGTGTTTCCTCGATCGATGGAAGTTCCTGGTCTTTCGGCGCTGGGGCGGTCTTTCCCCAGGCAATCTCTTCCTCCGCCCGCAGCCGCAGCCCCTTTCCCGATCTATCTCCAGAACCGGCCGGAGGCGTCATCTTCCTTCCTTCCCTGTATGCTTCTTTATTGCATCTCCGGGTATGGATATAGCAGTCATCGATCTTCCCCCAATAAGAATGTTAAAAACAGGAAATACCGCAACGCCCACGTCGGCAACGACGATCTCATGATAATATCAAATTGCTGCTACTATTGATCAAAGCATGAATTAAGTCAAGAAGTTTGTGAAATTTAGACAAAAAACTCCGTCCATAGAATTAACGACAAAGTTTTCTATTGGCGACCAACGCCCCGGGGGCGCTTTATCGTTGCGTGACTTTGTAGAAGTTATTCAGAAATCCGTACAGGTCCGTTACGGAACTTCACCGTTGATGATGCAATTTGCTATCCGCTTTTGCAGATCCTCATCATAACGAAGTTTTCCTCTCATCCGGACCGTCTTTTCCTCGCCTCTCTTTTCCGTGTCCATATCGCACCTCCTCTTTCCATCCGTTTGAGGCTATTGTATGGATAAAGCGAATTTATAACAATCGGCGTACGCCTCAATCTCACTTGCTAAGTTCTCTGAAAAATGCCTCAGTCTCACGAGGATCGGGCTATGGGACTTTGTCTGATGGTTTCAGCCCCCTTCTTCGATAACAAGGAGCAAGTCGTCGACTTCGACCTCGTCGTTTTCCTTGACACCGATCGTGGTGACCGTTCCTGCCGCCGGGGCGTAGATGGGATTTTCCATTTTCATCGATTCGATCTTCATGACCTCGTCGTCTTCATTGACCACATCTCCCACACCGACGAGGACTTTCATGATTTTTCCTGGTATGGGCGATGTCAGTTCAATCTTCATGCTGTCGGCCTCCTTGCTGTTATATGATCCCCATCCCCTTGAGCACCGAGAGCATCACGGCGGCGGCGATGACCGAGCCGATCTGCCCGGCAGCGTTGGCCCCCATGGCATGCATAAGGAGATAATTTTTCTTGTTGTATTTCTGCCCCTCCTTCATGACCACCCGTGCGGACATAGGGAAAGCGGAAATGCCTGCCGCCCCGATGAGGGGATTAATTTTTCCTTTGCTGGTAATATAAAGAACCTTGCCCAGGAGAACCCCGCAGGCCGTGTCCAGACAAATAGCAACAAATCCCAAGGCGAGGACGATCAGGGTTTGCTTCTGTAGAAAGATCTTGCCGTCCATTGTCGCGCCGATGGAAATGCCCAAAAGCAGGGTGACGACATTGGCAATTTCATTGGCTGAGGCCTTCGTCAGCCTTTCCACCGCCCCGCATTCACGCATGAGGTTGCCCAGCATGATTGTGCCGAGGAGCGGCAGACCCATGGGGGCGATGAGACCTCCGAGAATCGTAATAACCAGGGGGAAAAGAATGCGTGTTGTTTTGGAAACCGATTTCCTTGTCGCTCTCATGACCACGGTTCGTTCCTTTTCGGTGGTCAGGGCTCTCATGATCGGTGGCTGGATAACGGGAACGAGAGACATATAGGAATAAGCCGCAACGGACACGGCCCCTAAAAGATGAGGAGCATACTTTGCGGTTACATAGATCGCCGTGGGACCGTCGCAGGCGCCGATGACGCCGATGGCGACAGCGTCGAGCTCTGTGAATCCCAGGGCGAGGGCCAGGCCCAGGGTGAGAAAGATCCCGCATTGTCCGGCGGCGCCCAACAGAAAAGTCACCGGGTTCTCCAGGACCGGACTGAAATCGGTCATGGCCCCAATGCCGACAAAGATCAGGAGGGGAAAGAGTTCCGTCATGATGCCGGCGTCGTAGATAGTTCTTAAGAAACCGTGGGGTTCCATCAGATTAGCCAGGGGGATATTGACCAGAATACATCCAAAGCCGATGGGGACCAGGAGCAGGGGTTCAAAATCCTTCTTGATGCCAAGGTAGAGAAGAACACAACCTACAATAATCATCACAACATTTGATATTTGCAGGTGCATAAATCCGGCAAGCAGGCCGGAGAATCCGTTGGCAAAGGCCTCTAGCATGTCTTTTTACCTTTAGATCCTGCCAAATGACGGCAAGATTCCGATTGCCCGTTAATAATGTTCATCTGTGTGGATTCGTTACGGATGGTATGAGCGCAGCCGCCGCGATCATGCCTTCTCCTCTTCCTCCTTTTTATAGGGGAAGATCTTTTTCAGGAGCGCGATGATTACGCTCATGATACCCAGTGTAAGCAGGGTTCCCCCCATGCCGACTACAAGCATGGTGACGCCAAAGGTCCATTTGTCCATCTGAAATTCCTCGGGGTAGATTATTTCCGCCCTCTTTATATGGAAAACCGCGTCCGGTGTCAACAGTAAGTAGCATGATTTCTATTATTGCTAAAGTTTGTAGCACTTTCTTCCGATAGTACGAGTTAGAAAAATCAAAGGGCTTCTTATATGACATACGATCCGATAAGTATCGATAAGCATAGTGAAGAACTGGCGTCCCTTCGTCGTCAAGTGCAGGTCCTTGAGGGAAGGGAACACTATTTCCAATCGATTCTCCAGAATCTTTCCGATATGATTTTTATTCTCGATGATCAGGGCCTCATTACCTACGCAACCCCTTCGGCAGCTAAAGTCCTTGGTTATCCGGAGCAATTTCTTGTCGGTCAGAATCCCTTTTCACTTATTCATCCCGACGATCTATCCCTCGCAAAAGAAGCATTTAAAGAGGTGGTCTTGTCCGTCAACACCGGCACACCGACGATCTTTCGCTTCCGGAAGGCCGATGAGTCCTGGGCGCACATGGAAACTGTCGGTCAGAATCTCCTCTCTCATCCCTACATTCGTGGGATTGTGATCACTGCTCGCGATATTTCCCAACGGATCGACATCCAGAAGAAATGGTATGAGAGCCTTGCGGTTAACCGCGCTTTGATTGACGCGATGCATAACGCCGCCTTGCTGATGGATACGGAGGGCAGGATTCTGGCGGCAAACAGGTTTGTGGCGAAGGCATTTGAAAAAGATGTCCGGGAACTCGTGGGGGACAATTTTTACAACTGTCTTCCCCCGGAGTGGGTATCAGTCTGGACAGACCACCTGCAAAAAGTGAAAGAAACTGGTCGCTCCTCCAGATTTGAACGGATTATCAATGACCGCAATTTCTACAACGACATCCATCCTATCTTCGACAAAGATGGGAAACTCATCCAGATCGCCATTATTCAATATGAGATCACCCGCCATAAAAAGGCTGAAGAAAGGATTAAAGCGGAGCAGCGCTTCCTGAGGCAGGTTATTGATGCTGTCCCTGCCTTCATCGGTGTCAGGGACGCTGCGGGTCGTTATGAACTGAGTAATGTCGCCGTTGCCAATGCCTACGGAACAACAGTGGATAAGATAATCGGCAAAACAGATGCGGAGTTGCATATCCCCGCTGATGAGTTTGAAAGTTTTCTGAACGACGATCGAGAGGTCATGCAAAGCAGGACGGCAAAATATATTGCTGAAGAAAAAATAACCCATGCGGACGGATCGGTTCATTGGCTCTCCACCTACAAGGTTCCCCTGCTTGACAGCAAGGGTGACTGTTCCCGGATCCTGGCGGTCGCTATGGACAGGACACGCATCAGAGAGAACGAGGAAGAAACGAAAAAACTCCAGGAACAGTTGCTTCAGGCGCAAAAAATGGAGGCCATTGGCGCCATGTCCAGCGGCATGGCCCATGATTTCAACAACATTCTCATGGGCATACAGGGTTTTATTTCCCTACTCCTCTATGAGTTGTCGGCGGATCATCCGCACCGTAAAAAACTCGAGAACATCGAAATTTATATTAAACGAGGGGCAGAGCTGACGCGTCAATTGTTGGGATTTGCCCAAGGCGGCAAATACGATGTCCAACCTACCAATTTCAACGCCTTTCTGGAAAAAAGCGCCGGGATGTTCGCAAGAACCCGTAAAGAAATCTGGATACACAAGCAATTTGAAGAACCACTCTGGAACGTGGAAATTGATCAGGGACAGATGGACCAGGTATTTCTCAATCTGTTCATTAACGCTGCCCAGGCCATGGCGGAAGGGGGGAACCTCTACCTGGAGACCCGTAATGTCTTCTTTCAGGAAAACGAGCTGAAACCCGTCGGAATCCGTGGGGGAAAATATATTAAGATTTCTGTAACCGACGAGGGCGTGGGCATGGAAAAAGATGTTCTGGATCGGATCTTCGAGCCTTTTTTTACAACCAAGCCCAAGGGCGTCGGAACAGGATTGGGCCTTGCCTCAGCCTACGGAATTATCAAGAATCACAAGGGGGTGATTCATGTTTACAGTGAAAAGGGGAAAGGTACAACCTTCAACATCTATCTTCCCTCATCCGACAAATTACCCCAAGCAGAAGAGAAACAGGAACAGCATCTTGCCACGGGAACAGAAACCATCCTGATTGTCGATGATGAGCAGGTCAATGTCGTCGTCATGAAGGAAATGTTAGAGATGCTTGGTTATAATATTTATGCGGCGGGCAGCGGACAGGAAGCACTTGCCATTTATTCGGAGCGAGGAGCTGAGATTGATCTGGTGATCATGGATATGATCATGCCCGGTATTAGCGGCGGCAAGACCTTTGATTACCTAAAAGGCATAAATCAAAATATAAAGGTCATTCTAGCAAGTGGTTACAGCGTTAACGGCGAAGCCCGCTCCATCATGGATAGGGGTTGCCGTGACTTTATCCAGAAACCTTTCCAACTACATGAATTAGCAGGAAGAATAAGGAAAATACTCGATGATCCTTAAGGCGAGCCCTCCTTCGTGTGCTTGCCCCTCACTATTTTTTCATGAAACCTATATGACGCGATCACTTCACAAATATCAACCATCAGTAACCAGTTAAAAACACTGGATTGTGAAAATTAATCTTCGATTTCCCGTTTTCACGAGAATTACAGAAAATGGATGTTTGAGACTTTTGCGAGTTTGTCATTTTTGGTTGACAATATAAATATTTTTTAGATAAGGTTTTCCTATGATTATTCAACAGCATCTCTGGAGGGCATCGGAAGGTTGGCATCCGGGATTGTTAAAGGACAGTCCTCGTGACGCGCAGATGGTCCTTGTCTTCGGGTCGCCTCGCCTGTTAAGAAACCGACGTCTCATTGAAGAGATCAAAGACAATTATCCCGCCGCTATGCTTTTCGGGTCCTCGACAGCCGGGGAAATCTTCGGCGCCAGGGTCTTTGACGATACCCTGACGGCAACGGCGATCCACTGGGAGCATGCCAGGTTGCGCTTTGCAAGTGAGCTGATTATGAATGCCGAAAACAGCATCACTGCTGGTCGAAGGCTTGCCGAACAGCTCGAACACAAACATCTTCGTCATGTCTTTGTCCTTTCCGAAGGCCTACAGGTGAACGGCAGTGAACTCGTCCGGGGTCTGACGGGCGGTTTATCGTCTCAGGTATCCATTACCGGGGGATTGGCCGGGGATGGCGATCGTTTCGGTGAAACGCATGTTCTGTGGAACGATCAAGGTGAGAGTAACCGAGTGACGGCGGTGGGTTTCTATGGCGATCGCCTGCAGATTGGCTACGGATCTTTCGGAGGGTGGGATCCTTTTGGTCCGGAAAGGCTCGTGACCCGTTCCCAGGGAAACATCCTCTATGAAATGGACGGCAAATCAGCCCTGCATCTCTATAAACGCTACCTCGGGGATCAGGCAAAGGATCTGCCGGCGTCCGGGCTCCTCTTTCCTCTCAGTCTCCGCACTGAAGATAACGATCGGCCACTTGTTCGTACCCTGTTAGCCGTCAACGAAGATGACCAGAGCATGACCTTCGCGGGAGACATCCCCGAGGGATCCTATGCCAGACTCATGAAGGCCAATTTTGACCGGCTGATTGACGGGGCCGCTGAGGCCGCCAAGGCAAGTCTCGATATTCTAGGTGCTTTCAAACCGGAGCTCGTCATCCTGATCAGTTGCGTTGGCCGCAAGCTCATCCTCAAGCAACGGATCGAGGAGGAAATCGAAGGGGTGCAGGATGTATTGGGCAGCGATGCCTGCTTCACGGGATTCTATTCCTATGGAGAAATATCTCCCTCCCTGAGAGGGGCCAAGTGCGAATTTCATAATCAGACGATGACCATTACCGCTTTTGCCGAGGGCAATCCCCATGCATAGTCTGCTGGCGCGTCAATTGAAAAACCTTTTTGGGCGTACCGAAGGCGTCGCACCGGAATGGCAGGATTTTCTCAAGAGCGTCGATGACGCTTACCACCAGAACGACGCTGATCGACAGATGCTCGAGCGGGCTCTCGACCTGAGTTCAGAGGAACTGATGCAGGCCAACTCGGAAATGAGAGCCATCTTTCAGACCCTGCCGGACATTTTTTTTCGTATCGACACCGCCGGAACGATTCTGGATTTTAAAGGACCAACCACCCCCGACCCTAACTTTCAGGAAGTAAATCCGGTCGGTAAACCCTTGCAGGAGATTCTCTCCCCAGAGCTGCATACCCCCTTCCGCGATCTTCTTACCAAAGCCCTCTCGACTCGATCCATGACAAGTATCGTTTACATCGTCAACTTAAAAGGCAATCTTCATTATTTCGAGGCCCGCTGCGTTCCCTTCCTCAAAGATCAAGCCATCGTCGTCATTCGCAACATTACGGAACGTAAGGGGGCCGAAGATCGTCTGCAAAAGGAAGTACGGGAAAAATCGATCATCCTGGATACGATGTCGGAAATCGTCGTCTATATTGATCGGGACCATAATGTCATCTGGGCCAACCAAGCCATGCACAAGGCTTTCAATCTATCCCCCGAGACCTATCATGGCAAGAAATGCTATGAAATCCACAAGCGAGAGGACAGATGCCCCTTCTGTCCTTCCATCAAGGCCATGGAGACGGGAGAGCCTCAAATTCATCCCGATCTTAACTCATATGGAAAACGCTGGATCCTCCGGGGGTATCCCGTCCGGAGCGAACAGGGAGAGATTATCGGCGCTGTCGAGATCGTCACTGATGTGACGGAAAGCCGTAACGCCGAAGACTCCTTGCGACAATCGGAAGAGAAATACAAGCTCCTCGTGGAAAACGCCAGCTTGGCCATCGTTATCGTCCAGGACACGATGCTGAAATATGCCAACCCTAAAACCAGCGAGGTGATAGGTTACAGCAACAAGGAATTGTTGGAGACATCCGCGATAAATTTCGTCCATCCAGATGACTTATCACGGCTTGTTGATATCCGACAAAAAAGGATGAAGGGAGAACCTGTTCCCTCAAGCTATACCGCCAGGGTCATCCACAAAAACGGCCATACCCTCTGGGGTGAATTTGCCGGGGTGGCCATTACCTGGGGGGGGAAACCCGCAACCCTGAGTTTCATCAAGGACATCACCCAACAGAAGAAACTGGAGGAACAACTGCTCCAGGCCCAGAAACTCGAGGCCATCGGCACCCTTGCTGGTGGAATCGCCCATGACTTCAACAACCTCCTCATGGGTATTCAGGGATACGCATCACTCATGCTCCTCGATATGGACTCCTCCAACCCCCATTTTACAAAACTCAAAAGCATTGAGCAGCAGGTGCAAAGTGGGGCCAATCTGACGAAACAGCTCCTTGGTTTTGCCCGGGGAGGAAAATATGAGGTCAAGGCGACTAACCTAAATGACTTTATTCTTCAAAATTCTGAGCTATTTGGGCGAACGAAGAAAGAAATTACCATCCATCGCTTGTTTGCCAAGGACCTCTGGACCGTAGAAATTGATCAGACCCAGATCGAGCAAGTGCTCCTCAATCTTTATATAAATTCCTGGCAGGCCATGCCCGGCCGTGGCAACCTTTATCTGGAAACGCAAAACATCAACCTCGATAATGGAGATCTGCCGGCTTATGAAATCCCGCCGGGACGATATGTCAAGGTGTCAATCCGAGATACGGGCATGGGCATGGATGAAGCAACTTGCCGACGCATCTTTGATCCCTTCTTTACCACAAAAGAGATGGGGCGGGGGGTGGGATTGGGACTTGCTTCGGCATACGGGATCATTTGCAATCATGGGGGGATCATCACCGTCGACAGCGAGAAGGGTAAAGGAACTACGTTTCACATTTTTCTGCCCGCCACGGAAAACCAGGTGGAAGGTGAGGCAGCACTAGCCCCCACCATCCACAGAAGCCATGAGACCATCCTTATTGTTGATGACGAGGTCATCAATATTGAAGTGATCGGCGCTATGGTAAAAAAACTGGGTTACCAGGTCATCACCGCCGGCAGCGGCCAGGAAGCAGTCACACAGTACCGCCTCAATTCAACCGCTATTGATCTGGTCATCCTCGATGCGATCATGCCCGACATGGGCGGCAGCGACACCTTTGAAATCCTCAAGGCCATCAATCCCAGCATCAAAGTTATCCTGGCCAGCGGTTACAGCCTTAATGAACTTACCTCCAAAATAATGGATCAGGGTGTGAGTGCCTTTATTCAAAAACCATTTCGAATTGAGGATATCGCCGAGACAATCAAGACCGTACTGGCTGCAAAATATTGAAACCCCTATGTCGAATTTATTCCCAAAACCTGTGCATGGCTATCACTTCCCCCATCAGTTCCGGTTCGTTGAAAATGACAAAGGCCACTGCTACCTCCGGTAGGGAAGGAGCGGATTGAAATCTCTTTAAAACGTCCAACCATTTTTCCTCCGGGATGGGGCGAAGATCGAGATTGGGGCAAAAACTCGAATCATATACGTTGCATTCTTTTTCCCCGGCGATGAGACAATCTATTAGATGGTGATGTTCCACATGGGCCGGGCAGGTCTTGATTACTTCGCCGCCGTAGGAAAAAGGGAAAAGATAGCATACCCAGGGCCGCAGGGAGTGGTGATAGATCTGGCAGAGATTGTGGTTGTCGAGAAAGGGGCAGCGTACCGCTTGCCCCTTCAATTTTTTCCCGTAGTAAAACCGGTAGTCCGCAATGAACTCATCCGCCGGCAGCCCTATGTATTTCGCCAGGACTTCCAAATTGTCATAGGGAATCCTGGGCACATAGACATTACAACAGCTCCCCGTCTTGCGACATGAGAAGGGGAGCAGGATGTCATAATCCCGGTATTCGATCTTTGAGAAGAGGTATTTCCCCGGTTCGATCTTCATGATTCTTCCCTCTGAATGCCGAAAATCTGGGGACGCCAAGCCAGTTATTCCATTTTTCTCAGGCTGGTTTATCTTCCGGCAACGTCTCCCCTAATGCCAGACGGCAGATGTCGCTGATCATGTAGTTGGCCATCCCCACGCCTTTTGCCTTCTTGCCCAAGGTCCGGTAGCACATGGGGCAGAGATAGACCATCGCCTCCGCGCCGTGATCTTTGGCGTCCTGAATGTTCTTGTCCCGGAAGGGCTCGAAGTTCTTGCCCCGGGGAAAAAGCTTCAGATTGGGTCCGGCCAATTCCACGCCGCAGCAGATGGCGTTGATCCCATCATATTGACGGGCGACGCGGTCTACGCCGATGAGGGCGAAGATTTCATCGACGTAATGGTCCTTCTCCGGTGTGTAGCGGGAGGCGCAGGGGCGCTGATAGGCGACCTTCATGTCGAGCATCCGTATTCGCTCCGGATGTTCCTTCAGGTAATCCGCCAGGTATTCGAGAATGGAGACGGGGCGGAAGGGCATGGTAATTCCGAATTCCGGGGCCATGCCTTTCAACAGGGCGTAGCAGTCGTCATGGACAAAGACGATCTCTTTTGCCCCCGATTTGGCCAGGTTGTTGACTAACCCCTGGAGACGGTCTCGCATGACCGATTCATCCCCCATGTGGGCGAATAAAACGTTACAAAAATAATGGCGGCCCTTGAGGAGGGGCAACTCCTCAAAGAGACTTCCCTGGATGGCCCAGGGCATGCTTCCGTCCATGACGCAGATGGACATCACCCGGTCCCTCGGTGTTATGGTTTTCGGTTCCCCGTCCGCCTTGAAGCGATCGGCCATCTGGGTTCGCAAGGCCGGATCGGTAAAATCGCCTGCTTTTTCCATCTTTTTCAGGATCAGGTCAAAGGGGCGGGCGTTCTTGGGACAGTATTCGTTGCAGGCGATACAGGTCACACAATCATAAATCCAATCCACCTTTTCCCCCGCCACCAGCTTCCGGAAGGCTTCCCCGCCTGTTTCTTCGTTGAAATCGAGATAATGGCATTTCGCTAAACACTCACCGCAAAAATCACACTGTTCTTCGTGAAACATCTATTCCTCCTCCAAAATCTATTAATCTGTATCATCGGGAGAATATCAATGATAAACCGGAAAATATCAAGTTATCTTTTTCATAACCCGTCTTCCAGCTCAATAACTGAAAAATATTTTTAAGCTGCGGCGAAGCCATTTTTCAGAGGTTTCAGGCCGTGTAGATTATGTCGGGCGGAGTCTCAGCTCAGATGAAGAACTCTGTGATATTGCCGTCCTGCATGACGTAGTTTCTCTGGAGCATCTGGCCGTCCCGGACGCCCCGGCCCCAGATCCGGGCGTATTTCAGCTTAGCGGCAAATTCATTGTGGATCCTGGCGGCCAGTTCTTCAAGGGTACTGCCGGCGGGCAGGATGAAGGGGGCAGTCAGGTCGGCCTCCTTGCCGGGACGTTTCGTATAGACGCGAACGATTCCGGCTAAGGAAAAGAGTATTTCCGGGAGGCGTGACACGTTCAGACCGGTTTTTGTGGACAAACCCAGGCAGGGCTGTTCAAGGCCGGTGAGTTCCCGGAAGATTTCCAGAGACTCCTGATCCTCCGGCCGGTCCATCTTGTTGACAACTACCATGATTTTCCTTACGAAGGGACGTTTTGAGGGGTTCTCCGGGAGGCGGCACTGAGGCGAGTAAATGCGATAGTCATGAAGGATGGCCATGATCTCTTCATACTGCCCCATGGAGTCGGCCAGAAGGTCCAGCATGACGATCACGATATCCGTGCGGCGCAGTAGATCCAGCAGCGCCGGGTCGGCGTACTGGCGTGTGATCGGCGGGGTGTCGATAAGCTGGAATTGAATGTTCTCGTAAGCCATCATGCCCGGCGTAGGTTTATGGGTGGTGTGGGGGAAGGCCGCCGTCTCCGGTGAGGCGTTGGTGACCAGGGCCACGAGGGAGGACTTGCCCGTGTTGGGTGGACCAACGACGACAACCTGGGCGGCCCCTTCCTTATCGATGCTGTAAGCGGTCTTGTGTTTGGCCGCCCCTTTTTTCTGCTGGGCCTGTTCCCGACATTTGGAGATGCGCTCCCGCAGCATGGCCTTGAGCTTGTCCGTGCCCTTGTGCTTGGGCATGATGGCCAGCATTTCCTCCAGAGCCTCGATCTTGTCCTCCGGGGTTCTGGCCGCGCGGAAACGCTGTTCCGCTGCGAAATAGTCTGGGGGTAGATTGGCAGGCATGATCCTATTATATGAAAACCGGCGGGGCTGTCAATTGCGACCTTTATGGTCAACAGAATTGGATATTGTGGCTAATAATGGTCATGGTATGAACTAATCAGTTACTTTGGCGATTCATAAATTCAAAGGGGGCTCCCCGTAAAGAGAGTCCCCTTTTTGCCTGCTACTGTGTCTCCATAGTTCAACGACCTTTGAATATGGGACGTCGTTTTCCCACAAATGCATTGACTCCCTCGATGCCATCTCCGGTTCTCGCTGCTTCGCATATGCCCCGGGCTTCCTGTTCCATTTGCGTCTCCAGGGTTGCCGAAAAACTTTCATTAAGGAGTTTTTTTACAATACCGAAAGAACGTGTCGGTCCATTTGCGAAGGATTTCGCCAGCAAATCGGCCTCTTTCAGAAGATCTGCATCGGGAACCACTTTGTTGACCAGGCCCCATTCAAGGGCATCCTGTGATTTCAACCGACGGTTTGTCATCATCATTTCCCGCGCTCTGGATAGTCCGATTATCCTTGGTAAAAGATATGTCATGGCGCCGTCAGGTGAGAGTCCTGCTGCCGTATAAGCAGCGGTAAACGATGCCGACTCGGCGGCAAGGATTATGTCGCCGGAAATGGCAAAGCTCATACCCATTCCCGCTGCCGCGCCGTTTACGGCTGTAATCAGAGGTTTATCCATCCTGATCAGACGCGAAGCGGCGGCATGGCAATATACCGTCATTTCTTTGAGAACGACAGGAAGCTGATCCCCATATCCGGAAAAGAATTTCAGGTCTCCCCCGGCGCTGAAGGCTTTACCCGCACCGGTGAGAACGACGGCGCGGATTTCGGGGTTCTCGTCACAGTGAATCGCTGCGTGCATCAGTTCCTTGCCGACGGTAATATTCAATCCGTTGAATGCTTCCGGGCGATTCAAGGTGATATAGGCAGCCTGTTCTTTGACTTCAAAGATAATAGTTTCATAATTCATAGCGCTAAAATCCCTCCCTTGTTTTTGTGAAATCAGTAAAAATTACGTCCCCGTCAATCCCAGTTCAACGGCCTCCTTGCCCAATTGCTCACGGAAGTCCGGATGGGCAATGGCGATCAAAGCCTTTACCCGCTCCCTGATAGGTTTGCAGAACAGATCGGCAATGCCGTACTCGGTGACGACATACATGATATCCGATCGTGTCGTGGTTACCACCGCGCCGGGGGGGAAAACGGACGTGATTGTTGAAGTTACTTTGCCGTCCTTAGATGTCACGGTAGAGGGGACGCAGAGGAAGCTCTTGCCTCCTTTCGACAGGGCGGCGCCCCGGACGAAATCCGCCTGGCCCCCTGTGGAGCTGTACTGCACGAAGCCCAGGGACTCGGAACAGGCCTGGCCCGTAAGATCCACCATGAGCGTCACATTTACGGACATGATCTTGTCGACCTTGGCAACCGTTCTAGGATCGTTGACAATGCGAATCGGCGTCAACTCAACTTTGCCCTCCCCGATGAAGTTATAAAGCTCCTCACTGCCGAGCCCAAAGCCCGCCACCATCTTGCCGTTAATAACTCCCTTCCTGACCAGTTCCATCATCGAATCTGTAAACATTTCCGTGTGGACGGACAGGTTTTTCTTCTGATGCAGTTTGAAGCCGACGGCGTCGGAGAGAGCGCCGAGTCCAATCTGAATGGTGGCGCCGTCCGGTATCTGCGGCACAACAAAATCGGCAATTTTGTTGTCAATATCTGTCGGGGCGTCTTGCTTTAAAGCGGGCAGAAGATGGTCATGTTCACAAATGCAACTGACCTTGCTCACATGGACGCGGTGCTCCATCCCGTTGACTCTCGGTTGGTGCTTGTTTACCTGAACGATGATCTTCTCTGACATCTCTGCGGCCGTACCGTTCCACGCAGCGCCGATGGGTCCGTAATAGAGGTATCCGTCCTCGTCGGGCAGGGAAACATCGGCCATGAGGGTGTTGAGCCGGTAAAAAGATTTGAGGGCAATATGAACTTTGGAGAAATGAACCGAATTGACGCTAACATTACCCGCCTTTTTAAACGCTCTCTCGTAGCCTCCGTAGAATATGGTATGGTAGTTGATCCGGCCGATATATTCAGGTGACTGAAGTAACTTGAATGGATAAAGGGCCAGCGCCGAAATAACGTGGACATCCTGGAGCTCGTCCTTTCTGTCCGCCAGCGCTTCCATGAGTTGAAACGGCGCTCCCTCGCAGGGAGAGCACCAGATTCTATCACCAGAGGCGATCATCGCCGCTGCTTCTTTAACACTGACAACCTTGCTTTTGTAAATTTCTTTCCAATTCTCCATAATAATTTTTTCTCCTTTTTTGATTTTGTCTGGTATTTACATAATTCATGCCAATCATCATCGATACGTTTATTTGAATAATTGTGCAATTAAGACGATAAGATAAGAATGGATGGAAAAATGGACGAGTAAGCCATCCTGTTGCTATATGTTAACATGTGTTCACATGCGATACATTGCTGTGCATGCGTGAACAGTTCGCCTATATTTGATAATGCTGCATTTTCTTATACAAGGTTGTGCGCGAAATCCCCATTGCCCCGGCGATCTTGCTGACATTGCCGCTGTAATCGCCCAGCAGCCTCATGATGTGCTTCTTCTCCGTGTCGGCCATCAATATTCTGTTCAGATCCCTTGCCTCCTTGATCGTTATACTGAGGTGCTCTCCGTCTTTTCCGGTGAGGGTGGCGGTTTCAATATTCGAGAAGAAGCCTCTGATTTCCACGGGCAAATGCTCGATTTCGAGAGAAGTACCCGACATTACATTGAGCATGCGTTCCACGACGTTTTGCAATTCCCGCACATTTCCCGGCCAATCGTATTTAAGGAGGAAATCGTAAACATCGTCTTTGATTGTTTCAATAATCTTTTCAAAGCGTCCTTCGGACATTTTTAAAAATTGTTTGAATAAGAGAGTGATGTCGCCGCGTCTTTCCCGCAAGGGTGGTATTTTGATATTGATAACGTTCAGACGGTAGTAAAGGTCATTACGGAAATTGCCTTTCTTCATTTCTGCGGCAAGATCCTTGTTAGTGGCGCATACGATACGGACATCGATGGGAATGATTTCCTGGCCGCCCAGACGGATAATCGTTTTTTCCTGGATCACCCGCAAAAGGGCTACTTGCTGCTCAAAAGGCATGTCTCCTATTTCATCAAGAAACAGGGTTCCCCCGGAGGCAAGTTCGAATTTCCCGGGACTTCCGCCCTTTTTCGCGCCCGTAAATGCCCCTTCCGCATATCCAAACAATTCACTGCCGATCAATTCGCGTGGTATGGCGCCACAGTTGACAGCAAGAAAGGGACCCTTGCGCCTTGGACTTTCGTTATGGATCGCTTGGGCAAACAGCTCTTTACCAGTACCGCTTTCGCCCTGAATCAGAACGTGATTCATACTTGAAGCTGCAATTCTGGCATCTTTAATCAGCGTCGACATTGCCCGGTCACCGGTTACAATATCATCGAAACGAAAGGTAGCCTGGGCGCCACTGAAACGATTGACCAAGTTGTGAATCTCTTTGATGGGGCGTAAGATAATCACACCCTTGTCTACAACACCGGATTCGTTAAAAATGGGTGTTCCGGACGCCAGTAAATGCAGAAGGCCATCTTTGGCTGGTAGCCTGATTTCTTCATTTCGAAATGGTTTCTTCTTTGTGAACAAGCTGTTCATCAATTTGGCTTTTCCCCTTAGAAGGAAGTCTTTCAATCTCGATTTAATCACCGTATCCGAATCGTTGTCGATGGGACTAAAGAATGGATTAAGTATTTCCACCTCGCCGTTACGGCTGATTGTTACCACCCCATCGGAGATGTTCCGCAGGACATTGCTGAGATTCTGATTGAGAAAAGTCAATTCCTGATTCATGCGATTCAGTTCTTCCGTCCTTTGCCGTACCCGGGCCTCCAACTCATCGTGGGCTATCTGCAGTTCCTCTTTCAACCGCTTACGTTCGGTGATATCGACGCCTCCCACGATGCCGATAGGTTCTCCGCTTAATTGAGTTACGGCGAAAAAAACATGTATCCATAGTACCTCGCCGCTTTTCTTGCACATTTTGAGTTCGTAATTCGTGGGGACATCCTTGTCTCCGCTTAATCTGGCAATACCGCGGGTTCTGGCAAGCTCTTTATGATCGTCAGCACAGATATCCCAATAATTTTTCTCACATATCTCTTCCATGGTATAACCAAATATTCTCTCAAAGGTCGAGTTGACGTAAAAGACCTTAGGATATCGATATACATAAACAAAGACGGGAAAATGCTCGATAAACTGTTTAAATGCATCCGTTTTCTGCAACCAGTTATACTGAAAATCAGATACCATACATTCAGCAAGCAACTTGTCAGGACTTGATATCATGCTGCTAAGCTGTGATTGTGCGTCATTATCGATTTTTTTTCTTTTTTGATGTCCCATTTTCGTATTCCTCTACATGGTCATGTTTTTATGAATATTATTAATTGTATTGTATTCTTTTCAAGAAGAGTTAATCATTGAGTAAAGGAAAAGCGTATCTTCCGGAATTAATATTTGGCGGCACGACATATCTCTTGAGGGATTGCGCGTCCCTCTGAAACGCCGGATTTTTCCGCAGCTCAACATAAATTTCCTCCGCAAGCCTTTTCCCGGCGTCAATGTCCGAGGGATAGTGCACCCCGCCGATGACCCGGTTCAGGGCCGCTTCGTCGGCCCGGGCCATGAATTCTGCGCGCCGCTCCGGCGCCACATCCGACAGAATGAGGGCGAATAAACGGGCATTGGCAGTGTGACCGCTCGGATAAGCATAACCGCCGATTATGTCTATGCAGGGCGTTATCCCGCAGCCGCGCCAAGCAGGTCGCGGACGTTGGTAACGATCTTTAACGGCCCCGACCGCATAATCCAGATCGGCATGGATTTGCTTGAAAAAGGCGGCGACTTCCGGGGGCAGCGGCTTGCTGAAAGGGTTGACGTTCCCGAACAGGCTTTCGAAATTGCCGCGGGCCTCGGCGCGGGCCTGGACGCATTCCGCCGCCGTCCGTTTTACCTGCCATACCTGCAGGACATTAAGGTCGGCCTGGTCTATGTCCGAGCCGGCCAGGGGTGGAGCGGGGAACAGTGGGAATTGCCCCGCTGTGGAATCAAGGTAATAGACGCCCCCTGTCCCCGTCAGCGTCTGTTTGACAACAGCAGGAGCGCAGGCGCCCAGCGATAAAACCAGTGCCAGAACGAGAAGCAGCCTAATCTTTTTCAAGCTATCAACCATCATGGTCCTTATTCCAACCCGCCTTGCAGCTAATTCGAACTGCTTGCCGTGCCCGCTTCGGCATGGGTGTTGATCTCATTATAATTATAGGCATTATCTCCATAAAGTAAAAATAAACGCAACTAATTTTGCTTTATGGCTAAAAGAGTTGGTTCTTTAATGATCTGGACCATAGTAGATTAAGATTGAAGATCTTTAGGGATGAGTGTAAGAAAATTTCAATGAACCCTGACAGAATCAAGTCATCCATCCTGGTTTCCATACAGCTTGCCTGTATCCTGCTGATTCTAGCGACAGGACCTCTGTTCGCGGCGAACCGCTTGCTCCTGGTTGTGGAAGCTGTAGGAATTGCTTTAGGGATATGGTCTCTGGTGGTTATGGGGAAGAAAAATCTGAATATTGCCCCGACGGTAAGGGACGGCGCCCAACTCATCATCAAAGGACCTTACCGCTTCATCAGACATCCGATGTATGCGTCAGTCTTATTGACCATATGGGCGGTTATCATTGATCAATTTGCGCTGCTACGCTTGATTGTCGGGTTGATCCTTACGGCTGACTTGGTGATTAAAATGTTGTATGAGGAAGGCATATTGAAACGGCATTTCAGCGAATATCCGGCGTATATGGCAAGGACGAAAAGGATTATCCCTTTCATTTTTTGAAGATATGCCGTGAGGGCAAGGCGGAAACCGTAGAAAAATCGCGAGTGAAAAATTATTTATCAGAGAGGAATGAACATATGATGAAAACTTTCCATTTTGATGATTTTCATCCTGGTGATCGTTTTGAGTCGCCCGGCCTTACCATGACCGAAAGCGCCATCATTGACTTTGCCGTCCACTTTGATCCGCAATCCTTCCATATGGATCAGGAAGCGGCGAAAAAATCACTTTACGGCGGTCTTATCGCCAGCGGCATCCACACTGTTGCCGTCACCTTCAGGTTGCTCCTCATGACCGGCGTCCTGAGCAACAACCTGGGTTCGCCCGGCTTCGATGAGCTGCGCTGGTTGCGCCCGGTGCGGCCCGGCGACACACTGCGGGCCGTAGCGGAAGTCCTCGATGTCCGTCCGTCGGCCTCGCGACCGGATCGCGGCACCGTGCGCCTGCGTTGCGCAACCTTGAACCAGCGGGATGAAACGGTGCAAACGGTTTTATGCACTCAGCTCCTGAAACGACGGAACCCTGAGACCGGCTCATGATCGGCGATTTGGAACCATTATGGAGCGGATTTTCAGGTTTTGTTATCGGCATCGGTTTGAGCGCGGCCTGCGGTTTCCGCGTCATCTTGCCCTTTCTCGGACTGAGCATTGCCGCCATGAGTGGTCATGTCACCCTGGCCCCGGAGTTCCAATGGATCGGGACATGGCCTGCCCTGATCGCCTTTGCGACGGCGGCGGCTCTGGAGATCGGCGCCTATTACATCCCCTGGATGGATAATCTTCTTGACACTGTGACCACGCCTCTGGCTGTCGCCGCAGGTACAATCGCCGCCGCGTCTGTCATGAGCGATGTATCGCCTTTCATGAAATGGTCGATTGCCTTGATTGCCGGCGGCGGTATGGCCGGCGCCGTTCAGACGGGCACCGCCCTGTTGAGAGGCGTGTCTACCGTTTCGACGGGCGGTCTGGCGAATGTTGTGATTTCTACGGTTGAGCTTGCCGGAGCGATTATTGCCACGACCCTGTCCCTGTTGATGCCCATAGTCGCTTTCATTGCCGCCATCATCATCGTTATATGGGTCATATGGGAATCGTTACTTCACATGCCTGGGAGGTGAGATCATCAACCCAACCCCTCAAGCCGGCGTTTGTCTGATGAAGGCAGACCGTGGGGTTGTAAATTCATTATGGATGCAATGCTATTCCATTTACTTCCTACGCCTGAAGCCAACGCTGATCAGCCCGATAAAAACTAAAAAACCCAGCATGAACATATAGGGAATCGGCGCACTGGCGGCGGCAGGTCCCCCCGTCTCCCGCATCTCATAGCCTGCCACATTCTTCCCCTTTCCATCGGGGGCCTTTTCTTCACGGTCAGAAGCGTGATCCAGAGAGACCGGTTTGGGGTTGCGAACCTTATCCGTTTCCTGGTTACCTAAGTCCTTCCTGACAGCCTCTCTCGTCGGCTCCTTGACGTCAGCAAGAGCCTTCCTGAAATTTGAGGCCATGTCTTTCAGCCCGGGAACCGACAGCATGATATCGGACGTAAAAGAAGTTAGCTGCAAATTATTGCAGGTGTGATCACAGCAGGCAAGGCCGACCTCCTGAACACTTTGGGCATATTCTTTCGCCAGAGTTTCCATGACCTGCCGGTCCGGCTGCCAGTAATCTTTTCTCACCGTTTCCAGCATGCGCGCCACCAAGGCCTGATAAGCATGCATATTTTTCGCTTGCCGGAACATTTCCTTGATATTGATGCCATTTCTATCCAGAACATAGGTCTCATACATCTCATTCCATTTGGCCGCCTCGACGGCCTCGGGGACCGTTACTTGCCAACCCCAAAGATGTTCCACCACCTTATCGATAAACCTCGCCCCGCCGTAGCCCTCCTTCATCATAGACTTGATCCATGCCGGGCTCAGATACCGCGAGCGCATCTCCCTGCCCATGACCCGCTCCAGCGTTTCCTGTTTCGGTAGCCTCGGATTCACGAGATTGGTGACATAAACCTCCGGCGTTTTCCCGTCGAGGGAGCGGATGGCCAGGGCCGTGCCGCCGAGAAACTGGAAGAAATCGTTATTGTCAAGGGTCTCGTACAAATTGGAGGAGCGGCTATGCACGGCAATCTTCGATCCCGACAGGGCGCTTTTAAGGACCGTCCGGCTTATATCTTCCCCTCCCTGCTCTTCCTTGGCGCCCCAGAAGCCCTGTCCGAACAGGTGGCTCATTCGCGTAAAATAGACATCGGCGACTTGATTCTCCTTTTCCCACGTATTGGACTTGGGAATCACGTTCGCCAGGTTGGTTCCATAGGCCCCGGAAGGGACGGTGAAGATACGCACTGCGGCAAGCCTTTCCGCCTTATCCGCTGCTATGCCTTTGTCCATGAGCATTTTCTTCGTCTTGAGGACGTTTGCCCGCAGTAGGTTGTCTTCTTCCTGCTGATTCTTGGCAAGGCTCACCCCTTCGTCGAGGAGGATCAGGAGATTGGAGTAGACATCGCGATATAATCCCGAAGGAACCATATTGACGTCGATGCGCCGCCGCCCGAGTTCCGTCCTCGTGATGATCTCCACGCCCGTGACCGATCCCCGTTCATTCCACCTCGGCCTTACTCCCAGTAGATAAAGGATTTGCGACTCCATTACGCCTTCATTCCGCGTCGTTTCCTCCGCCCAGAGGTTGAAAGTCATTTTGTCGGGATAGGCGCCGTGGCGCCGCCGGTAACCCTCGATCAGTTCCTTCGCCAGTTTTGCCCCCTGATCGTATGTCGCCGGCTGGGGAACCCGCGACGGATCGAAGGAATTGAAGTTCTTGCCCGTGGGAAGGGAGTCGGGATTGCGGATAGGGTCCTCTCCAAGACCGGCGGGGACATATCTGCCCCCAAGGGCGGCCATGAAAGAATCCAATTCTCGGGGACCGCTGTCAAGAAGCCGCTTCTCCAGGTCGGCCCGGCGCTTTGTCCGTTCTTCGCCGCTCAGACCTTTTTCTATGGCGAGGATTGCCTCGGCGGTGCTCTGTCGGTATTTTTCCTCCGGCGACCTGCCGAAGGTGTGGAGGCCGAAGGGGGTTTGTTTCTCCGCAATGCTGGTTATATAATCGTTAAGGTTTTCGATATCCCCGTCCGCTATGGACGGAATTCCCAAATCTTTCAATATGCCCGTTTTCTTCACCAGGGTGTTAATGCTCTCCAGCTTCGCGACCGCGAGGGCAGGACTCTTGTCGCGGGCGAGGCGATAATCGTTAAGGAGGGAAACGAGTTCCTTCAGCTCCCTGTTCAGACCGGCCTTATCGAAGGGAGGCGTCATATGGTCAATGATGACGGCCATCCCCCGCCGCTTCGCCTGAATCCCCTCGGCAATGTTATCCACGTTATAGGGATAAATATTGGGCAAATCCCCGATCAACACCTCGGGTGGATCTGCGGCTGTAAATCCTATCTCCTTGCCGGGAAGCCATTCGTGGGTGCCGTGGGTGCCGACGTGGACAACGGCATCGGCCCGGAATTTCTTCTTCAGCCAGAGGTAGAATGCCACATACTGGTGATGGGGCGGCATCAGGACATCGTGATAAAGCTTGTTTTCGTCCTGTTCCCATCCCCGGGACGGTTGGGGCGTGAAGAGAATGTTGCCGTACCGCAGAACAGGTAAAACGACAAATTTTTCCCCTCGTTGACTTTCCCAAATCATTATTTTGCTTTGTTCCACGGGTCCCCAACTCTTGAGAACGGATTTCCGGAATCCCTCCGGGAGGGAGTTAAACCAACCCTTATAGGTCTCCAGGGGGATCAGGATCGTATTGCCGCCGGCCACCATGCGGTTCAACTCTCCCGGCGCCCAGTTGCCGATGTTCCGGGCATAGGCGTTGACGTCCCGCAATAAATTGCCCTTGACATCTTCCATATCCTCCCTACCGAATCCGAGGCCATCGACAAGGTAGCCCTCCGCCCGCATCCGATTTGCCATTTCGTAGAGGCTTTGCGGCAGGACGTTCAGGTAGGCGGCCCCGATATTGTGTTTTCCCGGGGGATAGTTGTAATAGATGAGGGCGACTTTTTTGTCCTTGTTCGGTTTGTCCTGGAGGTTGATCCATGCCTTAACCCGCGCTGTAAGGCTGGAAATACGTTCGGGAATGGGTAGATATTCCCTGTATTCAAAGCCCGTTTCCTTATCGACAGTCTTCTCCTTTGCCGCGATGACCGTCGGTTGGATGATCCCGATCATTTCGGGACCGGAAACCTGCCAACCCCGTTCCAGAACGTCCAGCCCCACGGTGGATTGACGCCACTGTTCTTCCGAACGGGTGGAAAGAAAAACGGCATTGATGACGGGGATATTGAGTTTATTCAGAAGGGGAAGGATCACCTCGGCGTTTTGGCCCATCTTGGCGCCGATGGCGACAAGAAGTCTGATCCGCGGCGCTTCGGGAGAGAGGAGCAACTGTCGGAGGGGCGCCTCGGTTGGGTGGCCGTAAACGGCCAGGACGTTGAAGCCCTGGCGCTCGAGATTCTCGATCACGGCGTTGATCGGCTTCATCTGTCCCGATTCCACGCTGGCCCGGTAAAAGAGGACTCCCACCCAGGGTTTCTTTTCGTCCTCGGGGGCGGCAGGACGTTGCCCCCGGGTTTTCCGGAAGAATTCGAAATCCGCGCAGACCTTCCCGGTGACATGTTCGTAGATTCCCACGGCGGGTAGGTCAACGGGCGCTTCGTAAGGCAAAGGAAGGGCGAAATCCTTGTTCAGGGCATAAAGGATCATGTTTTTGATATTGACGACGACCCGCGTTCGATAATAGGCGCTTATTTTTTCATCGACAAGGATCCCCAGTTTGCGATGATCTGAATTATAGCCGCCGCCGACGCTATATACCTTCCCGCCTTTTTTGATCACCTCGGCCAGGGCCGGTTGCAAAGCCTCGACCAGTCCCCGGTCTCCGACGCGAATGATAACTAGTTGCGATTCCCGGAGATGTTTCAGGTCTTGACGGCGGATATCCTGGGTTGGATAGGCGTAAAAAGAGATATCGTCATAGTTCCGGTCGGGAATTGTGAGAGCAGGACGGCCCGCCAGCTCCTTTTTAATCGTCTTGATGGCCGCCACTGTGGTTCCCGAATGGGTATCGCCTAACAGGAGGGTAACTTTCAGAGATTCGGCAAGGGCGGACATGGCAAATACAGATGAATACAGCAATATGAATATTAAAGTAATTCCCACTTGCCGGTGACGATTCCTGTATCCCGAACTATTCCGGCACATAGATCACCCGGCCGTCCTTGAGCTGATAAGCCGTCCCCAGGCGCGTTCCTTCGCCGCTCAGGCGCTTGTCCGTAACTTTCTGGACTTTGATTTCTTTCCCTTTCTTTACGACCATCTCGATCTTGCCGTCGGCGGTTTTTTTGGTAATCGTCACCTCCGATTTCGGATCGAGGAGATCCATCATATTATAGGCCATAAACAGGGCGATCATCATGCTGACGATAAAGACGACGCTGGCGTCGAAGAGATTCGCCACCCCCGAAATGGGATCTTCCAGGGGTTCGTCATATTTGTCAAATCTCCGGCGCCTTTTAAGAAACCTCATCTTGGGCCTCCTCCGTTGGTAAAGCGTGGCAATTTAACTCCCGCAAACGGAGTTCCGTCAGATATTCCATTTCTCTTATATCCCCCCGGACCCATTTTTCCTTCAACAGCGACATGAGGTAGGCGGCGACGCTGCAACCAAGGCCGACGACCACCGTGGTAAAGGCGGTTACCATGCTGCTTGCCATCCGCGGCATATCGCCCTGGGCCAGAGAAGAAAGGGAAATGCCCATGGGAATCAATGTCCCCATCAGACCCAAGGCCGGTCCGACGCGAATCACAAAGCGGATCCTATCGAGGGATTTGATGAGTTCCAACTCCGTCTGCTGCAAAAAACGTTCAGCCTCGATATCTAAAAGATTGGGATCGCCTGCCAAACCAAACTCCCGCGCCAGGGAATCCTTGTACCTCCGCAGCGCTGATGACGGGCCATTTCTTCTTTCCAGGTACTCGCGGAGAAACCCGCCGAAAAAGATCACTACCCAAAAGGTCAGCAAGACCAGCCCTGTCACCACAGGAAACAACATAATTGAAGATATAACAAATAAATAAGTTTCCAGTCCCGCTAAGATGCTCATAGGTCAGTTTCCCTTCGTTTTCCAAAATAGCCGATAATCATGGCGATAATAAGCAAGCACAATACGCCCGCCGTATTGGCGTAATCCACGGGGGTTTCTTTCCCCACAAATGAGGTGTACACGGTTTTGGCCGCTTCAATCTTGGCCGGTATAACGAGAGAGGCGACAAAATAAAGGCCGACGGCAATCATCGCCAAGCCAAGAGCGGCGGCAGGGTGTTCCGGCTTTCCCGATGAACGGGCCAAGAACAGAAACAACAGCGTCAGGACCGCAAAGGCGACGCCCAGGCCGAACCCCACGAGGTGCGGCGGAAGTTTGATGACATTGAGGGCCGACCATGTCGAAAAGGCCATCGCCGTCAGACAGACAGGACAGGGAATAATAAGTAGCAGGGAAGGTAGCAGGGCCTGCTCCCCTGCTACCTTCCCTGCTTCAGCCATCCCTCCGGCGCTTCTGAGGGTGTAGAAGCCCCAGGCGATCAGGCCTATCGACATCAGAATGTGAAGATATGGACCGTGGTTCAATACAGGTGTGATAATGCCGATCAGTTTCCCCGCGAGCATCGCCATTATGGTAAAAAGGACGACATAGGCCGCCAGGACGATACCGATAACTTTCGTTCCGCTACGTCCATACCCGAGTCCGAAGCCAACCTTCACGGCAAATATCGCCAGGCTAAAAAGTGTGCCTCCCGTCCACAAAGCGATGTCAAGATCCATATTCTTTTCCTCTTATCAATGTTAAATACTTTTCAAACTCATCTTCTCCAGGCCATTCCGGTCAGAATTTCAGGGTCAGATCAAGATACCACGACCTTCCCGGCGCCAGATAATATACATAGTACTTTTCATTGGCGATGTTATTCACGGAAAAGGATACCGTCGCCCATTTGAATGCCTGGTAGCGGATTTTCGCATCGGCGGTCAAAAAGGGGTCGTAAGACCCGTAAACGGAATTGACCATATCGGCGTTGTTATCCAGGGCGTAACGTTTGCCCACATAGCGGCCGATCACGGTAAGCGCCACCGGACCCTTCTCTATATCGCCGCCGATATTGAACATCATATCCGGCACATAGGCCATTCTCTTGTCTACCGACGCCGGGGCGGCACTGTTTTCTTTGATATAGGCACTGTTATACGTAAAATTGGCATACAGGCGCAGCCACTTCTCGAATCGCTGTTCGGCCTCGATTTCGACTCCCTTGCTTTCCGCCTTTCCCGCATTGACTTTATCCTGGTATGTCGAGGTGACCGTCCGCCCGTATATCAGGTCGGACAGGTAATTCTCAAAATAGCGGGCCTTCACCTTTGCCCCCTTCCAGAGGCCCTGATCAACGCCGATGTCCCAGGAATTAGTGGTCTCCGGCTTCAGGTCAGGGTTTCCCGCATAGGTAATCCCGGAAGAGAAGGTGGTGCGGTAGAGTTCATAAACAGTCGGCGGCCGGAAGGCCGTGCCGACTGATGTCCGTAACGCGGTTTGTTTAAAAGGCTTATAGACCAGGGCGGCCTTCGGACTGAAGGCGGAAGCGCTTCTCGGATCAAAGTTCTTGGGATTGCCGCTGGTTCCGACCTGATTGGTATAGCCGTCATAAGTCTCCCACCAGTCCTGTCTGGCCCCGACATAAGCGGTTAGATTGTCCATAATCGTGATCTC
>Ga0247841_10001845_pt1 | contig 44519 bp, 37 predicted proteins | sample LaCruzMarch2015__2_FD_192410 | JGI IMG/M metagenome (GOLD analysis project Ga0247841, IMG submission 192410) | Freshwater microbial communities from meromictic Lake La Cruz, Castile-La Mancha, Spain - LaCruzMarch2015_18m | ecosystem: Environmental > Aquatic > Freshwater > Lake | place: Spain... | reverse complement strand
CAATTGCACCTCTGATTCAATCTTTCAGTTTGCTCATTTTATTTCCAAAGTTGTTGATTTTTCCGGTTGCGTTGAATTAATGGATGTTTGTAAGAAAATTATTGATTCACCATTTTCTCATTGTTTCCTTGATAAGCCGGCGGAGGCTCAATCATTCTGCGAAAAAGCTTTACCCTGTTTTTTCAATCTTGCTTTTGATGCGGAGAACATAAAGGTCGAAGGTCGAAGGTAAATAAATTATGAACCAAATTGATAATGTTAGTTTTAATATCATTAACGAACAGATCACTGCAATCGCTTTAACGAATCTTTTGAAATCTGTATCATTAACCACGGGATTCATCCCGTGGATTGCTAAACTCCCTCATTCTCTAACGGTTTTAACCGTTTACCTTTATAAACCGTTAAAACGGTTACGTATGGAGGATGGGTACATCCGCCACCAATGGCTGAAGCCATTGGTTAATGATATTTAACACTCGTGAATGGTTAAATCTTTATGAACTTAAATACCAAAATATCATTAATCGAAAAAGACATCTCTTTCATTAAAGAGAGTGTTGCGGAAATCCATTCTTCCCTCACCTCCCTCGATTCCAAAATTGACAACCTCGAAAGCTTCAAACACAAAATCTACGGTGCTTTGATTATCTCTAATCTCCTCATCGCCTTTGTTCTCAACTACTTCTTCTGAATAGCAAAAAAAAGGCACATATAAACGTGCCTTATAAAATTGTTAAATTGAGAATCATCCGTCTACTGACGGATTGAAAATCCGTCTACTGACTGACTGACTGCTTTTTCTAAGTAGTCAGTGAAATAACAATCCAATAGAACAATGCAGCAAGTGCAGCAGATACGGGAATTGTAAGCACCCATGCCCATAAAAGCCCTAATGTGACCTTCCACTTTACAGCAGATAACCGTTTCGTAATTCCGGCTCCGATTATGGAACCTGTAATTGTGTGCGTGGTGCTGACCGGGATCCCAAACATTGCAGTTCCGAACAGGGTAAGAGCTCCGGCTGTTTCCGCCGAAAAACCTTCGAACGGGCGAAGTTTTGTAATTTTCTGCCCCATTGTCTTGACTATTCTCCACCCGCCTGACAATGTCCCAAGTGCTATTGCTGCATGACATGACAAGACTACCCAAAGCGGCACTTCATTATCAACGGTCAAGTGATTAGTTGCCACTAATGCTACGAATATTATACCCATCATCTTCTGAGCATCATTCGCTCCGTGTCCAAGGCTGTATGCTCCGGATGAAAGCAACTGAAGTCTCCGGAAGACTTTATCTACCTTGGCAGGGGAGAAATTCTTGGCAATATGGAGAGTGATGACGGAAAAAATGAATGAAACAATTATTCCGATAAGCGGCGCAAGTACGATAAAACTAATTATTTTTAATACAGCACCCATGAATATAGAGTCCCACCCTGCCTTTGCTACGGCGGCTCCTACAAATCCGCCAATAAGCGTATGAGATGAACTTGACGGAATTCCAAACCACCACGTAAGCAGATTCCATATTATTGCAGCGACTAACCCGCATCCGACGACCGTCAGGTCAACTATTTTAGGTTCAACAATCCCCTTTCCTATTGTGGAGGCAACGTGAGTACCAAAAAAAAGGAAAGCAACAAAATTGAAAAAAGCTGCCCATATAACTGCATAACGGGGGCTAAGCACTCTTGTTGAAACAACTGTGGCTATCGAATTAGCGGCATCGTGAAATCCGTTAATATAATCAAACGCCAGCGCCAGGAAAATAATAACCAGTAAAAGTATAAATTGTGCATCCATTGTTTTACTCTGGTTTATGAGTTTTTCAGCAAGATAGCCAGAATCACGTTTGCAGTGGACTGGCATTTATCTGCCGTATTCTCCAGCCCCTCAAGTATTTCTTTTTTCTTGATCAGTGTAACTGCGTCTTTTTCTTCGGTAAAAAGCTTCTTAATGCTTGCGCGGAACACTACGTCTGCTTCCCTTTCCAGATCTTTTACTGCTTTGCACTCGTCGGCATTGTGTTGATTTTTTATCAGATTTCCAACAATCCCCTGAAGTTCTTTTAGCTGCTGAAGAATTATATCAGTTAGCTCTTTGGCTCCGTCCACTTTTTCTGTAAGGCAGTAGGAATCCACTAAAGTAACTGTAGATAAGAGAAGATCGCTTATTGAATCAATTTTTTTCGATAAGCTGAATATATCCTCCCGGTCAAACGGGGTAATGAATGTGTGGTTAAGTCTTTTTGCTATTTTACTCGCAGTCTCGTCGCATCTTTTTTCTAACGGTTTCATTCTAAGAAAAACTGTCTCGTCGTATTTATCTGCTGCAAAAAAAGCCTGGGCAATTTCACCAAGCTGTTCTGCATATCCGATCATTTCCTTAAAATCTTCGAAATATTTTTCTTCTTTTGGTAATAATGCTTTAAACATATTTATCCTTTTTTTATAAAAATCTCGTTTGCAAATATAGTAAAAACTTTCTCCCTTTTCTCATCTGACGCATCGGACTAATTCATAATTCCTCATTAGTTCTCGTATTTCCCCGCAACGCCTTATATCCCAATCCGATTAAAATTATTATCCCCCCTATAATGGAGTTTATTGAAGGAATTTCACCGTATCCGAAAAAAGTCCATACGGGATTCAATACAGGCTCGATCATGCTGATAAGCGAAGCCTCGGTGGCATTCACCCTCTTCAATCCGTAGCTGAATATAATATAGGCAATTCCTATCTGAAAAATTCCCATATATGTAACCATAATCATGTCCCCTATCAGTAAGGTCTCGAGCTTGAACAAAGAAAACGAACAAATGACTGCAATTAAGACATTCCCGTAAAATATGGTGGCAAACTGATACTGGGGCCCGTTCTTCCGCATCCCTATTAAAAATGCAGCAAAAGCCATACCGCTGAGGATGGCAATTATATTCCCGTTCAGGTCTCCGGGCTGAAGCTCCCCTGAAAAGAATAATATCATTCCTATGACCGAAATAACAATTGTAATAAGGTTAGTCTTTTCAAATTTTGTTTTAAGAATCAGCGGTTCAAAAATAAATACGAAAACCGGCGCACAGTATTGAAGGAATATTGCATTTGCAACTGTTGTAGTTTTGGCGGCAAGGACAAACAGAATCAGAATTTCGGCATAGAACATGGCATTGAAGAATGTCATCTTGTTAAAGAGAAGCGCCTGTTTTCTGAAAATTACCAGAATTGTCAATGCTGAGAGCAATGACCTGAAAAAGGAGAGTTGAAAAGTATTAAGCGAAATCAGCTTAATGAATACACCCCCTGTGCTCCACAGCAGTGCAGCTATAAAAACATATAACAATCCTTTTTTATGACTTTCCAAAAATCTTATTTTTTTTCTTCGTTTCAGTTATAATACAATTTCTAAATTTAAAGTAGCCTCTTCCCTGAAATTATTAACAAAATTGTTGAGAATGTAATCGACCCCCTTTTTCTGCCCCTCCCATATCATCAGTTCCTTTGCCTTCTCTCCGCTCACCCAGACAAATTCCGAATGCTCACCGGAGATTCTCACGCTCTGCTCACTCCCTGCAATCGCCAGGAACACGGGTAAAAAATTAATTGTGTCTAAATGAGGAGTATAAAACGAGCTTATCAGAGGAAGCGTATAAAACTTCTCAGGCACCAGACCTGTCTCCTCTTTCATCTCTCTGAGAGCGGCTTTAAATGCAACTTCACCGGCTTCAATTCCTCCCGTAACCATCTGCCATATACCCGGATAAATCTCCCCCTCTGCCCGCCTCAAAAGAAGGAATTCCCACGTCTCCCCGTTCCGCCTTATAATATGGCATTCAATATATTGTCCTCTTAGCTCCATGCTTCCTCACTCCACATTATCAATTCTTAATTCTTAATTCCTAATTTTAAATTTTTAAAAGAACGCTCTTGCTTCTGCTTTTAAGGAATGAATCACGCGTCCGCCCCCTTGCTGTCTCCCTTCATAAAACGCGGAGGTTTGCAGATTCGTGGCAATCCTGTATTCATAATTCACTCTCCAAAAATAATTCTTTCCAACCTGATTTCCTCCCACTAATTCAAAAGGAAGGAAATTTTCCGATGTATTTGCGAGTAATTCATTCCTCTCAGCCTCCACTCTTAAACGCCCGCTTGCCGAGAAGGAAAGATTAAATCTGAAAAGTTGTCCGTTACTCGTTATTATAGTCGGTTTTTCAGGATATGAGTCGGTTGATGATCCCGCTTTCAATACAAATCCAACTTCTATATTTCTTGCGGGTCTGTAAGAAAAATCAGATACAACCGTTGTGGAGCTTATTCTCCTGTTCCTGTTGGAATTCTTAGGCGCCGCTAAGTTGTCATCAAGTATTATCACTTCAGTCTGATTGCTTATCTCCTGAACCAGACGGAATCTTACCCGCACGCTCCTCTCCCTTCCGCAGCCCCTCTCCACTCCCCCTGCAAACTGATTCATTGTCTGATTCTGACTGTAGCGGCATCGGAATGATAATTCGGGATCGTTCTCAAATATAAATATATCCTGCTGAAAAAGATTCGATCCTCTGATGGTTGTCTTCTCATTCCTGAATGCCGAAAAATCAAGCAGGTATATTTTCTTAATATCCTCCTCGCTGCTGTTCTCTTCAATCCTGAAGAATGTCTCCGTACTTAGTGTTGAGAATATCTTTTCCGTGAATGAGTCCCCCAAAACATTCTTGAAATTGATTTTCCATCTCGTACTCCCCTTTAATTCTATCACCGGGAAAAGTTTGTCCGTCGGTATTGTGGTCACTATGTAGTCACCGTCAAACAAAGTCGCCTCAAATTCATTCTCTTCCGCAATCCCGTTATTATTCAGGTCTCCGAGATATATATAGTTACCGGTTCCCTTGGGGACGGGGACAAAGATCCTCTCCAGCTTGGCTGTCTTCTGGGTTCCGGTCTCGTAATACAAGTCCCCCGTTACGGCATTCCTGAAAAACTGAAATCTCGATTGCGACCTTACTAAAATTGACTGGTTATCCAGCAGTCCTCTCGCCTTATATTCATCCGAGAATTTCTTTTCCCGGACTGTTAGTTTGAAAGTCGAGTTGATTTCACGTATCCCCTGATATCCGAAATCATATTCATACCCTTTCGACTCGGACTCTTTCATCATAATCCCGGTATTCGAAATATTATCTTCCCTGTACAGATATCTCACTCCGGCAGTAAATCCGTACAAATCAATTAACTGAATCCCGGGATTCACTTCATAATATCTCAGGCTTCCATAAAGGAGGGAATCTCCGTCCCCTATAAAATCTTTCTTGTCTTCGGCGAGAAAATCAATTCCGGGCTGAAAGTACCACAATTTATATTCCCCGCGCCCCCTTTGCCTGTACCATTTACTCGAAAGAGTATTGTATTTGGAACTTACAAATTCAAAATTGTATCTGAGCAGATACTCTTTTGGCGCATTGAAATCAATCCCTGCCTGGTATTTATCCGAAGAAAATGAATCCCCCTTTTTTAATGCCCCGTAGCTTGAAGAGAGAATAAAATTATTCAAAGGAAGATAGCTTAAATTTATTTCCTTCAGGTTCTCGTCAGCATTAGGCAATGACGGATTCAAATTGTATCCACGGTTAAATTCCACTTCCCCGAATCGCTCAATTGAAGTAAAACGCGTCTGAAGAAATCTTTCCCGTACCGAAAATCCGAACTTCCCTAATTCCAGACTCCCAAGGTTTATTTCAGAAGGACTCATTGCGAACTGAATATTCCTTGCGTACCCGAGATTATCAGCATCATCCTTTTTGGAAAACCTGTTCTTATCCCACGAACTTCCGGCAAGTTCAACAGTCAGCCGGATGTTTTTGAAGGGGATGTATTCAACAACAAGATTGGCAAACTGTTTTAATTCCGGCAGGGGGAGGAATATTACCGGCAGGTAATCACCGTTATTCTCTCCGGCAAATGTATATCTCCCAAGGCTCTCCTTATCATAACTCCCCTTATTCATTCCGACATAAGTGAACATCACGTTATACCGGGCACTGTCCGACCCCGGATTAAAGAAATAGTAAATTATCGTTTTGTTTTCAATGGTTGTATCTCTCTGCTCGTAAGTCCCCTTAATCCTTCCCAGTGAATCCGGTTCGGCAAGTGAAACTCCCGATTTTGCCCCCTTGGAAATATCATCTCCTGCCTCCTCAAGTCTCTTTTTGTCCTCGTCCGAAAGTGTAAAATCAATCGGGGAATCTTTGTCGTCCCCTTCCTGCATAAAACTGTATTGGATTTTCAGGATGTCACTGAAAAATTTTGACTCCCCCCCCGCGGTGAAAATATTCCTTACGTATTTTTTATCTGTATATTCGAAATCGACGCTTATCCTGCTGGCGGATGTTATCATCCTGTTCGGTGTAAATGTGATCTGGGCATTCGAGTAGTCAATTGAGTAATCGTTCCTCTCCCCCCTTTTCATCTCTTCCCCGTCAATAAATACTTTCTCGGAACCGGCAATAACAATAATATCTTTCTCGCTGTTTATTCCGTAAAGAATATACGGTCCTTGCACCCCGTCCAGACCTGTAAACGTCATCGAATTGAATTTTCCTTTTGCGCTGGCAATGGATACAAACCCGTTGTGCTTCTCAAACTGGAATTCGCCTAAGAGTCCCTGAAGTTTCTTATTGAATTTTCCGAACTCTCCGTATCGTTTATTAAGTTCGTAATCCCCGAATGTCCCTATAGCGTTTTTATGCCTTATCTGGATAAACACCTTATCAAGTTCATCAATCGATTCCGTGTTTCCCTCAGGCTGTATCGGCGTTGATTCATCAGTCAGCGCAGCAACGATATCTATCTCGTCGGAGAGTTTCCCGCTAAGCTGCAAGCGGAGTCCGCTCTGGAGTGCAAGATCCTTATTAGTCCCTAACGTAAATCCGCGGATGATTGTACCGCTTTTCTCAATATCATTCCCGAAGATTGATTCTGCCGAATACATATCGCGCCCCGAGGTAACCACTCTGACAGTATCCCGCAGCGTCATTTCGAATCTGGTTATTAGTTCTCTTTTAACGTATTGCTTTTTAAGCGGGATATTGAGCGATTTGTATGTGACAAAAACAGTATCGTAGATTGAGTAGGAGAGCGTATCCGAGAGGTTTATGAATGCTTCTTTATAGTCAATGTTATATTCCCCCTGTCTTAATATCCTGCCGTTAACTCTGACTATCTCGCTACCGGGAATTACTTGTATTGCGGAAAATTCATACCGGTTCTGAATGCTGACAAGTATAGTATCCGAAAACAACTTTTCATTCTGAGGGAGTGAAGAGTCCAAAGAATCCCCGGCTTGTGAATACCGGATGGCACTGATATCCTTCGATCCGGTCAGGTTAGCAGCTTCCGTTCCGAAAGGAAAGAGGCAGAGGGTGAATAAAAAAAACATTGAAAATCCGACCCCCTGACGGAAAGTTATTATTTTTCTGTAATCAAACAACCTTCCGTACTCACATATCAAAGCATCCTGCCTCCCCCCTGAAAGGGAATTGAGATGGGTCATTAAGTTATTATAGTGATACAGTTTATTAAGTCCTGAATATAAATTAACTAATTCATAACTTAAAATTCATAATTCATAATTATTTACGCGTGCTTATTTTCCTGGGCAAATTTTCTTCCGGCGTGAAGTGCCCGAAGATTCAGGTTGACAACCTCTTCCCCTTTTCGGTCAAAGATCGTCCGTATTCCTTTTTCAAGGTTTTCAAGCTGAATGTCAATAAAGGGTGATGCCGCTCCCAGCATAACAATATTTGAAGCCCGGTAATTACCAACCTCTTTGGCTATTTGCTCAGCGTCAATTATTATGTGGTTATCTATCTTTTTTATTTCGTTATAGACTTCCTCAGGATCCGGGTAATTGGTGATATTTACAAACGGCCTTGAATTTGATACCACCCAGCCTGTTTTGGAAAGATAAGGAAGATAACGGAGCGACTCCATCGGCTCAACGGATAAAATCAAATCGGCACTTCCTTTGGCAATCAGGTCTGATGCAATCTCTTTATCGGAAATCCTGAGGTTCGATTGTACTGCTCCCCCCCGCTGACTCATACCGTGCACTTCCGATTGCTTTATGAATAAACCACTGTCAAGCGCTGCCCAACCTATCGCTGCCGCAATTGAAAGGATGCCCTGTCCCCCTACTCCTGCTATAATCAAATCGTATTTCATTTTTTCTCCTTTGCCTTTGCTGCTTCGGCTTTCTTTGCCCTGGAAGCTGTTTGAATACACTCTCTCCTTGCTATGATTACGGAAACCCCCTGATAATTCACTTCCTCTCTTAACGTCTTAACAATTTCTTCATGATTTTTATTAAACGGAATAACAACCTTGATGTGATCCCGATGAACGCCTAATCCTGCACAGATATCCTCTATCTTTCCGGTTGCTGATGATTCCTGCCCCCCCGTCATTCCAGTTGTGGCGTTATCTGATATGATCACCGTAATCGGTGAATCTTCGTTAACGGCATCCAATAACGATGTCATTCCCGAATGCGCAAATGTTGAGTCCCCTATCACGGCAATCGAAGGATATAAACCTGCATCTGCTGCCCCTTTCGCCATTGTAATTGATGCCCCCATATCCACGCATGAATTGATTGAATTAAATGGTGGCAGTGCTCCCAGCGTATAACATCCGATATCCGAAAAAACTCTATTTTGTCCGTACTCTTCAATAATCACGTTCAGCGCGAAGAACATTTCCCTGTGACCGCATCCGTTGCAAAGCTCGGGAGGTCTGTTCGCAACAACATCCGGGATCTCAAAATAACTTGTACTGCTTTTCCCTAATGCCGCTCCGACTATGTCCGGATTCAGTTCTCCGTCTCTTGGAATTGTTCCGTCGAGCCTTCCTTTTATTTTCTCGTCCAGATTCAAAAGTCCGCGCAGACTCTCTTCCACAATTGGATACCCGTCTTCAAGGACAAGAATTTTTTCGCATTTATTATAAAACTCTCCTATCATTTTTTTCGGCAGCGGATACTGCCCGATTTTAAGGATTGGATAGCTCTTCCCGCTTCCGTTCAGATTTTCCATCAGGTAATTATAAGCAATTCCGCATGCAATAATTCCCATTTCTGCTTTTTCGTTCTCAGGCAGATTGAACATTTTATTGAATTTTGATGAGTCTGAATCTTTCTCAAGCGTCGCATAGATGCTGAGCAGTAATTTGTATCTCTTTCTTGCATTCGCCGGGAGGAGGACAAACTGAATGGGGTCTTTGGGCATAGACAATTCATTTTCCGGTCTTGCGGGACTCAAATCCACGGATGCTCTTGAATGGGACAAACGGGTAGTGAGTCTCATTAAGACAGGAACTTTATATTTTTCGGAAAATTCGAAACCTTCATACGCCATGTCGTATGCTTCCTGCTGATTGGAGGGTTCCATTATTGGCATTAATGCAAAATTTCCAAAGTATCTTGAGTCCTGTTCATTCTGGGATGAGTGCATGGATGGATCATCAGCGGAAACTACAATCATTCCTCCGTTGACCCCAGTAATGGTTGAGTTCATAAACGGATCTGCAGCAACGTTCAGACCCACGTGCTTCATGCACGCCATGGATCTCTTCCCTGCGTATGACATCCCCAAAGCTGCTTCTACTGCAGTCTTTTCGTTTGTTGACCATTTGCTGTGAAGCCCCTTTGCTTTTGCTGCCTTGGATCTTTGTACATATTCTGCGATTTCTGTGGATGGCGTTCCAGGGTACGCGTATACGCCTGACATTCCACCGTCTATAGCTCCATGCGCTATCGCTTCTGCGCCCAACAATAATAATTTTTTCATTTAGAGATTCTCTTTAGTTTTAAAATTTCTTAAGTAAAATACCAATTTTTTATTTCCCTCCAAAATCCCGGATTTCAATTCCCCCTTTATCAATATGAATGGTCTTAGCCGGAAAACTCTTGACTAATTCATAGTTGTGCGTGGCAAATATAACTGCCGTTCCCCGCTGGTTAATTCTTTTGAGTGAGTTGAGAATTTCCAGTGAGGTTTCCGGATCCAGGTTGCCGGTTGGCTCGTCAGCTAAAACCAGCACAGGCTCATTAATGATTGCCCTCGCAATCCCCACTCTCTGCTGCTCCCCTCCGGATAATTCCGAAGGAAGGCTTTTTCTTCTGTGCGTCAGCCCGACTTCTGTGAGGACATTATTTATCCGTTTCTTTATCTCACGGGATTTGACATTCGTCGTCTCAAGTACAAAAGCCAGATTGTTATATATATTTCTGTCCCTTAGCAGACGGAACTCCTGGAATATTATTCCAAGTTTCCTCCTTAGCAGCGGTAATTCTCTTTTTTTAATTTTCGCAGAATTGTATTCAAGGAACCGCACCTCTCCCGCATTCGGTTCCAGATTCATGTAAATCATCTGAAGCAGCGAACTCTTCCCGCTTCCGCTTTTTCCGGTCAGAAATAAAAACTCACCGTGATTCATGGTGAATGAAATTTTGTCAAACAGTTTCTGATTATTGAAAGATAACTCAACGTCCTTGAATTCAAGCATTTTTATTCACTTTCTTTAATATGAATTGAATTCGCTTGGAATTTATTCTCGGTTTGTTCATTGTAAAACAGTCGTAACATGCCACTACATATAATCCGCTTTTCTCTATGGCTATAAAGAAATCCTCCTGTGAATATATTCTCTGCCTGTGCAGTTCCGTATATTCGTTGCCTTCCGGATCCGTCACCACAAAATGGTTCTTATGAATTTTTGTAATTGGATTGAATGCACTCGTATGCGTGTATTTATAGTCATCAACTTTTTTATGTTCAATGTGTGGAGCAATATGCTTCTTGCTATTCTCCGCAAGGCTTGCATCAAAAGCAAACAGGCCGCCGGGTGCAAGTATTGAGGAAATTGTGGTGAAAGCTGTTTCCAGGTCTTTCTTTGTTAAAAGATAGTTTATTGAATCGAATATCATCAGAGCCAGGTCAAATTTGGACTTGAAAGGTAACGCCCTCACATCGCAGGCAACTTTCGGAAGGTCTGTTTCGCTTATATTTAACATTGCGTGGGATAAATCGGTAAGTACGTAACTCCCGTATTCCTTTTGAAGATAAAAAGCAATACTCCCCTCCCCACCGGCAATTTCAATTACGCGTGGATTTGTTTTGACGTACGGATGTAAGATCATAAACAGGTATTCCGCCCATACGTCGTAATTCACTTTCCGCATCAGGTGCTGATAAATTGAGGCTATTTTGGAATAATTCTCTTCCCGTTTACCCGGCATTATTTTTCCTGCTTTCACTTATTTTCTTTCCCCATTTGTACGCCGCAATAAAACTGGCCGGATTAGCTGTGAATTTTCCGGCAATATCAAACGCTGTTCCGTGATCCGGGCTTGTCCTGATAACCGGTAACCCGGCTGTAAAATTTACTCCGCTTTCGAAATTGAGCAGCTTAAAGGGAATCAATGCCTGGTCATGGTACATCCCTAAAGTCAGGTCATATTGCTTGTACATTTTCATTCCGAAATATGCATCCGGTGGGAACGGCCCCGATAGGTTGTCTCTCCGTTTCTTAATGACAGGTTTTATGATTTCGGTTTCCTCTCTTCCCAGCATACCGTTTTCACCACTGTGCGGGTTCAATCCAAGAACAGCCACACGCGGAGTCGCAATGTTAAAATCCTTTCTCAGGGAATTAAGGACAACATTTATTTTCTTTTCTAAAATATCTTCTGTAATTGCAGCGGGAACATCTTTCAAAGGGACATGAATCGTAACGAGTGCAGTTTTGAATTCTTCGGAGAGAAACATCATCACATAGTTTTCAGAACTTGAAGTCCATTCCGCAAGCAGTCCTGTATGCCCTGATCCCTTTATCCCCGCAAGTTTTAAAGCTTCTTTTGCCAGTGGCAGGGTAATCATGAAATCAAGTTTGTGTCCGGCTAATATTTCATACGCACCGCGGAATGATTTGTATGCAACCTCCCCAGACTCTTTTGTCGGTTTGCCGTATTCCTGCTCACATTCCCCAATGTCAACTACCGTCACAAAATCTGAAACGGGCTTTAGCTGGTCAGCTTCGCTTTCTTTTATGATCCTGTATGAGAAATCACTTCCCAGCTTCTTGTAAGTATCGAGGAAAATATTTGAAGGTATTAAAAAAGTGAAATGATCTTTTGAGGACGGGCTTAGAAGCTGTAATCCCTTGATTCCAATTTCCGGGCTTATCCCGTTTATATCACCGGTGGAAATTACCGCATTCATAGGTTATAAAAGTTGAAAGTTATTTGTTCCCGTTCTGTCTGTAAAAATAAACTCCCTGTTCATATCTTTGTAAATCCAGCTTTCCGTTATCCGCCCGTATTTGTTGACCCCCCTTATGATTTCTGACGGCGATCCGTATCGTATGTATATTTTCCCTCTGTCTGTCTGGTGCCCGTTCATTTTGTTTAAAGAAGAGAAATTCCTGATTGCATAATCAACGCGCGCAAAAAACTCCTCGCGCAATTCATTAAATTTTGTCCCGGGAGTTGGATCTATACTCTCCCAGTATTTTCTGAATTTCAGTTTCCTCTCGTCACTGCTTCCGCTCTGCAATTCGTCAATGACGTTCTTATCTTCCACAGCTATAAGCGCCTGAATTATGAAATCCTCGTTATGTGCCGAAAGCGGTTTGTTATACCAGAATACGGGAATGGGAAAACTTGAATGCCTTTTACTCACGGAATCGGAAACTTCAAATACTGCAAATCCCTCGCTGAGTTTTTGCGTAAAATCTTTGAGAACAAAATATCTCGTTCCGCTGGTCTCTGTTTTCCTGATTGATAATTTATTCCCTGATTCCTCTATGCTGAATGATCCGTCAAAATAATCATTAATGGTCAGCTCGTGAATAAATTCCGCTTCATCTTCCTCTGGATCCTCTTTTTCCATAATTTTAATTTTCAGGCTTGTTATGGAAGTATCCTCAACGGGAAAAAGTAGAATCTGCTTTTCACTTGTGAATAATATTCTCCCGCCGAAATTCGTCATTTGAAACTCATTTGTTGCTCCCTCTCCATCCCCCATTAAAACAATCTGTTGCGAAAACACTTCCCCCCCCGGAACCGGATAAATTCTTTGCGGAGGGAGTTCAATCTCTCTCTCTGTGTTTGAATCGCTGATTTTTATAAGTGCATTCAGGTTGTATTCCGGAATTGAAAATCCGATCCCCTGATTGAAAATCCGATCCCCTGACGGACGGACGGTCATTTTTAAGACCCCCTCACTGAAGTTCAGCGGTGAGTTAGTGCTCTCAAATGATTCGATTAATATTATCTTTGAAATGCTCTCCCTTACTAATGTCTTTCCGGTTGAATCTGCTACCTCTGCGGAAACAACATATTGTGACCGGAATTTTGAATTCTCTTTCTTGAACACAAGGGAATTATAACTGATCCTGAAACAGATGTTCAATTCGATCTTCCCATCATTCTTCAGTACATGGAGCTCGGTAAAGATACCTGTCGGAATCATCTGTGCGAAACTGAGTGAAGAAATGAACAGGATTAAAAGAATTGATTTTCTCATGCGGGAATCACTTTAATAAAATCAGTTTTTTTACGCTTGAAAAATCATCTGTGCTTAGTACATAAAAATAAACGCCGCTGGATAACTTTGATCCGTCAAATTCCAGGCTGTATTGCCCGGCTGTTTTCTCTCCGTCAACCAGTCTGCTCACTTCCTTCCCCATAATGTCATAAACCTTCAGGGTTACAAACTGATTCTTCGGTATCGAGTATCTGATGATCGTAACCGGATTAAACGGATTCGGATAGTTCTGCTCAAGCGCAAAAACACCGGGTCGCAGCAGTGCTTCGTTTTCAACATCAGTGCTTACTCCGAAATAATTGAATACGGCATTCATCATACCCGTTCTCTGAACTGCGTCGCCGATTGTCTCAAACGGAAATCCCAGATAAATAACCTGCCCCGTCTTGTTCGGATTTGCAAAACTTCCCGTATATGCAACTCCCGCAGTCGTATTAGTATTGTATATTAAAATCGGTATGCTCCCGTTTGCGCTGTCAATTACATCCGGATAGTCCTCTACATACGGGGAACCGTATGCCGTCAATCCGAATACCACGTTTGACAGCGAAGTGAAAACCGTGTTTGGTAAGCCGGCTACTATCCTTGAATTGCTGTTATCCGCAACATATTTTGCTTTAAGATAATTTCTAAGAAACTGGAGGTCGGACGGAGTTGATGAGGCTGTCCCTTCTAAGTCATAAGCTACTTCGCTTCCGCTTACAAAAAGTTTACCGCCATTGTCCAGATAATTTGCTATCCTGCTTTTTTCCGTATCGGAAAATGTCTCGTCCACAGAAGATTCATCCCCCAGCATCCAGAATACCACCTGAAAATTGCTCAGATTAATATTCCCGTTCTCAATTTCTGAATTGTGCGCAGATTCGTAACTGTACTGGAACGCGTCGCTGTACCGGATAATAAAATCATGGTACGGATACCCCCAACTCCCTCCCCCTGCATACCTGTTGAATCCGTCAACTATTAAAATCTTCTTTCCGTCATTCTTCATCCTTACTCCGTAGACGTCGGATTGTATTCCTAAATTCGGGGTCGCAGCTGAATCGACTGAATTTATTTTCAGATACAAAGCATTTCCAAGAGGGAAATTGTACGTCTTCTGCGTAACTGTGTTTTTCAGTACATTCTCGTTATCCCTCAGCGCAAAACCTGATGCAGACTGACTGTAGAAAAGCCGGTATCCTTTTAAGTCAGGATCAGTCGGCTGTCTCCATCCTATTGTGAAATATCCTGTTGAGTCCTGCCTTATAAATTTCAAATTTGCCTGACCGGGGGGTATCAGATCAATGTCCGTCGTTGTTATGTTCACATATACAGTATCCGCGTTTCCCCTGCAGTCTGTTGTGTAAACCATCAGCTTGTAATTCCCGTATGGAAGGAGTGTGACGTCCCAGTAGTTGTTCGTTACTACCTGTGACGAAGCTACGATTGCCGCGCCGCTTCCGTTGGTGATGTTATATACATGCTGACTTGTGTTTGATTCCGGCTGATAATAATTTATGTTTACATACTGGTCTCTCGGTTTATTGTTGTAAATATACCTGCTCCCGTTATCCGGCGGATTGAATACTACTGTATTGCCGTCTGCGGAAAAGACCTTAAACCCCACCTGATATGCCCCGTTGTTTGATGCCGATGAAGATGTCCCGTTGGCTTCTTCAATATGCACGACTATATCTATCCTGCTTCCAAGCCCTCCTGCCGGAACCGGCACACTGCTGTTGTCAAGCAGGAATTTCACAAACCGTATGTTCGGTTTCCATGTGTCTACGTATGGAACAAGTCCGCCGGTCTGCCTTAATGAATTTATCTGTCTGTCAGTTAGTGAGGTACCAAGCAGATAATCAATTAAATGGACATGATCAATGGATATCGTGGAAATCTGCTGCCCTACTACGACATTCTGCCCTAATGAAACAGAAGGACGCGTGTGATAATAAGTCAGATTTTTTGACTGGCCGTTAATCGTGGATGTTACACGGACATAACTGTCATATCCCGTGCTTCCGTCATCGTATGCAACCGCAACTACTCCCGGAAGGACGGCTAAAACAGGGGTCCCTGCCGCTGCCGGAATATCAGTACCGTTGTGATAATGCCCTTCAACACTCGTACTCCTGTACTCCGCAAAGGTTCCCGTTATCTGCCTTTGTAATGTCATCGGTGAAAGGGGCCACGGATATTTGATTGTGTCCGTCTGTGACCATAACATAAGTGGAGTTAATATAAAAAAGAGCAAAATCCATAATTTCATTTAGTTCATCCGGGATTGTGTGTGGCTGAAATTTTTTAGCTGTTCATGCTTCCTAAAAAGTCTTTGTTGTTTCTGGTTCCCCTCATCTTGTCCAGCAGGAATTCCATAGCTTCTACAGGTGATAGTTCAGCAAGTATCTTTCGTAATATCCAGATCTTCGCCAAGTCATCCTCTTTCAGCAGTAACTCTTCCCGGCGGGTTCCTGAGCGGTTTACTTCAATTGCCGGGAATACTCTTCTGTCACTCAGTTCGCGGTTCAGCACAACTTCCATGTTTCCTGTTCCTTTGAATTCCTCAAAGATTACGTCGTCCATTCTTGAACCTGTGTCAATCAGCGCTGTGGCTATGATTGTTAAACTTCCTCCGTCTTCCGTGTTTCGTGCCGCACCGAAGAATCTTTTTGGCTTGTGAAGCGCATTACTGTCAACACCGCCGGATAGTATCCTTCCGCTGTGAGGAATAACAATATTGTTCGCGCGGGCAAGTCTTGTTATGGAATCAAGAAGGATAACCACATCCTCTTTTGCTTCCACAAGTCTCTTTGCCTTTTCAATAACCATGTCGGCTACCTGAACGTGTCTGTCTGCAGGCTCGTCAAATGTAGAGCTGATAACTTCCGCCTTCACGCTTCTTTCCATATCGGTCACTTCTTCCGGACGCTCATCAATCAACAGTATGATTAATTTAATTTCTGGATGATTTCTGGTTATGGAGTTTGCGATTTTTTGGAGTAGAATTGTTTTTCCGCTCTTCGGGGGGGATACGATCAGGCCTCTCTGTCCTTTACCAATGGGGGAAAGGAGGTCCATTACTCTCATCGCGTATTCTCCGGGAGACGATTCCAGTAGTAATTTCTTTGTCGGATATACGGGAATAAGATTGTCAAATAAAGTACGCTCTTTTATTGTATCCGGATGCTGGTTGTTTACTGCTTCCACTCTCAGAAGCGCGAAGAATCTTTCTCCGTCTTTTGGCGGACGCACTTGCCCGCTTACCAGGTCTCCCGTCCTTAGCATGAATTTCTTTATCTGCGAAGGCGATACGTATATATCATCCGGTGAGGGAAGGTAATTGTAATCCGATGACCTTAAAAATCCGTAGCCGTCGGGTAATACTTCCAGCACTCCCTTCGAGAATGTAAGTCCGTCTTTCTGGGACTGTGTCTCTAATATCTGAAAGATTAAATCCTGTTTTCTTAAATCACTGTAACCCGAGATTCCCAGGTCTCTTGCAATCGAATTCAACTCAACAATCTTTTTAGATTTGAGTTCCGAAATGTCCATTGGCATTTTATTATTTCCTTATTTTTTATTTAATTATTAATTTCTCTTGTTGTCTTCTTCATCTCCGAAGTAGTCATTATCCTTCCTCTTTTATCTTTTGCGGCGTTTCAATCCCCCTAAATCTTCATTCCTAATTATTAATTATTAAGAGATTAGTCCTTTCTTCACCTCTCCCAATAAATACATGCTTCCCAGAATAACAAGACTGTTTTTCCTGTTCTTTTCATCAGCCATAAATTCCTTTACGAACGCAGTATGGTCACTGACCCCTTTTATGGTTACCCCGCTGTATGCCGGATTTCCGTTGAAGTATCCTAATAATTCCTCAATTGTACGGCTTCGTTCATAATTTATCTGCGTCACATATATCTCTTCAAATGTCCCCGCCAGGTTCTTTACCATATCGGTAATGTTTTTATCACTTAGTGCTGAAAACAAAAGTATCTTTTTGTTGTAAAGTTTCGCCTCTCTTTTGAATTCGTCCATGAAATGATAAACCCCTTCAGGGTTATGCGCCGAATCCATTATTACTTTCGGAATCTCCGAATAAATCTCGTAACGCCCCTGGAAAGAAGTGTTGGAAACCACATACTTTAATCCCCTCAGGATTGAAGTTAAGTTATGCACGTCAATTGTCTTGTGCACTACCAGAACCGCCAGGGCTGCATTATATTTCTGGTAAAACCCTTTCAGGGGGGAATCCAGTTTGTCAATTGCAAGTTCCTCTGTGTAGAGTTCAAGATATGTTTCCCTTTTTATCGTAAAGTCTGTTATCGGAAAGAACTCAACTCCCTGCTCGTCGCATCTCTCTTCAATAATCTTTTTTGCTGCTTCGGGTATCAACCCCGCAAAAACCTTTGTCCCCGGTTTTATTATTGCGGCTTTTTCCCTTGTGATTTCTTCAATTGTATTCCCGAGAATATTTGTATGCTCCAGACTTATCGATGTAAATATTGAAGCCAGCGGAGTCATTACGTTTGTTGAGTCAAGCCTCCCGCCAAGCCCTGCCTCTATCACTGCGTAATCGACCGGGAAATCCGCGAAGTACTTGAATGCCAGCACCGTCGTAAATTCAAAAAATGTTATTTTGTTCCTTATTATATAATCTTCATACTCCGTGAAAAAATCGGCTATGTAGTCATCGGGAATCTCTTTTCCGTCTACTTTGATCCTCTCGTTGAATCTGATAAAGTGGGGTGACATGTATAACCCGACTTTATGCCCCTCTTCCGTAAGTATTGAAGAAATGAAAGATGCTGTGCTTCCTTTCCCGTTCGAGCCTGCAATATGAAAACACTTTAATTTCTCGTGCGGATCCCCAATCTGTCTCAGAAAGTTAATTGTGTTTTCCAGACCGAATTTCACTCCAAGTGTATGGAGTTCAAATATTTTAGGTTCAATATCTTTATACTCGCTCTTCATCTTATTTAAATGTTTTTTCTTCATTCATAATTCACCTGCCTGCCCCCGCTTGGGCGGTGGTCCCGACTGGTCGGGATAATTCACTTGTCCCGCCTTGGGCGGGATAATTATAAAGCTTCCCGTCAGCTCCCTTATCCTCTCAATCTTCTTCTCAGCACAATATTGCTCCAGCCCCTCAAGAATTCTCTCTCCCGAATCAGGCTCAACAAAATTCACCGTCCCTAACTGGACTGCCGATGCCCCTGCTATCATAAATTCTACTGCATCTTTCCAGTTGCTTATCCCCCCAATCCCAATAATCTCAATTTCTGGATGCTTTCTTTTTATCTCAAGCACCTTCGCAATCGCCAGCGGTCTGATTGCCGGTCCCGAAAGTCCCCCGGTCACATTAGCCAGTTTCGGCTTCCTTGTGTTTATGTCAATTGCTGCCCCTACAAATGTGTTTATCGCCGAAACCCCGTCTGCCCCCGCGTCAACCGCCGCTTTTGCAAAATCCGCTATGTTCGGAACGTTAGGAGATAATTTTATGAATACCGGTTTTGTTGTCGCTCCCCTTACTCTCTCTGTTACTTCTCTCACTTTATCAAGGTCGTTCCCAAAAATCAGTCCCCCCTCTTTTACGTTCGGACATGATATGTTTATTTCAAATGCGTCCACTCTCTTCTCGGACGATAATCTCTCCGTACAGATAACATATTCCTCAACTGACGAGGCAGCAATATTGCATATCACAGCAGTATCATACTGCTCGAGATAAGGGAGTTTTTCCGAAATGAATTTCTCCAGCCCCACATTTGCCAGCCCTATTGCGTTTAGCATCCCGCTGGGCGTCTCTGCTATCCTCGGAGGCGGATTCCCCGCTCTCGGATTCAGACTTATGGACTTGGTCACTATCCCCCCAATCTTGTTCAGGTCAATAAATTGCGATATCTCGCTTCCGTAACCTGCTGTCCCCGATGCAAGAAGTATCGGATTCTTTAATTTTAATTTTCCGGTTACGACAGTGAGATCCGGTATCACAATACAATCTCCTTAATATCAAATACCGGTCCGTCCTTGCAGACTAATTTGTATCCCCCCGGCTCGGTTGCGGAGACTGTTGGGCATCCCTGGCAAATCCCGAACCCGCACGCCATCGCGCACTCGGTCGATACCTGACATACAAAATTATGCTTCTCGCAAAATGTTTTCAGGGCTCTCAGCATCCCGGTCGGCCCGCATCCGTATATCATCACATCCTCAGGCGGCTTACCGGAAATTTTCTCTTCCAGTAGCTCAATCACGTTCCCTTTGAATCCCGCTGAGCCGTCTTCCGTTGCAATTTCCCTGTTTGGCAGGTCAAGTTCAATAATCTCCCTGCTGCTCTTTCCCCCTATGAATGTTGAAATTTTTCCTTCTGTTCGCCTCGCTAATAATGGGAATGGCGCTGCCCCCATACCCCCCGCAATAAATATCTGATTTTTAATTCCTTTGACGGGCTTGAATCCCTTTCCCAGCGGACCCATTATGTTCACGCTGTCCCCCGGTTTCAGATGCGCCAGCATCCTCGTCCCTTCTCCAAGCAGATTGAAAAGAAGGGTTATCGTCTCCCCCTCTGCGTCGCATATACTGAAAGGCCTTCTCAGAAGCGGATAATGTGTCTCAGAGACTCTTATATTAATAAACTGTCCGGGTTCCGCTATTTTTGCAGCTTCTGGCTGGTTAAGTATTATTTTGTGAATTCGCGGCTTTACTTCGAAAATTTCTTTTACCGAAGCATCTGCTAAAAACAATCTTTCCTCATGTCTTTAATTTGATTTGGTCAAAAACTTGGAAATCCGACCCTCCGACGGAAATGTGATAAGGTGAAATGATTTCGGGAAAACTGAAATAGTATTTTGAATCTCTTAAACTAAATTTAAAAAATCACATTGTTAAAATAACACAATAATTTTAATTTCGAAAATTTTCTGATTCAATTTGTGTAATAATTTCAAGGCGTTTCTGGTGCCTCCCCCCTGCAAATGCCGTCGTCAGGAAGATCTCAATTATTCCCTTTATCGTCCCTTCTCCCAGAGTTACCCCCCCTACCACAAGAATATTTGCGTTGTTGTGCTCTCTTGCGCTCCTTGCGGAAAATTCATTGTAACATGTAACCGCTCTTATCCCCTTGAATTTATTGGCTGTAATTGCACTTGGAATCCCCGTCGCGTCAATCAGTATCGCCCCGTCTGCCTCCCCTTTCTGAACAAGCTTAGCCGCTTTCGCTGCAAACACCGGATAGTCTGCCGGTTCTTCGTTATATGTCCCGATGTCATTTACTTCCATCCCTTTTTCCTTAAGGAATTTTATCAGGGACTGTTTCACTTTGAACCCCGTATGGTCTCCGCCTATAGCAATCTTCTTGAAAGGAACCGTATTCTTCTCCTGTTTCGATTTAATCTCTTCTTCAGTAGTCAGAATAATATTCAAAGTTTTTATCCGGTCAGCCGCAAGGGGAGTAATAACCATATTTTTAGCAAGCGCAAAATACCTTCCTCCGCCTTTCGCGAACTCAATAATCTCCTTTTCCGTAACCAGCTTCTTCTTCATTCCTAATTCTTCATTCTAAAGAAATTCCCCCACCTTATGAAACTTAAGATGATCCACCACCTTCTTCACATCCTGGCTCATATCCCTCTTACAAACCAGCAGCGCATCCGGCGTATTGATCACTATCATATTCTCCGCCCCTATCACTGCCGTGAACTTATCCGGCGAGTAGATGTATGAATCCTTAGTATTCTCCAGATATACGTTCCCCGTCACCGCATTCCCTGCATCATCCTTCTCCGTCAACTGATAAACCTCTTCCCAGCTCCCCACATCGCTCCATGAAAATTCACCCTTAATCAGGTACACCTTGTGCGATTTCTCCATTATCCCGTAATCTATTGAAATCCCCCTAATCCTTCCGTACATCAAATGAAGCTTTGATGCAAACTCATCCGTTCCCAGATATGGTTTCAGGGTCATCAGATCTTTGTAAAGTTCAGGCATGAACATCTGCATCTCTGTCAGAATGGTATCCGCACGCCAAATGAACATTCCGCTGTTCCAAAGGAAATCACCGCTCTCAAGAAAACTCACCGCGGTCGTTAGATTCGGTTTCTCCGCAAAAGTAAATACCTTATAGATATCCTCCTTAACACTGCTGTCGTCAATCTGAATATATCCGTATCCCGTCTCGGGACGTGTAGGCGGAATTCCAATAGTCACCAACCTCTTTTTTTCGTATGCAAATTCAGCCCCCTTTGATATTGTTCTCTGGAAAATATCCTTCTCCTTAATCAGGTGATCTGCAGGAAGCACTATCATCACTCCGTCCTTCTCCACCCTCTCCACGAATAGCGCGGCAAGACCTACACACGGTGCAGTATTTCGCCCGAACGGTTCCTCAATAATATTCTCCTGCGGAAGCTCCGGAAGCTGTTTCACAATCTCTTCCCTTTGCAGCCTGTTGGTAACCACAAATATATTTTTCTTCTCAACCATACCGTCAAGACGGTTGACCGTATCAACGATCATGCTGTTCTCGCCGATAATTTTAAGCAGTTGTTTTGGATTCCTCTCCCTGCTTCTCGGCCAGAACCTTGATCCCACTCCCCCGGCCATTATAACAGCATATTTAGTCATCTATTCTCCATTAATCTAATCTTATAAACTTCTAAACTCATTAACCAATTACCTTATCAACTTCTCCTCTAACTCCTAATCAATCGGCTGACTGACCAAACCTCTTTCCCTTCATTCCTAATTCTTAATTCCTAATTATTAATTAACTACCGGTTTTCCGCCACATCCATCTTCTCCGCAAATGCTTCCGCCTTATTCAAAAATGGTTTTATATCCACTTCCTTATTTTTTATCAGCGCAACAATAACAATTAAACATGCCCGCAGATTCTCCGCCGTCTCCCTGTTCATCTCCAGCTTATTCAGGTGAATCAGGTCAAGCCCCCTCTGAAAAATCAAATGCATATCCGCCACAAGCGTCGCACCGAAATTCCTTGCCACTCCGCAATTGTTCTTCATTACCTCGCTGTAATAAACAATCTCCCCGTCATCTGCATTCCGTTCCGCCAGCCTTCCCAGGAATTTATCCAGTTCCTTCACCGGCTTCAGTAAAGTCTCCTCAAAATTCTGGAAAAAATCATTCCCCGGCTTTGGCGGATCCTCTTCAAGTATGAACGACTCCTTCTGCCTCATTCCCGCTTCCCGCGCGAGATCTGCCGGTGAAAAAACGGATTCCTTCCCCTGCGACATCAGGTTCACCTCTATCGGCAATAAATTCTCCGCCTCTATCGGTTCACACTTTTTTTCAAGTCCGTTCACGATCTCCTTAAACTCCTGCACTGAAGTAGAATCAAGCAGGAAATTCATGTCACGCAAAATCAACTGGCAATGCTCCTTGAACTTCTCCGATAATTTCAGAAAATCAAGCTTATCCGAAATAAGAAAAGAATAGATATCACCCAGCCTTATAGCCAGTTTGGAGAGTACCGTTACCTTTTTCATTTCGAGGATAGTCTTTGGCAGGTCAGTGGAATGATTTATTGCGTCCTTAAGGAGTCCCACTATCTCTATCTTCTGCGAACTCAGCCTCAGATTATTCGCCGTAAGCGATATACACTGAACAAAATATAATTTTATAAGATCCATGTTTTATTAATTATGAATTATCCCGCCCAAGACGGGACAAGTGAATTATCCCGACCAGTCGGGACAAGTGAATTAGGAATAAAAAACATTCCCTCTTTTATCTTTCCTCTTTTTTCTTTCCTCTTTACTCTTTACTCTTTCCTCTCTTCACCCTCTTCCCTATCCCGCACGTCACCTCATACGGAATCGTCCCTGTCACGCTCGCCCAATCCCAGGCGTCATACTTCAATTTTCCCGAACCCCCTAACAGCACCACCTTCTCACCTGTCTTAACTTCCTCCTTCCCCGCGCTGAACATTATCCTGTCCATCGATACCCTCCCCACCTGCGGATACTTCTTCCCTTTGTAAATACAGAAGCCCGAGTTCGTCATTCCCCGGTTATATCCATCTGCATATCCCATCCCCACAGAAAAAATAATCTCCCCCTCCTTCGGGAAATAAAGTCTGCTGTAACCCACCGAATCCCCTTTTGAAAATTTCTTCACCGAGCTTATTTTTCCAGTTATAGACATAACCGGCTTCAGATCCAGGTGACCGGTAACCTCTTGGGACGGGTAATAGCCGTAAAGCGAAATCCCCGGCCTTACCATATCAAGATATGAATCCGGCATATCAATAATAGCTCCGCTGTTTGCACAGTGGGCAATCCCGTATTCAATCTTCTCCTTCTTAAGATTGTCAATTAAATCTAAAAACCTCTTGAGCTGCAGATTGGCAAACGATTTATCCTTTGCGTCCGATGTAGCAAAGTGAGTATATATCCCTCCAATCTGAATATTTTTTATTGATGATGCTAATTTAATAAACTGAAATGCATTTTTAAAATCAATTCCAAGCCTGCCCATCCCCGTGTCCACCTTGATATGCACACTCACCCTCTCCCCCTGTCTCTTTATAATATCCAGATGCCTCCGCTCAAACACTGTTGCGTTCAGGTTAAATTCTATTATATCATGTATACTCGTTGAATTAAGGGGCTCAAACACCAGGATCGGTTTATTCATTGCCTCTTTGGATATTGTGGTAAGCAGTTGTCTTACCTCCACCCCTTCATCCGTCAGAGCCACACCGAAATAATCAGGACTCCTCTTCATCCCGCAGAGTGCGGGAAGAGTAAAGCGGACATCATGTCCGTATGAGTCGGCTTTAACCACGGCCATCACCCTAACGGCTTGACCCACCCTCTTTTGAATAGACTTAAAATTAAATACCAAATTTTTCAGATCAATATAAGCAGCAACATCGCGCATAACAAACTCCGTAGAAGATTAAATCGAATCCGTTAACCCTTCAGCTAATGGAGAGAAAATTCCTAATTCCTAATTCATAATTAATTTTTAGCTTCTGACTCCCGGAGCGTTCTTAATATTGAGCCTATTAATTTTAAGAGCTCTTCGACATCATTTAGAAGGCTCTCCTTTTGATTTTCAGTCAAATATCCGGTATCGTTAAGCAATCTGATCCAATAATGACTTTCCCTGCACTCCTTATATGCAATAGCTAACTTATGGTAAAAATCTTTACCGGTTTGTCCTCCAACCGCCTCTTCCACATTTGCGCCGATAGAAGTTCCTGAGCGGAGCAATTGTTTACTAAGGACAAACTCCCTTTTTTCCTCTCTTAAAAACCGATATAACTTAACAATTCTGATAGCAAAAGAATAACTCTTTTCCTTTACAACATTCCTACTCTTCATTCAGAATTCCTAATTCATAATTCCTAATTATTAATTAATTCTCATATTTCCCGCTGTGTGGCGGATCCACCGCTTTCAGCACCTTCACCAGCTCCGTCCAGTTCGGATGCTCCTTCAGATTTTCAATAATCTCGCTGTGCTTCGCATCAAAGAAACTCTTCACAAACACACTCCTTGCGTCAATCTTTCCGCGCAGCGCGTCCATCATCATCACAAAATCCGCAATCTTATTCCTCCCCCGGTTCACGTCCTTAAACTGGACATCCAGACCGTAATAATAAAGGTCATAAATCCCCTCCCTCATCGGTCTGTATTTTTCCGCTAACAGATCCTCCACCAGGTCCCGCCTGTTGAAAGCTCCCCCCCCGCGCTCCCATCCGCTCGAATAGCGGCTGCTTGCCGCAAGATTCGTAATGTCATACGCCCTCGAGAAAAATGGTGTCCCCCCAAGTTTCTCCCATGAGTCACTCTCCATCCCGATAATAATATATGCGTAATAATCAAGCAGACTTGCTACCGAATTGAACTGCATTGGGTTGAACACCATCGGCTGGTTCCTTTCATATAAGAAACTCCACCCGTTGTCCATTATTGTCAGCATAGGCGACTTCTTGTCCCGCTTGTATATGTCACGCTGACTCCCCAGGAAAATCTGAGCAGTGTAATTCATCTCGTCAGAGGCACTCTGAAGGTAGATATTAAAAGTGCATTTAATCCGTGGTGCGTTCCAGTCGCTCCCCGTAAACCTGTTCTGGTTCAGGTAGTCCGTAACCAACTGCTGAAAATTCACCATAAACTCCTGGTTCTGTACCGGCAGCTTTTCAATACTCACCGTCACAGTTGCGTCAAGCTCCTGAGCTTTAGCCGCAGTCAGCATTGCGGATATCATTAGCAGAGTCAGACCGAAGTTTTTCAATATCTTCATTTTATTCTCTTAATTTTTATAAATTGCATATTAAAATAATTATTTACTCTAAAATACACAACATACTTTTATAAACTGATAAACTAATAAACTTTCTTATGAAATCCATATCACTTTGCCTCTTGCTCCTTCTGCAAATACCCATCTACTCCCAGCTTCCCGGCGGGGCAAAGCAAACTGGAATGGCAAACTCCGGACTCGCCCTCTCCGATGATGTATTTTCCGTTTTCTCAAATCCTGCGGGTCTCGCCCGGCTCCCCTCCCGCGAGTTCGGCTTCTTCTATTCACCTCAGCCCTTTGGATTCTCACAGCTCTCCTCATTCCGCTTTGCCTATTCCGAACCTGCTCCCTGGTTCACCGCCTCACTCGGGTTCACAAATTACGGCTTTGAACTCTATAAGGAAAATCAGGTCACTGTAGCACTCTCCAAAAACTTCAGCAATCTCTTCTTCGCCGGTCTCTCGGCTGACTTCTCTTTCCTCACAATAAAAAATTACGGATCGGATAATACCGTCAAACTCAATCTTTCCGGATTATATTACGTCACTCCGGATCTCAGGGCTGCTTTTGAATTCAGGAATATCACCCGCTCCTCAAGAGGGAGCGAACCCGGACAGATCCCCGTTGTCTATTCAATCGGAGTCAGTTATGATGCCGGAGAGGATTTTAACCTCAGTGCGGCGCTGGAAAAAGAGACGGGATTCGATCCCTCAGTAATGGCAGGATTTAACTATGAACCCGTAAAATACCTCGCCCTCAGAGGCGGAGTCAGCACAGTCCCCGAAAAATTCACAGCGGGAATCGGAATAATCTATTCATACTTTCAGTTTGATTATGCAGTCTTCACACATCCCGAATTCCAGATCACACATTCGTTCGGAGTTCTTTTTTCATTTGATGAAATCTACTCCAGATCCTCCCGCATAAAAAAACATCTCGGCATGCAATAAGTTTATCATCTCTCATTTCACAATTATTCCTAATTATTCACTATTTTTGTGTATGGTAAAAAATAAATATTTCCCAACTGTCGTTACCGGATTCGCCGCTGCGGTCCTTTCCGTTGTCCCGGGGCTTAAAGGCTTCGCTTTTTTCTTCCTCTTCCCCGGTGCTATCCTCCTCGCTGTCTGGCTCTCTCAGAAAATTCTAAATCAACCCGGACGCATCTCCGCCGCTGAGGCTATCCTCTTCGGACTATTTACCGGTATCTCACTCGCTCTCTTCTCTTCTCTGTTTGAACTGATCTCCACTTACTTTACGAAATCGCATGAGATGATCGCTCTCCTCCCTCAACTCGAACTCTCCCTCGCTCAGCTTAATCTCGGCGAACTCGCTAAACCAAGTATCGACCTCCTTAGATCCTTTGGCAGGGAAATTGCCGCTACCGGCTTCTCCCCATTCTTCTCTCTCTTTATTATCTTTAATAACCTCTTTAGTAATGTCCTCTTCGGATTGATCTTCGGACTCGGCTCTATGCTTATTCATAATTCAAGAATTACACGCTATAAATCATGATTATTGGCTTTGTTTTTTTCGCTCACCTACTCTTCGCTGCTATAGTGTTTACTAAAAAATGGCAGGATGAAAACCTTTCTTCAGCTTTTTATAATATCGCTCTTATCGGAATTCTCTTTACTGTCGGCTGGACTATTATGGGTATGATCGCTAAGGTCTTTATGGATCCCCCGGGATTCGGTCGCTTCTTCGACCGCGATGCTTTTGGCCTCGTTCTGTTAACTGTCGCTGAGTATTTTTTCTATAAGATGTACTACGCCGATACTTTCTTTATTCAAGACGGTACGGAAAAACAATAACCGCCGTCTGCTCCCCCTGATCCTGACTCTTCCTTAATGGCTCGAACTTCCAGCGCCGGAGTGAGTTGATCGCTGCCTCCTCTAACCTCGTGTCCGCTTTGATTAACGGGATTACCGTCCCTACTGTCCCGTCCGATAATATCGTGAAACGCAGCCTGATGTCAATCTCTTTGTTTACTCCCGGCGGATATGCCGGCAAAACATAAAAATAGATGTTCCTCTTTCCCCTCCCGCCCCAGCTAATGTCGTATCCGAAACTCCCCTCGCCCGGACTCTTGTTCCCAATGCTCTTTGAGGTCTTGTCCGCGTTGTTCTCTTCGTCAACTTTCTTGTTCTTCTCTTTCGCCTCTTTGTCCGATTTCTCCACCGGCTTTATTATGTTGTCAGGATCGGTGTTCTTCGTCTTCGAAATGTCAATCTCTTTCTGGGTCGATTCTGATTTCGTGCTCTCTGAATTCTGATTCAGCGTCGACTCGTCTATCTTCTCTAACTCGCTCCCCGGCGCTCCGGCAGAGCCGCTCATCCCAAGCTCCCCGAATCCTATCTCTACATATTCCGCCGCCGGATATTCCTTCTCGTATCTCACCATCATCATCACAAATATGACGACCGCGTGAATTACTACTGAGTAGAATATCGATATGTTCCTTTTCTTCTTCAATCCTTATATCTGAATTTTATTCACCGCCAGTCCGTCAGCTGACAGATTACTGGTTTTCTTTCTCTGTCTCCAGCGTAAATTTCTCAATCCCCGCCCCGCGTGCTGCGTCTATCACTTTGATAACCAGCTCTATCGGTACGCTCTTATCTGCGCGGATAATCAGGTTCTCCTCTTTGGCTGCTGCTTTAAGGATTCCGAGTTTCGCTCCAAGCTCCTCGATTGTAGACGCCTCCTCTCCCAGATATATTCCCCCGGTCTGCGTAAGGGTCACTATGAATTTTGAAGTGGATAACTGCTCGTTGTTCTTTGCTCCCGGTAATTTGACTTTCACTCCCGTTTGCACAACGAACTGCGATGTGAGGAGGAAAAATATCAAAAGGAGCATAACTATATCCGTGAGCGATGAAAAGTTGAACATCGCCAGCGGCTTGTTTTCTGTCGTAAATTTCATTCCTTATCCCGCTTCATAATACAAAATCCTCGTCGTCCACCGCTTTTATCCCTGCTTCTGTCTCTTCGAGCGTGTCAACAACATCATTAGAAATTATTTCTATGTCAGAAACCACCTTCGTTATCTCGGATATGAAATAGTTGTAAGCCACCAGCGCAATGATTCCAACTCCCAGCCCGAAAGCTGTTGTCAGCAATGCTTCCCAGATTCCTCCTGCAAGGTCACTCGGATTTGCGTTCCCTTTTAATTCCTCTATCCTCTGGAAGGCTGTGATCATTCCGGTTACTGTTCCCAGGAACCCGAGCAGCGGCGCCATCCCTGCCACGGTTGCAAGGACGTTCAGTCCCTTCTCAAGTTTTATAACTTCCCTTCGTCCAATATTCTCGATTGCCTCCTTCACCCGCGCGTGACCGAATCTGTATCTCTTCAGTCCCTGACGTATGATGTTCGCCGCCGGTGTCCGCTCCTGAAGGCATACTGCGATTGCCCCCTCGATATCTTTCTTTTTTAATAAAGACCGGATTTTAATTATAAATCCAGTTGCATTCGTCCTTGCCTTTCGCAGCATCAGATATCTGTCGATTGTAATTCCCAGTCCGATTATCGAACAGGCAAGTATGGGCCACATTATTGTCCCACCCCTCATAAACATTGAAAACAAATCCATCTTTTGTCCTTTATCTTTATTCTTTATTAATTATTACGGTCCAAATCCCCCGCTTACCTCATACAGCAGAATACTGTAGCTCACCAGCGAATCCTTTCTTATTCCCAGCATCCCCTCCCTCTCTCTCACAAACCTCTTGTCCGGCGGGTACGGGTAGTTGAGCGGAAATGAATACTCTCTCTCTATAAATACCGCAGGTCCGACAGTCTTTTTTATAACTATCTCCTCTTCTCCGCCGGGTAACCACATACCCGGGATTCCGATTATTTTCACATATACCACCGCGGCAATGATGATCACCAAAATAAATGAAATGATAAACCACATCCGCGATTCCCGCTTATCTTTTCTCGCCTTCTTTTTATTCTCGGTTGTCTCTTCCGGTGTTCTTACGTGCGATTTCCTGATCTCGTTAATATCCTTTTGTTCGGTCTCCTCTACAACGGAATAGCCATGCTCCCTCCCGGAAGAATCTTCCCTCACTGCATGCCGGGCCCTCTCTTCCGTCTCAACTCGCTGCGCAATATCTTCCTGCCTGTGCCTCTCCCTCTCCCGGATAATATCCTGAAAATCCATTACCGGCGAACTGCCATCCCTGTTCCTGGGGGGCGTATCCGGCTTTAATCCGGATGAGAATTCGGAGGTCACTCTTGAGAAGGGGAAATTTCTTTTCGGGGAGGAGGAACTCCCCGGCTCGTCTTCAAATGTTCTGTGGAAAACAAATCCGTCATCGGTATCGTCCCTGACGGTGTCGTCATCGTCCTCCAGTGTGTCCACCCGCAAAATATTCTGGGACAGCAGCCCCTGGGGCTTTTGTGGTGTCTCATCCGGGGTCAGGCTATCTTCCCAGTCTTCCTGACCGAAGTTGTAGTACCTGTCAAGCTTGAAAGCGACTGCCTGTGCAATGTCGGTTTTTTTCAGTTCCCTGTATGTCTCCCGGCTCTTTTCCTGATCGCCGGAGATAACCGGTTTCCCAATCCCCATTTCAAAATAAGTTTCGGATTCGTCTGCCGGTTCCGCCGGAATCTTTACAGCGCCAAAGTTCGTCTCCCCCACTCCCCCGGCAGCGGGGAAAGTCTCGGAGAAGAATAACGCTCCCACCAGTTTCCCCTGCTCAATGAACTGGTTGTTGTACGTCTTCAGCGTGAAGAATCCCACATTAGGTATCTCAAAGATTTTCTCCCTTCGGAGTTTCTTCACGAGGAATTTCGATACTTCGGAGTGTATTATCCCGAGGTCTGCCTGAGGAAGTTTTGCTTCATCAATTATTTTTTTTAGTATATCTGATTTCTTCATTTTAGAACCTGATATTTATTCCGCCAAGTATGTCAAAAAGTTCCTCCCTGTAATCACGCAAATAGTAGATTTCCTGACCCAGAAGGTTGTTCCCTTCCAGATAGATGTCCGCATTGTCGCCAAGCTTGTATGTTGTTGACAGCCCGAGATTGAAAACAGAGTTAAGTTTGTTTTTGTTTTCCATATCTGAGAATGCCCCCGGGAAATATGTAATCTTAACGCCGCCGCTCCAGTCCCTTGTGAAATCATAACCGTAATCCAGTTTGAATTTCCATTCGGGATTGTAGGGGATCAGATTCCCGTCCGTGTCCGTAATCCGGTTGTACCGGAATTCCCCGAAGAGAGAGCCGTATGGACTCGGGAAGAAATTGAAATTTGCGAATCCGTTGTATGAATTCACATTGCTTCCCTTGGGTTCGAACAAACCGGCTTTATTCACATCCTCAAAATAGTAATAATTATCGGCTTTGAAAAATCCTGCACCGGCGTTTATCTCAAAATATCTTCTGAATTCATATTTCGCAGCTGCGTTGAATGAGATATGCTTGTTTATGAAGTATCCCGTCCTTCCCCCTCCGTCAAGGGATCGGATTTTCAACATGTTCGCATACCTGTTAAGTCCCACAATCCCTTTCGCGGTAATGAATTCCGTTGATGGATTGAATTCCCCGAATAAAGAAAAATTCCTGTTGATCTGCATCGAGAAATAGGCGTATGGATGGAGGTGCGAGATATCCCCGAACTTGGAGAACTCAAGCCCGCCCCCGGCTTTCATCTCTTCAAAGGGCTTCAGGAATCCGGTTCCCTTTACTTTGAAATAATTTGTTTTTAACGAAGCGTCCCCGGCTTTATAGTCCTGCGTAAAATAGGTAATCTCCGAACCGATCTCCAGGGCCGGGAGAATCCACTTCCCTTTCCCGCTAACGCCCAGATAGTTTTCAGTTACCCCCGGTGAGCTGAGGCTGTCTTCTTCCGGCACACTCAGATAATTATCCGTGAATGATATTTCGTAATTTATGTTCCTGTCTGTTATCTCCCTGATGCCAAGGCGGAATAACCCGTCGGATACTTTTCTTCTTTGTGCGGTAAGCAGCGGGGATCCGTAAAATCCGAAAGCGGAGTAGTTAAAACCGGCATCTGCAAAGAATGTATGGTCCGGCAGGAATCCCCCTTCTTCGTCCAGAAGGTGGCTGAATGAAATATCACCGCCGTACTTTGAGAAGTTCGATTTCGGCAGATACTCCCTCACGTTAAGGAGGTTCACACCCGCACGGAAGAGGGTGTTCCCCGAAGGGATTGATATATATCCGTTTATCCTCGGAAGGGCGTTGTTCCCGAATGCGGCGTCAAGTCCCGTATTAAAGAATCTTACAGAGTCGAAAATAACGTGCCCGGACTTCAATGGTGAGGGGATTTCCTTTATCACCAGTTCCTCGGGAGAAAAGAGGGGGGATATGAATTCTTTCGAGAGAGAGGAGACATGGTCAGGATTAATTTTATTTAACGGTGGGAAAGTGATTACTTCCTGCCCGGTGATAACAAACTGAGGGAGCTCAACACCCTGCCCGCCGGGTGAATCCTGCGCAAGGATGCTTCCTGAGATCATTAAAACCGGAATGAAATATTTCAGGAATCTCATTTCAGCCTCCTCAATCTTTTTTCAGCCTCTTTCCCGTATTCATCACCTTTGTGTTTGGAGATCAGACTTTTGTAAATTTCCTTTGCCTTGCCGGCTTCTTTCTGCATCTCATAAGTCTCGCCGAGTTTGAGATATGATTTCGCAGTCCATTCAGCAAAGTTTGCAAATACGTTCGTCACTCTCACGAATGCGGTTATTGCTTCCGTGTATTTTTTCTGCTCGAGATAGACAGTGCCAATAACATACTGGGATTCCACGGCAAGTTCGTCCGTCCTTTTTCCTATAATATACTGGAGGTACTTAAGGGCGTTCTCATATCTTTTTGCGGCGAGTTCAATCTTCCCGAGTTCCAGACGCGATTTATCTGCAAAGATGGTTGTCTCGTAATACATCACCACTTCGTCAAAGACATCGTATGCCGCACCACTGTCCCCTTTTTTGAGATATGACTCTCCTTTAAGGAAGAGAAGCTCGGGGAGGCGCGTTGAATTCCTGTAAGTGTCTGTCGCCTTTTCGTAAATGCTTACCGCCTCGCTGTAATTCTTCTGCGAGTTGTAGATTGTTCCCATCTCAATAACAGCCGGGATGGCGATCTCATTATCGGGGTAGCGTTCAAACACTATTTTATAATTGTAGAGTGCCTCGTCGAGCTGCCCCAGGTTCTCGCAGCTCTTCCCTATCCAGTAATAAGCGTCGGGGAGGTACTTGCTGTAGACATAATAAGTAATAAAATCCTTATAGCTTTTCTTGGCTCCCTCATAGTCGCGCAAGCTGTAATATATCTCACCTTTTTTCAGATAGAGCCTGTCGGCAAAAACGGTATTCGGATTCCTCACGATAAAATTATCAATCAGATTGAAAGCGATTTCAGGCTCCCCTTTTGCCACGTAGCAATATTGAATTCCGTTGAGGGCGTCAAAGACATAAGGGGAATTGTCGAATTGGTCTATAATCACCGAGTAACTTACAATCGCGGAGTCGTAGTTCCCAAGATTAAACCAGGCATCGCCGATCGAATAATAGATGAGGGGTTTGAGCCCGCTTTCAGGGAGGAGGATAAGGAACGCCCTGTAGGAATTAATAGCCTCGTAAAAGTTATTCTGCTGGAAAGCGATCCACCCTATCAGGTAGATGGAATTTTCATAATACTTTGATTTATGGAAATTGTCCCTGAAATTCTTCAGTTCGGATAGCGCCTTCTGCCTCTGATTGTCGCGGAACAGAGCCAGGGCGTACTGATAGGAGATATAATCCGAGTTCGAATATGATTTTTTATCGGAGAGCAAATTCTCATAGAGTTTGATAGCATCCGCATATTTCCTGTCGGCGAAATAACTGTCCGCCAGGCGAATCCTCACATCGCGCAGCTTTTTATCTTCCGGATATTTTTTCAGGAAATCGGAAAACTGGAAAGAGGCGTTCGTATAGTCTTTCAGATTGTAATAGCAGTAGCCCTTCCCGTACATCGTAAAATTATTGATCACCTCATCATCCGAGACTATGCGGTTGTAATATTTCAGAGCGTTCTGGTAATCCTTTCCTGCGAAATATGATTCCGCTATATAGAAACTCACCTTACCGGTTTCAAACGAGGGGGCATCTTTCTCAAGCATGATCAGATTGTCAAATGCCGTTGAACTCTCGTCGAGATAAAAATTAGCGATAGCAAATCCAAGCCGTGCCCTGTTTTTAAGGTCGGAATCGGGGGGATCAATAACAATGGCAGCGGAGAAATACCTGAGTGCGGGGTCATAGTTCTTTGTGTTAAGGTCCATTTCGCCGAGGAGGGTAAATGCCTTAGCCCGTGTAAGGGGGTCTTCCGTCCCGGTTGCCTTCAGAAGATAATTTGTTGCAATGTCGAATTTCTTATTATTGAAATAAATCAGCCCCACCTGATAATGAACGCCGGCAATCAGTTTATTATTGGGGAATTTATTAATAAACTCGTCGTAGAAGAGGAGAGCCTCGTCATCGTAGCCCGCGTACCTTTTCGATTCCGCTTTCCAGAAGTAGGATTTTATCCCAATAGAATCGCTCTCTAACGAGAGATGATGGAAAATCCTGAAAGCGTCGTTATATTTTTTCGATTGAAAATTTGACCATGCAAGCGCGTACTGCGCATCGCGGATATAGATGCTCTTCGGGTATTTGCTCACAAATTCGGAATAGGACTTGACCGCGTTTTCATATTCCGCTATCTTGTAATATGAATTTGCGAGGAGGTAGAGAGCTTCTGCTTTTTTCTCAGCCGGGAGTTCCTTCACAACGGGATTGTTGAGTTCAAGAATGGAGCTGTCATATTCTTTCAGGTGGAAATAGCAGATCCCAATCCGTATCTGGGCCGGGGGGAAAAGAACGCTTTCGCGGTGGTAGGCGAGAATCTCTTCGTAATATGTAACCGCTTTCACAAAGTCCCCCTTCTTTTCGTAAGTCTCCGCGAGTGAGTAAATCGAATAGTCAGGAAAATTATTTGTGCTCTTATTGTCAATCGCCTTGAGGTAATAGACCTCGGCGCTGTCAAATTCATTTTCGGCGGAATAGGTGGTCCCTATCCTGTGGAAAGCGGATCCGTTATATTCCCGGTAGGGGTATTCTTCGAGGAGTTCGTGGAAGCGGTTGCGAGACTTCTCAAATTTGCCAATGTTAAAATAAATCTCACCGAGGTTATAGAGACTCTGGGGGCGGTAATTAGTGTAGATTGTGTTGTTCACGAGGGATTCATAAATCTCAGCCGACCTCTCATATTGGTTCATCAGAAAGAGAGTTTGCGCGAGGTAAAAGGAGGCGGATGCGTTGAGTTCGGGAGTAAGATTTTCAGTGGCGAGGTATTCCGTTAAAAGCTGATAAGCCCTGACATATTCTTTTTCCCCGAAATAAGAAAGAGCGGAGGAATAGAGATCCGGGCGGGAATGGGAGTCATATCCGTCAGGGGTGCGGATATCCAATTTCCCGGGGACTTGAGCGAAAGAATTTAGAGCGATAAAGAAAATTAAAACAGCTCCGTCAAGGGATCGGATTTTCAATTTTTTAAGCATAATTATCGAAAAATAAAGAAAATATAAACAACAAAAGCCGAAACGGAACAGGAGAGAAGATTGACCGTATCGTTGTCAATAAACCCCAGCCCTGAATGGACGGAAGCCGGCGTATTGCAATGATTTTTCCTTTCCGTAATAATCCCGCAGTTAGTGCATTTGAAATGTCTCTGAAGGGTGGCACCGATAATACTGTCCGTCACAGTCCCCATAAAACCAAAAAGGAGGAGGGGGAGGAAGTAATTGAAATCAATCCATGGATAAACGGATAAGAGCACAGCCGCCGCGCCGGCAAATCCACCGATTGAACCCTGCAAAGAAACGCCTCCGCTAACGCCGGGGTGAACGGGCTTGAGAGAAACAATGCTAACCGTTTTTCCGCGGAAATAATTTCCTATTTCAGTGCTCCAGGTATCCGCGCAGGCAGCGGCGATGAAGACGAGATAGGCATAGTAAACCACTTCCACCTTATAAATATAATAAACAAGGACAAGAGAACCGGCAAGCCCGCCGTTGGCAAGCACCTGCATATAGTCCCGTGTTCCGGACTTATCAAAATAGTCATCAACTTTTTTATTTTTCTTTTTTCTGGCTTTTGAAATCAGACTCGATAGAATGAAAAAAGTCAGAATAGGGACAGTCCATTTCCAGCCGCCATAGCCATAAACAAAAGCCGCGAGGAGAAAAGCTGAAACCGCGCCGTCTTTGGTAAGGAATTTCAATTTATAGGAAGCATACCCGGCAACAGCGCCGAGAAGGAGACCTGAGAAAATAGAGTTTATGAGAGAGGGATTATAAAAGACCCCGAAAGTGTAAAGAATGAGAGAAGCAAAGACGGGGACAAGAATATTATCACTCCCCTTAGCACCAAGCATCTCAAAGGCGGTGAGGATAATCCCGGAAATCAGTGCGATCAGACCAATCTGAGCGGAGGAATAGGCAGCGAGAGAAACACCCCCGAGCGGGTGGAAGTAATCACCGCTCCCCACAATCCAAACAATGGCAACGGTCACCACAAAAAATACAGACGACCCGAGAAGGGATTTCTTATCGCTAATGAGGACGAAATAGTTTTTGGCGTACTTAATTCCGACAATAGCCGCGAGCGCATCGGAGAAGCCGAGAATCAGGAATGAGAGGCAAATTATCTGCTTGTCGGCAGGATAAAAAAGAAGCAGGATGAACATTGACAAGGGGAAGAAAACAATTCCCCAGCTCTTGCGGTGCATGTCATTGATAGAGGGGATCAGGTCCTTAATAATTGTGATAAAAAGGAGCGCGAGTACACTTAGCGAAATAAAAATAAGAGCGAAATAATTTTCCAGAATGATAACGGAGGAGATCACGGTAATGGAGGAGAAGATATGGAGGAGTTTGCGAGATATTTCCCTGCTGATAATCTTTCCGTCAATGGATCGGATTTTCAATTTATTGGCGAGTAATTCCGATATCAGAACCGAAATTACCACAACGGCCAAGAGAAGAGAGAGCGATATAATTTCCCGGAGAGTCATTGATTCACTAATATTTGTTATATAAAAAACCCTCGCTAAGCGAGGGTTTGATTAGAAAACTATTTTATCAGACCCAGCTCGTATTCGGCTGCTTTTTTATATTTCGGATCTTCTTTGGCGAGGAGGAAATATTCCTTTGCCTTGGGAAGATTCTTTTTATTTTTATAGGCAATACCGAGATAATAGTCAGGGCCGCCAACGGAGATAGTACTTTTATACTTCAAAGCATTCTCAGCGGCAGTAATTGCGTTGTCATATTCCTTTGTCTCATTATAGCAATTAGCGAGAGTAAGATAAGTGACATCAAGGTTGAAATATTCAAGAGCCTTGAGGAAAGGAACGATTGCTTTTTTATATTGTTTTTTTTGTGCGAGATCGCTTCCCAGCTTATGATAAGCGCGAGCAAGGGGTTCTTTGACTTTTGTTTTCAGGTCTTCGTTTGTGGAGATCAGGAGTACCTTCTCATAGTTAGCAATCGCATCATCCATTTTACCAAGGACAAAGAAAGAGCCGGCGAGGGCGTTATAACCGCCGTCATAATCGGGTTTCAGTTTAATAACTTCCAGCAGGACAGGGACAGATTCTTCAGCTTTTTTAAGTTTTTTAAGGGCAATAGCCTTCTGGTAAAAAGTCTTATAATCCTGAGCGTATTTCAGAGAGTTATCATAGCTGTCAATAGCGCCCTGAAGGTCGGCGGCAGCCTGTTTATCGTTGCCGAGGTTATAGTAAGTAAGTGCCAAAGTCTCTTTGACAGTATTTTTAGTAGTATCATTTTTCGTATTCTGGAGCAATTTAAGGTAAACGCCGATAACATCTTCAGTTTTCCCGGAATTCTGATAAGAGACTGCGAGGGCAAAATAGGCAGATTCATAATCGGGTTTCAATTCGATAACCTTTTTATAATTAATAATGGCATTATCAGTTTGCCCCAGGCTCTGGAAAGACCCGGCGAGTGCATAATAGGAAGCTTCATAATCGGGTTTCAATTTAATCACTTCCTGAAAAGCGGGGAGAGATTCATTGAACATCTGAAGTTTTTTAAGGGCAATGCCTTTCTGAAAATAGAAGCGGTAGTCTTTTTCGTATGCAAGGGCGCTGTCAAAACTGGCAACGGCGTTTTGAAAGTCACCGTTTTTAACCTGTTCAATGCCGAGGTTATAAAACTTAGCAGCTCCGGGATTAATTTCCTGAGCTGAGAGAACCGTTGATAAAGAGAAGAAAAGAAAAGTGAAGATGCACAAAGCCAATAGCTTCATTCGAACTCCTATATTAAAAAAGTTAGTGCGGAAGACGGGACTTGAACCCGTATGCCTCTCGGCGCCACCCCCTCAAGATGGTGTGTCTGCCAATTTCACCACTTCCGCATGAAAATCAGTATTCCGACCGAAAAAAATTTGAAGTGTAAACTTAAGAATATGGAATGAATTATGCAAAACAATTTTAATGCAAAAAAAAGCATACGGAGATAATTAGATAATTATCCCGACCAGTCGGGACAGGGGAAAAGAGGAAAGAGGAAAGAGAAAAGGTTAAAAGGAGGAAAGGTTAAAAGATTAATTCAGAGGAAGTAGTTGAGGAGAAAAGCGATGAGGAGGTTTGAGAGAATTAATGCGCCGTAGATTTTGTGTTTGAAGCTTTCGAGGTTGTCTATTTTTGAATCGAGGGAAGCAAGAGAGGAATGGATTTCCGCTACACTCTCTTTAATGAAAGAGATGTCTTTTTCAATTAATGATATTTTAGTATTCAAATTCATAAAGATTTAACCATTCTCGACCAGTCGGGACAGGCGAATATTGCGTACCTAAAGGCACGCATTTTTTTTGTTTCTATTTTTCTATAAATATTCTGTACCTAAAGGCACAAAAAAAAACGCTAATGATTTTTGTCTTCGTCCCGTTAGGGACGATATATTTATAGAAATAAGTTACCAAATGATTTTAGCGTGCCGTTAGGTACGCGATATAAAATCATTCTAAAAAGCACCTCCCCCCGGAAAGGAATAAGCGGGGGGAGGATTTTTTATTACAGCACGGCGGCAGTGGAGGAAGAATTTGAAAGAACAAGTCCTGTGGTGGACTCAAGTACGGCTGCGATGTAAACAGTTTTTCTCTGGTAAGTCGTGCCAAGCTTCTGCTGGAACGGACTGAGAGTCTGAGACAAATTGTAAACCGCAGCAAAGTTGTATGTGGCAATGGCTTTCTCAACACCGGTAACCTGGAAAGGAGGATCGGTTAAAGGATCCACCGGATCTGAATAAACAATTGAACCAAGGAACCTAACCTGAGTTGCATCTGCAGGAACTTCAGTCTGTGCGTTCAATGCAGGGATTACAGCGGTAACGGCGGTTTCAGTAAGGTTGATGTCACTTGCGACCATTCCGAAACCGGAGACAACAATAGAGTTGAATTCAGTGGGGGCAGCAAGTCCGACAAGCTTAAAGTTTTTGGAAACAAGAGCATGGTAGCCGGAGAAGAAGCGTCCGCGGAGTGATTCGTTGAGCGCTTTCAGTTTTGGGTAAAGTGAAAGGGCGGAACAGAACTGAACAGCGACTTTGAACTTCTGGTACTGCTGGGTGAGGGTGTCATAAAGACGACCGGTTTGGATTGGCATAATCGCAAAGATGTTACGACCTTTAACGATTCGTGCGTAGATTGGGCCTAAGCGACCTGCGATTTTCCCGTTAGGGTTCTGATAGATAATAGCCATAAAGCAAACTCCAAATAATTAATAAATAAGATTTACGGTGTAAAAATAAGGAGTGAGATAAGGGGAGGTTAGGTGTTTAAAATACCGAAGAAAGTTGTCTGAATTAGGATTCGTAGGATTAAAGGATTATAGGATTAGAGGGAAAGTTGTCTGAACTGTGATTAAATATGATTAGGGTGATTAAGTGGAATTCTGAGAAGGAGGGTGATTATTACCGTCGGATTTATCCAACGGGTGTAAGTTGCCCCGTAACAAGGGCTTTAGCCCCATTTAGGACTAATCCGCCTGCGGTATATAACTTGTACCAGGCAATTATCAATTATGTATGTTCCACGTAGTGGATAAATATCAATAGAAAAAGAATCAACCACAATCTTTTCCCGACTAGTAGGGATTAACCCTCCCCCCTAAACCCTCAACTCTAAACCATAATCCGACGCGTCGGACTAAACTGTTTTATAAACTTATCAACTCATAAACTTATAAACTGAACAACTTTGCACAAGTAACTTTACACGGAACCCCAAATGCAATGATTATACAATTGCCGAATGCGAAAACGGTGTCAGCTTGATGGGCTGGTTAGATGGCGTCCTTATTTCAGTAATATCATTTTCTTTATTTCTGAATTATTACCAGAAACAATTTTATAAAAATATATTCCGCTCGAAAAATTACTTGCATTAAATTCTATGTTGTGTATTCCTGCTTGTCTGTGCTCGTTTAATAATGTTGCGACTTCCATTCCAAGAACATTGAATACTTTTATCTCCACGTAATTATCTGAAGGAATAGAGAACTCAATCCTAGTTGTCGGATTAAACGGATTCGGGTAATTCTGACTCAGCTCGAACTGCGAAGGTCGAAGTAGTTCCACCTCAATCTCCTCACTATAAGTAAACTTACCGTCGTTATCAATTTGTTTCAGGCGGTAACGGATTGAATGATTGAATCCCGCCCAAGACGGGACAGGTGATTGAATGGCTGAATGATTGAAATCATCGGCGAAAGAATATTCTTTAACGGAGTTGCTGTTTCCGCTCCCTGCCGCAAATCCAATCATTTCCCATTCTGCCGGCAATGAATGACCATTTAATGACGATGAATGACTACTTAATGACCTTTCTATTTCAAATCCGAAGTTATTTACTTCCGTTGAAGTTTGCCAGTTGAGAATTACACAGGTACCTGATACTCGCGCAGTTAAAGAAGAAAGTTCAACAGGGAGGGGTCGATTAACATCACCAAGCGTCCATCTCGAGAAACTGTTGATACCTGTCTGGGTAACGGTGTTATCATTTGTGTTAACAATACCACCGACGTATGTGTAAGAAATCCCTTCATCGGTTGATTTGAATAAACGCAAGTCGCTTTCAGGAATGGAACCTATTTCATTTGGGTCATATTTAAATGCCAGCGTTGCATTTAAATCCGTGTTTGTGGTTGGAGTAATGTCATAGTATCTTAAAATACTTGATCCTCCCTGCTGAATATGTACGCGGGTAATTGTTGTAGTACCCATCGAATTGAAGGTATTCAAAGTAACAACCGGTATGGGGGGGTCTCCCCAATATCTCGTCCATCCGGTGGTTGGGGGATTGTTGTTTGTTCCCAGATCATAAGTATAATAATACATAATTTCCCCATTAACCCAATATATTTCCCAATATCCAGGAGGAGATGTCGAATATTGTATTTTGTAATTCCCCATTTCGTATCTGTTTTTTCCGTTATAAACGTCCAAAAATGTATAAGTTCCGTTAACAGCGGCAGTCCCGGCGCCGCTTACATTAACCGTAACCGTGGAGCCCTGTGAAGAGAGGATTGCACCAAGTCCGGCAACATTTTCAGAGTTTAATATTCCGAGTGTACGTGTGGCTGTTATTGTTCCCCAGGCTCCGGAAGGTACATATAGTCTGTAATTTCCCTCCACAAGATAACCTGAAGTTTGAAGATAGATCCTCCTGCTACTAATATCAATATCTTTGCCAAGTAATAAACTCCCGTCAATAAGGAAGTCGCAGCTTATTGTAGGGGAAGCAGTGGATGAAAAAAGAAGATTGTTGGCTTGCACTAATTCGCTGAGAGATGCTTCACTTCCCAAATCCCATTTATAGAGCCCAACATTATCAATAGGAGACGGTTTGCTTTCGAGACTCCAATTGGCTGCTATAGACCATATGGAACTTTCAGAACCAATCCAGGTATTAAATGCTGAAGAGCTTACCCAGGCTGTTGCAGGTACCATATTTGTAAGGGTACCATTTTTTGCATTACCTGTAACATCGTAAAGAGTTGTCCCGTCATAATTATCAAATCGGTAGTAAGCTGACAAGTTAGATTCATTCCCGGCTAATGTGGTCATCATGCTTTCGTGTATTTGAGATTCTGTTCTTGCTACATTCCAAACCCGAACTTCGTCGATTTTACCCGGGAAATAATGGTCACTTATTATGCTCCCATTTTTATAAGCTGCTCCAATAAAGAAATTAGGAACGTTTGGATTTAAATTGATTTCACCGGTAGCATCCAAAATACCGTTGACGTAGAGTGAAACAGAACTGTTGTTTTTTACCATAGCAACATGAACCCAATTACCGGTATTGATAAATGATTTTCCCATTACTGACTGCCAGCCGGAAACATCTATTCCAAGTTGCAGTTTTCTTTCATGCATTCTGAACTGAACGTTATCATTAAGTCCTGAATTACTTCCCCAACAAATAATTACTTCTTCGGTGGCTGAACTAGTGGAATTTATCCATGCTTCAATAGTCAAAGATGAATTGTTATAAGCCGGAGAATTAGTCTCACCAAAATCTATGTAATCATCACTACCCGCAAAAGCCAATGCCTGGCGGGGTCCCGCAAAGCAGCCGGAGGCTTTCCAGGTTGCTCCTGAGATGCTTCCCGTATTTGTACCGCCTGTTTTATTATCGGTGAGGGTTGTTCCGGAGCCGTTGCTCATTTTGTAATAGACCACAAGTCCGGTTTCATTTCCGGCAAGTTCCCTAAACATGTTTGCTTTAATCTGGGCTTCAGTTCTTGCGATGTTCCAAATGCGGACTTCATCTATTTTGCCCCAAAAAAGCTCACCGGAACTGGGAGCGGAATCTCCACTCAGCTTGCCAATTCTAAGATTATCATCTGATGTTAAGGCAGTTCCATTTACTTCAGTTCCTTTAAGAACCCCGTCTATATAAAGTGACCAGGTTGATCCGCTTCGTGTAACGGCAATATGGGTCCATCGATTGTCAGTTAAACCGGTTCCGCTTAGATTATCAAAAATCACATTACCCCCACCACTGCCAAACCAAAATTCGACTCTGTGCATCGTACCATTATAGAACAATTGCCAATCCATTCCGACAGAAGTGTTTCTTTGGGTTATTATTCCCGGATAATCTGATAACGAATGTGCATAAATACATGCTTCCAAGGTTATATCACCTGTAATTCCGGTGTGATTTGCGGAGACGTAATCGTCAATCCAATCAAATTGCAACGCATATCCGCCTATTTGGGGATAGATATTAGGCAGTAGTATTAATAAGAACAATGTAACAAGTATGGTTTTCATTTTGCCTTTGTATAAAGAAAAGATTAAATAATAACTTTCAATAGCAAAATAGAGAATATTACTATAACAACAAAATGATCATCCAAACTTAAATAAAGCAATTACTGATTCAACTTAGATTAGCAACTTTCCGCATGACCACTAATGACTGCTTAATTATCATCGATGACTATTAATGATTATCTCCAATAAACTAACAAACTCCTCCATTCTCAATTGTGTATGTTCCACGTAGTGGATAAATATCAATAGAAAAAGAATCAACCACAATCTTTTCCCGACTAGTAGGGATTAACAAACAATTAGCCCTCGAAAGAAAAACCCCCCTCGTTCCCCCCTTTGGTAAAGGGGGGAGGAACTCCACTTTTCGTTTCGTTCCGTCAGATAAATCTGACGGCAATATAACAATTTGTCTGAATTAGGATTCGTAGGATTAAAGGATTATAGGATTATGGAGGAGTTTATTAGTTTAGAGTCATTAGGTGGTCATTAGGTGGAAAAATGGAAGTCAGAGGACGGAGGACAGAGGAAAGAAAAAAGTGGAAAGAGTGAACAGTAAACAGGAAACGGTAAACAGTGAACAGTAAACAGAGGATCCTGTACAAGCCTGTACCACATACGGGAGTTCGCCGGGAGTTAAAGAGTTGAGTGTAGTCTTCCTGCCCGTCATATTTTGCTCCTTAGCGCCGGAACAGCAAATGACGGTAAAATCTAATTTCCCCGTTGATAGTGAAGTCAGAAAACTTCAGGAGCCGCAACGGGGCTCTATAAAAAAACGATTGCTAGTCTTCTTTAACTAACCAGTTCAGATCACAACCGAGTTTCCCGAGTTTCGATATTATCTTGAAATCCGGAGTTGCTCTTCCGGATAGATATATATTTAAGTGCTTGCAAGATATATTGAGTTTATCAGCTAAATCCCCGTTGCTCAGGTTATTAGCTTTGGCGAATTGTGTTAATTTAACCGAAAAAGCACTTCTCTTCATTTAATTCTCCGTTTATTTTTAGAATATGTTGGAATCCAAAAATAATATGAGAGAATCGTCAAAACGCGCTCATGTTGTGATCATTTTTTTTGTTGTCTGAATTAGGATTCGTAGGATTAAAGGATTATAGGATTATGGAGGAGTTTATTAGTTTAGAGTCATTAAGTGGTCATTAAGTGGTCATTAAGTGGTCATTAGGTGGTCATTAGGTGGTCATTAAGTTGTCATTAGGTGGTCATTAAGTTGTCATTAGGTGGTCATTAGGTGGAAAAATGGAAGTTAGAGGATCCCGCCCAAGCCTGTCCCGCAAGCA